>Ga0187880_1000791_pt1 | contig 25996 bp, 25 predicted proteins | sample June2016WEW_19_4_FD_132998 | JGI IMG/M metagenome (GOLD analysis project Ga0187880, IMG submission 132998) | Peatland microbial communities from SPRUCE experiment site at the Marcell Experimental Forest, Minnesota, USA - June2016WEW_19_40 | ecosystem: Environmental > Terrestrial > Soil >... | reverse complement strand
GAATCGCGATAGAATTTTCCGGAGGAGAGATCCGATGAATGATCCAGTGCGAGAGTTTGAACCAAACGGAGAGTATGAGGAGTCAAGCAGCTTTGGCTTGGGTTTGACCATGCTGTTCATTGGGCTGGCAGCCGGCGCCCTGGCGGCTTTGTTGCTGGCGCCGACGACTGGCAAGCAAATGCGCCGCACCCTCCGCCGAAAATATGAGGATGCGCGCGAACTGATGGACGATATCGGCGATCAGGCGGGCGACTGGATTGATAAGGGTTCAGAGTGGGCCGACAAGGCGAAGAGCAAGATGCCGCCGCTCAAGAGGCCGTTCGGGCGCTAACGGCTCGGAAGTTTGTAGATGAGCGAAAGCGTCAGTACAGCCGGAAGTTCACTTCCACGTTAATCATGACCGGAACCGCCTGACCGTCTTTTCTGGCAGGCTCAAAGCGCCATAGCCGCACTGCCTCGACAGCCTTCTCGTCGAGTCCCATGCCCAGCGGGCGCTGCACGCGAATCTGTTGCGGCTTGCCATCGGCACTCACCACCAGCCACAACACAACGGTGCCCTGATATTTGGCTTTGCGGGCCTCTTCTGAGTACTCGGGATCAGGCGCGAACAACGCCTTTGGTGCGCTGACGCCGCCTCCGACTCGATACGCCCCACCACCGTATCCGCCGCCGTGACCGGGGCCAACCCCGGGCCCAGTTCCGGAACCTACGCCGCCACCGCTACCACTGCCGATCCCGCCGCCATATCCCGTCCCGTTGGAGGGAGGCCCGATCACCTTCGACAGAGGATCGCCGAGGGCGCCGATGGTCGGCAGCTTCATCTCCGGCGGAACTACGACCGAAGGTGGCACCACCAGCTTGGGATTCTCATTGCGGACCACGATCGCCGGAGGGACGATCTGGTCCTTCGCCAGCTTGGGCAGAGCGCCTTTGGGGGCATTCAGTTTGTCGCGGTCGCCACCACCGCCGCCACCGCCAGCGCGCGTGTTGGATACCGGCATCGGAAAGTATGGGCTGATATCGGTCGCAATGCCAATCACTTGCTGCTTGATCTCGTTCTTGTGCTCAAATGCCCAATGGCCGGACCAGATCACCAGGCCCACCGCCAGCATATGGACGATAAACGAGTACACGAACGTATCTTTGCGCTGCGGATACAGTCCCTGACCTGCGCCAAATAGCGTGGGCAGAACCTGGTCCTGTGGCGCAACGCTTGCAACCTCTGCGGCCGCCGGATTCGACACTACGGGGGTAGACATTTCCTTGTTACAGTATAGACCCAGCTACGGGCGATAAGTTCCAGAAAAATATCGGGTGGCGCCGGAGTTCGCCCCTCGATTACTGCGGTTCGTCCCAAGGCAGGATATTGCCCATCCTGGAATTTCACCCGCCTTCATGCCCAACAATCACCCGCAGGGCATTACGCCGCACACTGATCTCGACCGGACTCTGGCAAATATACTCCCCATCGGCTTGAGCGCCAATCCGTCAAGATGGCGATCAATGGTGCCGTCGCCGCCAAAGATGAGCGCCGCATCGGGCCGGTCGGTGGGATCGAGTTCGCGAGCGAACCGCAGTCGAAGAGCCTGCCCTGAGCGCAGCCGAGGGGCGCCCTCTATCAACCGGTCACCTGCACCTGTGACCCGCGCCCTTTCGTCGGCGCCCAGTCCTGGGTCACTCTCCTGTTGTCGTCGGCCCAACCCATCGGAAGAATCATATATTCCACCAAGGAGTCCTCATGCGGAAAACCGTTATCTCGCTTGCTGTGGTTATGTTCGTGGTGGTATCGATGTTCGAGCTACACGCCGCCAGCCTGGCGGGGGTGACCCTTCCCGACACCGAGCAGGTCGGGAGCACCAAGCTGGTGCTCAATGGCCTGGGAGTGCGCACCAAGATCATCGTGAAGGTCTATGTCGCGGGGCTCTACCTGGAGCAGAAGTCGTCGGATGCCAACGCCATCCTCAAGGCCGACGCGCCCAAGCGGATCGTCATGCACTTCGTGCACAACGCCAGCAAGAGTCAAATGGTTGATGCCTTCAACGACTCGTTCAAGGACAATTCGCCCGACGCCGTGAAGACGATGAAGGCCGACATCGACCGCTTGCTCGACGCGCTTGAACCCGTCAAGCCGGGCGACGAAATGGTTTTCACTTACGTCCCGGGCACGGGCACCACCTTCGCCCTCAACGGCAAGGACAAGCTGACCATTGCCGGTCCCGCCTTCGGCCCCGTGCTGTTCTCGGTGTGGCTGGGGCCCAAGCCGCCCAATGCCGACCTGAAAAAAGGGATGCTCGGGCAGTAAAGCCCGTGAGGGAAAAAACTCAGACATCCTCTCGCTAGCCATGAAATGAACAGCCTTCCTAGGCTGTCATCCTGAGCGACGAGCCCGGTCGCCACGGCGATCGGACGAGGAGTCGAAGGACCCCTATATTGCCTGCTCACTTTCGCTTGCGACATTTTCGCCGGAGTGCAGGTCCGGTCGCGGCAGCGAGCGAACGCAGTCGAAGGCCTGCTAGTGCTTCCAAGAAACTCCTTCAAGACGGGAGCAATTCGGCATAGACTTTTGTTTAGCTCTACCTGAAGGAAAAGCAGCATGTTTGGCCGAACTATAGTCGCTCTGATCGGCGCACTCTTGACTGTCGCTTCCCTTTCGGATGCTCAACAGCCTGCTCCCCAACCGCCCGCGACATCTTCAGCTTCCAACCAGCTCGTGCTCGATAAAGGTACCCCGGTCAAGCTTCGCTTAAAACGGGACATCAGCTCGGCGGATGCGAAGGAAGGCGACACCATTGACTTCGAGGTCGTGGAGGAAGTGAAAGTCGGCGACGTCGTTGTCATACCAAAGGGGAGCCCGGCCGTGGGTACGGTGACGGACGTCCAGGCCGCAAGGCGCATGGGGCGGGGCGGGAAACTCGATATCCAGATTGACTCGGTGACCCTCGCCGACGGCGAGAAAGCGACACTCTGGGCCGTTAAAGAAAGAAGCGGCGAAGGTAACGGCGAAGATAACCGCCCCATTGTTGCGCGCAGTTTAGTATTTGGGCCGGTAGCTCCCCTCATTCTTCTCACGCCGGGAGAGGACTCGATGATTCCGCGGGACACCGAAGTCACCGGCTATGTGGTCACCGCGATGCAACTTGACCCCGGAAAGTTTGTGTCCCACGCTGCACTACCCGCGACTCCGACTACTGCCCATTTGGAAATCACCTCGGAACCTGCTTGGGCGGAAATCTGGGTCGATGGAATTCTGGTGGGTAGCACGCCCTTGGAAATTGACAGTGCACCCGGTCGGCATACCATCACCATTTCCAAGGCAGGCTGCCGGGCTTGGGAGCGCACCCTTGTGCTATCCGCCGGCAAAATGACCATAGCGGTAACTCTGTACCCGGCAACGCTCAAGCTTCACTGAAAACGTCCACCAAAACCGGGTCACCTGCACCTGTGATCGGCGCACTATCATCAGCGCCAGTCCTGGGTCACTCTCCTCGTGTACTCCGCGCCCATCGGAGGAATCATGCATTCCACTGGCCGTCCGATTTGTGCACTCCTGCTCTGTGCGCTTCTCACGCACGCGCCGCTTTCAGGCGCTCAACAAGCTGCTCCTCAACAGCCCACGGCAAGCGCTAACAAATTCGCCCTCGATGATGGCACTCCCGTCAAGCTTCGATTGAACCGGAACCTCAGCTCAGCCGACGCGAAGACCGGCGACAACATCGACTTCGAAGTACTGGAAGAAGTGAAGATCGGCGACGTGGTTGTCATACCCAAGGGCAACATTGCGCTCGGCACAGTGACTGACGCCGAGCATAAGAAACGCATGGCACGCGGCGGAAAGCTCGACATAGAAATCGATTACGTCAAACTCGCAGATGGCGAGAAAGCGGCACTGAGGGCAGTGAAAGAAACCAAGGGCGGTGGGCACACCGGGGCAATGACCGGGGCGATTGTCGCGACGAGCTTAGTAGTCTGGCCAGCCGCGCCGTTCTTTCTTTTCATGCACGGCAAAGACACCACCATTCCCAAGGGCACAGAAATCACTGCCTATGTGAACGGCAACATGCCGCTTGATTTCGCAAAGTTTGCTCCTGTCGCGCCTTCGGTGTCCAACGTGGCGGCCTCGTCCACAGTAGCTTCGCAGAGCACCCCGACGAACGCTCAGCTTGCGATCACGTCGAACCCGCCCGGAGGCGAGATCTCGGTTGACGGCAATTTTGTCGGAGACACGCCTTCAGAGTTAGCGGTTGCCGCTGGAGTTCACACGATCGCGATTGCGAAGCATGGCTACAAGCCTTGGGAACGGAAGCTTACAGTTTCGAGTGGGAAGGTCACGGTAGCGGCCGAATTGGAGCAGTGAAAGTCTTGAACTCGAATATTTCCTTGCCGCTGCAACACGAGAAATCCCCATCCAAGCAAAAGCTGCTTCGGTGTAGCACTTGGCATTCCACTGGCTCGATCTGTGCTGTTCTGCTCTCTGTGCTTGTCTGCTACACGTTTCCCGCCGTCGCCAAATCGGAGCAGAAGGAGTATCCGTTGAGGATCAGGGTCATTCAGTCTGAGAGTGCTCCATTCACAACCACAAGCCATGGAGGGTCTTCAACAAACTGCACATACGGCGACTCGTCTGCCAATTGCAACACCACGAGCAATGACATCACATGGCGGCACGTTCAGAACACCATGCTCGTGGAGGCTTCGGACGGGAAGGTCTACACGCTCGGTTGCACAGCATCTGTTCGCTGGTCTAAGTGTCGTTGGTTGAGGGTGGGCGACATATTCCCTGCTCGCTGGGACAACCACGGTCTAGCTGTGCTGTATCACCCAATAAAGGGCGGGAAGGCAACCGAGAAAGAGCAGGAAACTGTCTACGTCGTTCTTGGCTCACGACTTCTTCCCGACAACAACGCTGGCAAGCAAGTAGAAACCGCACCTCCGCCGACCGTTTCACCATCCGCAACATCCGCCCAAAGTGATACGACTGGCGCTCAGCTTGACATCACATCGAATCCGTCGGGGGCGGAAATCTCGGTTGACGGCAATTTTGTCGGAGACACTCCTTCAGAACTCGCGGTTGCCGCTGGAGTTCACACGATTACGATTTCGAAGCATGGCTACAAGCCTTGGGAGCGGAAGCTCACGGTTTCGGGTGGGAAGGTCTCGGTAGCTGCCGAACTGGAACAGTAGCGGATCGGTTCCCCGGTATTTTCCCATGCAGTAACCAGATGGGCCCCTCCGAAATTGAAATAGAGATGTCGAGGGGAAATAGAAAGCGGAGAAAAGCATGAGCATTAGAAGTTTCTTACTTGCTGTACTCATGTTAGCTGTCCTAGGTGGTATTCAGAGTCAGGCGCAAACTCAAAAAGGGCCTGCGCCGTCTCTTACCTCGCAAAAGCAGATCGACGAACTGAAAAGCCAAATCGCTGCTTTGCGCGCCAAAGTTTTGTCGTTGGAGACGTCTCAAGGAGATTCTGCATACCGTTTGTTCAAGCTGGAACTTTCCAAGGACGCGTACAAGTCCGTGGTTTTGGATATGACCTCCCGCAACTATCAGCGAATTGATACTGATACCGGGACGTTCTTGATTTCGATAGAGGACGCGAGCCCATATCTCGATGGATACCGCATCGTACTAAACATCGGCAATCCCTCTTTCGCCGCCTATAAAGGTTTCAAGCTGACAGTCAAATGGAACACTAGTTACAAGAAGGGTATGGATCCACAACAGTGGATCAACGCTGAGCGAACAAAGGAAATCTCATTCGTTGGGTCTCTTGATGCGGGGAGCTGGAACAGAGTGGAGATGCTGCTCCCTTCGACAACTGGAGAACAACTGGGCTACTTCGTGGTATCTATGGAGACCAGCACGGTGTCCCTGCTCAAGAAGTGAATCCCTCCGCATTTCCTCTTCTTCCATCGTGGAGGCGGGTGGCCCGGCCAAACCTTGTTGAGGAAGTCTATCCAAACATAGGGTGCCCAGATGGTTTATTTCGTGTAATCGACGAATTCTTAGGCTGGGCCAGCCCGGCAGAATCAGGCCGCGCAGACCGCGATTCGCGCAGACCGAGTGCGGGGCTTGGCTTTCACAACGATTTCGACATCCTGTCCGAGCGCCACCAAAAAGCGCATCAGCCGCTCCACGGAGAAGCCTTCCAGTTTGTAATGCAGCAGGGCGGAGACCTTCGGCTGATTGATTGCGAGCGCCACCGCGACTTCGGCCTGGGTAAGCCTACGCCGCTCCACGATCCTATTGATGGCGGCTGCAAGACGGGCTTTGGTGTCGAGTTCTGCGGCATCCGGCAGTCCCATGTCGGCAAAGACATTGCCGCTGCTGGGTATCACTCGTTGCGTGGTGGCTTTAGCCATATCTCTCCTCGTAGTCCCGTTGCGCCAGCTTTAGACGTTGGCGCACCAGGGCAACATCGGATTGCCTGGTCTCGATCCCGCGCGGCGACTTCTTCTGAAAGACGTGCAACACATAGACGGCCTGTGCAAAGCGGACGGTGTAGATCGCCCTATACGTGTCGCCATCATAGTCTTTAACAACCTCCAGAATTCCCGGCCCCTCGCCCTTCCACGGTTTAGCTGCCCAGTGTTTGCCCCCGTACTGCGCGGCGCTTAACGCAAATCCGACGCTGCGCTGAACATCGGAGGGGAATCGAGTAATGTCTTTCAGTGAAGAGCCGACCCAATAAAGCGGCTTTTCGCCCGGTACGGGTGGCCGTGTCATGATTATCCCACTTCTAGGATATTGTGTCGAGCACAATCCTGAACCAATTGATGGTAAACCCTGTACTCGGGAGGCGTGTGGCCCGGGAAGGGGTTGTGCGGCTTCTCTTGCTAGGGTGGGGACTTCGCTTGTCATCCGTGTGCCTTTCACCCCAACATGCACCTTCGTAACTTGACAGCGACGGGATTCGAGCTAGGCTTGAGTGTTGGGCCGAGTGTGCCCACAGGGCGGGCCGAGACGTACGCGGCACGTCGGCTTAGCCCGGTGCTCTTTGAAAACCGGCGACACTGTAAGAGGCGTGGGTGCTTGCGTGGCGATAAGTCTTTTTTCCGGAATACTTTACGTGTATCTACTTTAGATATAATACTTTAGCGGGAATCGCGCAAAGCATTGAGCAGTAAAGACTTACGGAAACGTCTAAGTGACGTGTTATTAATACTTTGGCGGTGATCTCGCAAAGTATTGAACAGCAAGGACTTACTGCAACATCTAAGTTATGCGTTATGAATACTTTGCTGGCAAAGTATTGAAAACAAGGATGCAGAAATGCCGGGGGGGGGAGGGGGTACTTAGAGGAATTTTGCGTGGCAGGCCAGCGCCACCTATTTCCCGCACCCCGTGCTCGGCTCGACGACAGGCATGAAGAAAGCTTGCGCGACCTATTGGCCGCCAGCCACCCGATCCAGGCGGGCAAGCGTGTCGAGATACTGGTTGACCAGCCGGATGCCCCATCCTTGTCGCGCAGCGACAGGATGGGAATCGCGGAACACTCGCGCTCAGAAGATCCCCTCTTTCTCCAAATCTTTCACCACCACCTTGACGACATTATCGATTGTCTTCTTCGCCGAGCTCGGGTTGAAGCTATCGCTGATGCCTGTCCAGACGAGTTCTCCCTCGGGCGTCGCGGTCGCGTAGAGGCTGGTTTCGATGCGCACTGTCTTGTCTTCGCGCAGATAGTCCGGAGAATAGACCTGCCGGTAAGCGACCGGATAATAGCCGTAGAACGAGTTGTAGTAAGCGTAAGGAACGGTGTAGCTGTGGCCGGGAATATAGGTGACGTTCTTCTCCACCTTCACCAGCCGCGTCAGCAAGACAGCTTCGATGTGGTGCTCGCGGATCTGCGCCTTCAAATAGTCCAGGTCCATGTTGGCCGACTCGGGCCGCAGCAGGATGGAATGCCCCGGAATAGCCTCCATTCCGTCGCGAGCCAGTTTGTTGGCCAGCGCATCCTCGAAGTCGGAGCGAATCGCCGGATTGTCGCTCATGCCGATCACCAGCACCTTCTTGAAGCGCTGTCCGGAATAGCTGGGATTCTTCACGCTGGCCACCAGCTTGGCCGAGTTGCAGTTTCCGATTGCCGACGCAGTCAGCAGAACGGCAATCACTATCGGGAATCGTCTCAAGCGTTTCTCCTCGCGTTCTGCACACTATTTCTTGCACCCGGTGCTCGTGCTGGGTGCCCCATCCTTGTCGCGCAGCGACAGGATGGGAATCAGCGGCGACAACTTTGCCGCGGTAACCATGGCGTTGAATGACACCAGGTCCTGCTCGCTGAGTTGACGCCAGCTCGCCAGATCTTTGTCGAGCGCGTCGCAGCTCTGTTGCACCGCCGCGCGGACCGCTTCCGCCGGACGCATGTCGGCGCTCTCCACGCTGAAAATCAGTCTGGTCAAATCGCGGTTCACCGGCCCGAAGCCGGGAGCACGCAGAGTTCCCTTCTCCAGCGCGTCGATCTTTTTGTCCAGCGCAGCGGCTGCGTCTTTTGTCTGCTTCAACTCGTCGCCCTCGGCGTCCTTCAGGGCTTTCTGCCGCTCGGCCAGGTCCTTGCGCAATGTCGCTGCCTGAAGGTAGGCATCGTGGCTCGCCTTCACGCCGCGCGTAATGTCTTGCGCGAGATCGAGCTGTTCCACCAGGTCCGATTGCGATGCATGAACACGCGGATCAAGCTCAACGGTCAACGGCTGGCGAAGCGTCTGGCCAGCAGCGCGCAGCTCTAACGTGTAGTTGCCCGGGACAACCAGCGGTCCCTGAGGCTGCACGCGCGGAGTTTGCCCGGCGATTGCGTGGTCTGCCAACGTGTATTCGGCGTAGCCCAGCAGCTCGCCGTAATAACCGTAAGGAAGCGAGAGCGGCGGCGGATAACGCAGGTTCCAGGCGAAGCGATTCACGCCCGAAGCCTTGGGCAAAGCTACCGCGCGCGCAAACCAGTAATTGGGAGCGTTCGCGGGAAGCAGGTCCGGAGGCTTCGCTTCACTGGAGAACTGCGCAACCTCGCCGCCCTTGTCGTCGTAGATCGTCAGCGTGAGTTCATCCTTCGGCGGCGCCTTCAGGAAGTAGTCGAGGATGGCTCCATCCGGCGGATTCTGCCCGGCGGGAGTTTCGACCGGGTATGGCGTGTCCTGATAGTTGTCCCATCGCACGCGCATTGCGGTGGCCGGACGAAAGAGATGAACATCGCTGGCGACGATTTGCGGGCTGATCTCGCGCAGCGGCGTGACGTCGTCCAGAATCCACAAGGCGCGGCCGAAGGTTGAGATGACCAAATCGTTGGCGTGCACCGCGAGATCGGTTACCGGCGTGGCCGGCAGATTGAGTTGCAGAGATTGCCAGTGATCGCCGTCGTCCCACGAAACGAAGACGCCGCTATCGGTCCCGGCGTAGAGCAGCCCTTTGCGCTTTGGATCTTCGCGCACCACGCGCACCATCTCGCGCTCGGGAAATCCGTTGACGATCTTCTGCCAGGTGTGGCCGTAATCGTGGGTGCGAGCGACGTACGGCGGAGTGGATTCGCGGGTGGCGCCGACCGCAAGGTACGCAGTTGCGGCATCATGATGCGAAGCTTCGACCGCGAGGATTTCCGTGGGCGCAGCCAATCCGGGCGGCGAGACGTTTTGCCAGGATGCTCCCGCGTCGCGAGTGAGCTGAACGATCCGGTTGCTAGTGCCGGCCCACATCCCACCCGCCTGTACTTCGGAGGGCGACAGCGTCGTGATGGCAGGCGGACCCGGCTTCTCGGAATCCCGCTTGGGCTCTGCTTCGTTTTCTTTCTCCGTGTAGCCCGTCAAGTCAGGGCTGATCGGCTGCCAGCTCAATCCGTGGTCCGAAGTCTTGAGCACGAGCTGGGTTCCCAAGTAAAGCGTGGACGGGTCCTGCGGGGAAAACACCAGAGGCGCCATGGATGCAGTGCGATACTTTTCACCCGCCTCAAATACGGTCGCGATTTGTCCGGTGGCCTTATCGAAGCGAACAACGGAGCCGTACCATCCTCCGCTATAAACCAAATTTGGATTCAGCGGATCGGGAATGATGAAGGCATATTCAAAGCCGCCGATGGAAAACCAATCCTGCGCCAGGATTTCGCCGTAATCGCTGCGACTGAGAACGCCAGCGGTCCCGCTGTCCTGCTGCGCCCCATAGACGCGATAGGGAAACGCGTTGTCGGTGGAGACGTGATAGAACTGCCCGGTCGGCTGGTTGTACCAGGAACTCCAACTCTTGCCGCCATCCACGCTGATGATGGCGCCTTGGTCCACTCCCAAAATCATGCGCGCCGGGTTTTGCGGATCGATCCAGAGGACGTGGAAGTCATCGCCGCTGGGAGCTCCGACGTAGGCTTCGAAGGTCTGTCCGCCGTCGGTGGAACGATACAGCGAGGTCTGCGCCACGTAGAGAACATCGGGATTGCGCGGGTCAACAAAGACGCGGCTGAAGTATGCACTGCCGAGCACGCGCGGGTCGTTGGTGGACTGCTGCCATGTCGCTCCGCCATCGTCGGAGCGGAAGAACCCTTGCGCCAGGATCGCGTACAAACGGCGGCCATTGGTTCCCGGAGCAACCGCAATGCCCAATCTTCCCCGACCCTTTTCCGGCAGACCCTTGGGCACCAGAGGACTCCAGGTTGAGCCTGCGTCCACCGACTTGACGATCTCCGAGGTAGCGGCGACTTCGGAGTCGCCAGCCCCGGAAGCTGGCCGGTAAAGAACCGCATAGAGCGTGCGGGGATCGCCGGGATCGGAACAGAGATCAACGACGCCGAGCGTCTCGTCGTTCGCGAGCACCTTGTTCCAGGTTTTTCCGCCATCCGTGGTCTTGAAGATTCCGCGGTTGGCCGTGTGTGCAGACTTTGGCAGCGGAAGCCACAGGATTCCGACTCCGATGGAATTACCGCCCACGACAACGACGTCCGGATTTTGCGGATCGACAATGACCGCCTGGATAAAAGGAACGTCCTGCAGGCCCACGTTCTTCCAGGTGTCGCCACCGTCCGCCGACCTGTTCAGCCCATTACCGGCGGTCTGCTCTCCGGTCCCCACGTAAATCACGTTGGAATTCGACGGAGCTACGGCAAGAGAGCCGATGGAAGCGACTCGTTCGCTGTCGAAGATGGGACGCCAAACTTGTCCGCTATTGGTGGTCTTCCAGACGCCGCCTCCCGGTGTACCGAAATAGTAGGTATCGGGGTGGCTTGGGACACCCGCTACGGTCGTGACTCGACCGGCCCGAAAGGGGCCGATCAGCCGCCACTGCATGGCGGAGAATTGGCGGCTGTCGATTTCCTGTGCGCGAGCGACGTTGAGCGGCAAAACCGTCAGCACCGCCATCATCAGTACAAAAAATCGCAAGTATGGTTCACGCCAGCTTAGAGTCACGCAGATTCAGTTCTCCTGTTCAGGCATGACTAGCCAGACTAGCACGCAGATGGTCATGATGAGCGACCCACTGAAGGTTCTGTTTCAGAATGCCGATAAAAGAAATGCGAGTATTCCCCTGTTGTATGGGGGAGGGTGAATATTTCGCCGGAGGGGGACCCCATTCCAGGCAGGTATGGAGGCCCCTTTCGTATTCGCAACCAGGGCAGACTTCAGCTCCTACTCTCTCCCTATTTCTTCGCAACAGAAATAGGCTCCAGCCCGGCGAGCGGACTGGAGCCTTCGTTTCTAACGGCAGCGCCGGCGAATTACCGCTTCGACTGTCCGCGTGCCATCTTCTTTACCTTGCGCTTGGCCGAGCCGCGGGCATACGTGCGGGGCGCTTTCGGGGCGGCTTTCTTGCGCGCGGTGCGCTTCACTTTCTTGCGTTCTAGTTTGTCGGTAATGCTCTTGGTGTTTGCCATGAATTCTGCGTTCCTTTAATTGACGGGCTTACGCCTTTTCCAATTGGGCGTATTTCTCGACCAGCTTTTTCAAACCGAATCTAGGAAATTGTACCGTAATCTTCGCATCTTCCCCGTCACCCTCGCGTTTATACACGGTGCCTTCCCCGTATTTCGGATGCCGAACGCGTTGTCCGGGCCGGAATCCAGTGCGTCCGGTGGGCTGGGGAATCTCGACTTTGGGCCGCGAAAACTTCTTTCCGCGCGAAGCGAAGAACTCCGCAATGTTGTCGATAGAGTTGTAGGAGGGCCCGCTATATTGGCTGCGTTGCGGCTTGTCGCGACGGTCATAGGCGGGACGTTGATCCTCATCTTCGTACGCGTAATGTTTGCCCGTCGAGTAATCGCTGCTCGGCGCATGCGCGGTCCGTCGCGGCGATCCCAGGTCCTGGAGCAGCGTGTGGGGAATCTCATCGAGAAACCGCGACGCCACGCTGGGTTCGGGCATGTCGGTCCCGTAGCGGCGGCGATAGCGCGCGCGGGAGAGGACCAGCGTGTGCATAGCGCGGGTCATGCCGACGTAGCACAGTCGCCGCTCCTCTTCGATGTCGTCTGGAGTAAGCAGAGTGCGCGAATGAGGGAACAGCCCCTCCTCCAGACCGATCAGAAAGACCAGCGGGAACTCGAGCCCTTTGGCCGCGTGCAAGGTCATCAGCGTGACGCGCGCGGCCTCGTCATAATCGTCGGCATCACTGACCAGCGCGGCGTGGTCGAGAAACTCGTTCAACGTCTCACCACGATCACGCGAGTCCATGGCCGCATTCACCAGCTCGTGTAAATTTTCGATGCGGGCCAGCGCCTCGGGTGTGTCTTCCTGCTCAAGTTGCTTGATGTAGCCCGTGCGGTCAATCAGGAACTTCAACAGTTCGGCTGTGGATGCTGGATCGCCTGGACCGCGGAATCCTTCCACCCGCTCCTCTTCTTTAGCAGTTGCGCTCTCGTCGGCGGTGTCTGCCTGTGCAAATCTCTCGGGCGCGAACTCCGTAGCCGCAGCCGCCTCGAACTCCGCCGGCGAGAAATCGATGTCGTGCTGCAAATCATCGTCTTTGTCCGCTACGGGAACAGTGTCGTCTGCGGTAGATTCGGCGGTTTCGCTTACTCGTTCGCGGAAGGTGCCCAGGTGCATGGCACGGGCATCGTCGATCAGTTCCCTAAAACCTTGTAGCGCCGTCAAGGCCCGCAACGGAAGAAGCTTGCGCCGAAGCACCTCGGTGATCGCGCCCCACATGGAAGTCCCGGTCTCCAGCGCAATGCTTTCGATAGTTTCCAGGGTGTTCTTGCCTATTCCCCGCGTCGGCGTATTGATCACGCGCTGGACGGCGATGGAATCGTCGGGATTTTGGATGACTTTGAGATACGAGATTAGGTCCTTGATCTCGGCGCGCTCGTAGAAACTAAAACCTCCCACAACGTGGTAGTTCAGCTGATAACGGCGCATGGCCTCTTCCACCAGGCGCGACTGCGAGTTGGTGCGGTATAAAACTGCGGCCCGCGGCGTTTCACCATTCTCGCTGGCAGCCTGCCGAAGATACTTGGCAATGTAATCTGCCGCAAAAAGGGCTTCATTCTCGCCGTCCGGGGCCTCGTAATATCCGATCTGCGCGCCGCCGCTGCGGGCGGTCCACAGAGTCTTGCCTTTACGTCTGACATTGTGGGATACCACGGACGAGGCCGCCTGCAAGATGTTCTGGGTGGAGCGGTAGTTTTGCTCCAGACGAATGATGCGCGCCTCAGGAAAGTCCTGCTCGAACTCCAAAATGTTGCGGATGTCGGCGCCGCGCCAGGAGTAAATGCTCTGATCTTCGTCGCCTACGGCGCAGACATTGTGTTCGCCGGCGGCAAGCATGCGCATCAGTTCGTATTGTGGGCGGTTGGTGTCCTGGTATTCGTCCACCTGGATGTAGCGATAGCGGCGGTTGTAACGCTCACGCGTCTCGGCTGACGCTTTCAGCACGCGCACGGCATACAACAGCAGGTCGTCAAAGTCGAGAGCATTCGACTTCGCCAGCTCCTGCCTATAGACCTCGTAAATATGGGCTACGCGCTCGGTCTTGGGATCGCCCGATTGCAGGTAAACCTCCTGTGGATCGAGCATATGGTTCTTGGCCCACGATATGCGCGCCAGCACGTTGCGCGGCGTCAACTGCTTGTCATCGATCCCAAGGCGGCGCATGGCGGCCTTCACCACATTTTGCTGGTCGGCCTCGTCATAGATGACGAAATCCTTGCGGTAACCTTTGCCGCCGACTTGCAACGCGTCAATGTCGCGACGCAGCAGGCGCACGCAAAACGAGTGGAAGGTAGAGATCAGCGGCCTGGCTAGCGAGCGGCCGCCCACCAGCGACTCCACCCGGCTGGCCATTTCAGAGGCAGCCTTGTTAGTGAAGGTGACCGCCAGAATGGAGTCGGGCGGCACGCCCAAACCTTCAATCAGGTGGGCGATGCGATAGGTGATGACGCGCGTCTTGCCGCTGCCCGCCCCCGCGAGGATCAGCACCGGCCCGTTGACCGCCTCGACGGCTTCGCGCTGCTGCGGATTCAAATTGTTGAGATACGACGGCAATGTGGAGACGCTCAAACTTAATTCGGTTTGCTGCTGCTGACGGGAGCATCCATGGCGCGGTGCGCCTTGCATTCCGCGCAGGGACAATGCTCGCGCAGAAACTGCCATGAATAGATGCCGTGCTGGTGGCCATCGTTCCACGAGAAACGAATGGCGTATTTTCCCACCGGCTCAACCTCAGTCGGCCGCGCCGCCGCCTTGTACATCGGCAACTGCCCCGCAATGGGCTTGAGCGGATCGCCGGGCTGGCGGCCATCCTTGGTGCGCTCTTCCTCGCACAGCGCACACGGGCAGGCATCGCGCAGGAAGGGAAAGCTATAGACGCTGCGATGCCCGTCCTTCCACTCGATGTCCATGCCGGTGCCGGTAGTGACGTTGACTTTACACGATTTCGGAATTGCGACTGGATCCATGATGATGTCGGGCTCACGGCCTGCGAGAGCACTCTCTAGTATCGCAGAAAAATCGTGGCACCACAGAGACACGGAGACACAGAGTAGTGGGTTAGGTTTCGGATTGTCCGTCACTCGCCAGTTGAGAGGATTGCTAGTGCAATGATTTCACAGCAGTAATCAGCAGGGTACGCGCGGGTCATTCACTTGGTCGGGGCAATTGTTCCCGAAATTGAGCGGCAACTCCGTCTTGAAACGTAAAGTGAGGCGACACGGGATGTTCCGTTTTTCCTGATCCGTCCTCTACCACGACGTTGCCAAATGCTATGATGGCGTGGTGTTTGGGCCAGTATCTGACCTCGGTCGCCTTCAGCGAAAAAAGGTTGTAAGCAACAAAAACGGGGTCTTTCTCGCTACCTGTGTACCTGTAACCGTACCTCGTGAGTTGCCGTTGGGGATAGCGTACAAATAGCTCGAATGGCGTTCCATCTTGCGAAGGAGTTGGGGACGAATCGTCCCCTCCGCAGTCGTCTTTTCGCTCTTCCTCAATATCATCCGACTGCGGTATGGCATCGCACGTTAGTTGCGTGAGTTGCAGAGTGGCATTCATGACGATCGTTGTTGGAGCTGTGACTCGAAACACCCGAACGTACGGCTGAAGGCCCTGCCCGCCGAACTTTGGGCCATGCACGCTCATTTTGTAGAAACCAACAGGAAGATCTGTCCGGTAGAAGCCCTTTTCATCGACCACAAGAGTCTTGTCTAAGTGCTCGCCATGAAAGCGCACCACACTCCGCGGCATTGTTATGTAAGGACTGTCTTTGTCTCCCACGGACGGGATCGCCAGCCCGTCTTCAAAACTGACCCTGCTCCGCTCGACGACCTGTCCTTTCAACATTGAATCCCACGGGCTGTCGATTGTTCCTTGAATATGGAAGGTCGGCTTCGGCTGCGTGTCCGCCAGGGATTGGCCGAACAAACCGCTGCAATGTTCCGCGACAGTTGAGAAGAGGGACGACCACGCGATAAGAGCCAATGCCAGATGGCGGCGGATATGTTTCATCCGCAAGCACTTTACGCCAAGTTCTGATGTGGTTTCCAGCATTATTGGTGTGAACAGGCGTTATCACTACCTGTTCAGCAAAGGCCTCTATCGGAATCGACGGTAGCAAGGCAGGTCATCTGTGGTCCAAGCACTCGGCAACTGACCCGTTGTCAAGGCGCTGACCTTGCTTGAAACCTCTGTGTCTCTGTATCTCTGTGGTGAGCTGTCCTGCTACATCACGATCTCTTTCACCTGCCGGGTGATGGGATGCTGCATTTCTTCGAGATCGCCTTTCACCAGATTCAGACCGTACACGCAGGATTCGAACTCGCGCGCCAGTTTGGCGAAGAGCGGCGACAGCCGCGCGTATTCGAACTGGTCGAACTTGGAGACGATGTAATAGCTCTCCTTCCCGGCCCTGATGAAATCAATAAAATTTTCCAGCCGCTGCCGCCGCAGGCGGTAGTGATTGACGCTCTCGGGAAACATGCCGGAGAAGAACAAGGTGTAATCGCCGATGTGCTTGCGGACCTGGCGCTCGCGGTCAAACGACGGCGCCGGCCCGTAGATGGGATCGGCCTCCAGCAGCATCTCGCCCACGTCGTGCAGCGGACGCCCTCCGGCGTCGCAAATCTTGTACAGTTGCTCGCACTGGCAGAACTCCGCCAGAACGTTGACCACGTAATCCTTCACCTCGGGATCGCGCAGTCCGATGTCGCGATCGAAGTGCTCGTCGATCAATTCTGTGAACAACCGCTGCAGCGAGTGCGATTCTGGAATCATGGCCTGGGGTTCGTCTCCTCCGGTTGCCCGTCTCACATAGAGATGTGATGCGAGTTCATAGCGCACTTCTCTTTTCAGTGCAAGCGTTTCTTCGCCATGCACGTGACTTTGCGGGTTCGCTTCCTGCGTCGCCAGAGTGTCCCGCGCCTTGCAACCGATCTTTTTCCAGGGGGAGCATGTTGATTTTGAGTGCTGTTTATGCGGGGTTGGTTTGCTCGTCCGGCAAAAGCAGTTACCTTCCGAAGCGTCTGTTAGCAGCAAGCGACGTTGGATGCCAAAATTCGAGGCAACCCCTGATGTGCTGGATGGGACGTTCTTATGGCACAATGCCGCCTGCTACGGAGGCACAAGAATGGAACGGCAGAATATCTCGGGCAACTCTCCTTACGAGCCGATCGTCGGCTTCTCGCGCGCGATAAAGGTGGGACCCTTCGTCTGGGTTGCCGGCACCGTCGCAACCGGGCCGGACGGTAAGATCGTTGGCGGGGGCGACGTGTACGCGCAAGCTGTGCAGACGCTGAAGAACATCGGCCGCGCGCTGGAGCAGGCAGGCGCCAGTTTCCGCGATGTGGTGCGCACGCGGACGTTCGTAACCGATATCGGCCAGTGGGAGAAGGTCGGGAAGGCGCATGGCGAGATTTTTCGTGACATCCGCCCAGCGGCGACAATGGTCGGAGTATCGAAGCTGATCTCGCCGGAAATGCTGGTCGAGATCGAAGTGGACGCGATCATCGTGTCGGAGATGAAATGAGCAACTAGCAACTAGCAATTGGCAATTAGTAGAGGAGCACAATGAAGAATTCCATCTGCAGCATCGTTGTCCTGCTGCTCTCAGTATCCGCAATCGGGCAATCGAATCCCGCTCAAGTCCCGCAATCGCCGCAGGTCACGGTGATTCGCGCCGGAACGCTCATTGACCCGCGTGCGAACGAGCCAAAGCATAATCAGGTGATTGTCATTCGCGGCGACAAGATTGAGAGCGTCGGCGACACCGCTTCTGTCCAAGTGCCTTCCGGCGCGAAGCTCATTGACTTGTCGAACGCCACCGTGCTGCCCGGCCTGATCGAGTCGCACACGCACATCTTTCTCCAGGGAGAAGACCCCGCGCTCGGCGGCTACGATATTCAACTGCTGAAGTTTCCGCTCGCTTACCGTGCAGCGCGTGCAACGGTTTCGGCGCGGCGTGCTCTGGAGCAGGGCTTCACCACCATCCGCGACATGGAAACCGAGGGCGCCGGTTACGGCGATGTCGGCATCAAGATGGCGGTCGAGCAGGGTTACATCCCCGGACCGCGCATCTTTACCACTACGCGCGGCATTTCGACGACCGGCGGCTATCCCCTGGAAGGTTATGCGCCGGAGATCCAGGTGCCCAAGGGAGTTCAGATCATCGACGGCCCGGTGGAGGCGCGCAAAGCGGCGCGCGAACAACTGGACCACGGCGCGGATTGGATCAAGGTGTACATGACGCATCGGTCGTGGGCCGACAAAGATGGCCACCTGGTTTCGCAGCCGACGCTCACGGTGGAAGAACTGAAGGCCATCGTGGACGAGACGCACAGTTGGGGGCGCAAGGTCGCCTGCCACGCCTACAACGGCGAGGGACTGCACCGCGCGCTGGACGGTGGATGTGACTCCATCGAGCACGGGCTCGAGCTTGACGATGCGGCCATCGCGCAGATGAAGCGGCAAGGCACCTGGTACTGCCCCACCATCTCGATTTACTACAAGGATTGGTCGCCGGAGAACACGCCCGCAGGGCAACGCGATCGCGCGCGTGCGACAGAGCACGAACAGTCGTTCAAGAAGGCGCTGCAGGCTGGGATCAAGATCGCCTTCGGCACAGATGTGGGCGGCTTCCCATGGACGGAGCCCATTGCGCAGGAATTTCCCTACATGGTGAAGTTCGGCATGTCGCCGATGGAGGCGATCCGCGCGGCGACCGTCAGACCGGCGGAGATGCTCGGCATGGCCGGACAGATCGGCATCATTGCGCCCGGAGCCTACGCCGACGTGATCGCTGTGCCGGGCGATCCGCTGAAGGACATCACGGAACTGGGGCGAGTGAAATTCGTGATGCACAACGGGCAGGTGTTTGAAAGCAGCTTTTAGCCGTTAGCATTTAGCATTTAGCATTTAGCATTTAGCACTTAGCACTTAGCACTTAGACGTGGCCCGTCGTTTAGCTTTGGTTCTCAGAAAGTGAAGACGTTTTGCATAGATGCGGCCAGTGCGAGCATTAGGTCGTGCGCGCTGGCCAATGGTTAAAGGAATCAAGCCAGAGGACTAAATACTAACGGCTAAGTGCTAACTGCCAAGTGCTACTCGCTACCTCGTCACTTCCAGCCCAATACCCTGCCCTTCATATACCCTCTGGCCCGCGGCTGGCGTGGTGCGCACTACCGTGCGACTAGGGGAAGCTGGAGCGGCCGCGGAAGTGCTCTCGCCAGGCGGAGGCGGTTGACTCGCGATGGTGGTCACGTGCAACCCGGCTCCGACAATCGCGTTAACCGCGTCATCTTCGCCGCGCCCGACGAGGTCGGGCATGACGAAGGAGTTGCGCTCCTCTGGCGCGGCCAGCAAGACGCTGATCTTCGGTGCGGAGACGTTGGTCGCGTTGGCTGGCGGACTCTGCGCCACGATCTGATCGGTCGGGCCACCCGGAATGGTTGCGCTGGCGATGCTTCCCAGCTCCAGGCCGCGGCGGCGGATATTGATCTCGGCGGCGCGCTCGCTGCCGCCGATGAGATTGGGGATCACCACACGCTGCGGTCCCATGCTTTCGGCGACACGGACCCGCCAACCTCGTCGCACCTGCCCTCCCGGCAGAGGCGCTTGTGACATGATCCGGCCTTCCGCCACGTCGGAGCTGAAGAAGCGGTCACCGCGTTCCAGTACCAGCCCATGATCGGCCAGCAGCCGCTCCGCCTGCAGAGGAGCCATGCCAACTACTTTGGGGATTGTTGTCTGGCGGCCATGGATGGCAAAGCGCATTGCCGTCAGCGCCGACGCCATGAACACTACGATCAGCACCAACACGCGCACGAGATAGCGAAAGAAGCGGCGCATCAGTGGGCCTCAGTGTCGCCCGCGGCAGGCTCGGGCTGTTCCGCTTTTCGGGCGACAGCGTTGGGCACCGTCGGCGGAGGAGCCGCGAAATCTTCCGACTCGCGCCCCAACAGCGCCACCCGCATAAAATCCATCCAGATGGGCAATGCGGCAGCCGCGCCAGTCTCCTTGTTGCCCAGGGTTTTCTTCTCGTCGAAGCCAACCCATACGCCACAGGTCAGCGATGGCGAGAAGCCAATGAACCAGGCGTCGGTGAAATCGTTGGTGGTTCCCGTCTTACCGCCCAGCGGATGTTTCAGCTTGCTGGCGGCATAGCCGGTCCCGTGCAGCACCACCTCACGCAGCATGTAGGTCATGATGCGCGCGGTGCGCGCGCTCACCACGTCCTTCACTTCGGGATAATTCTCCTCCAGCACGCGGCCGTCGTAGTCGGTGACTTTGCGAATGTAGCGAGGCATCACGCGCACCCCATCGTTGGGGAAGGTGGTGAATGCGGCAGTCTGTTCGGCCAGCGTAATGTCGGCTGCGCCCAGTGCCACCGGCAGATAGGCGGGCATGGGCGAGGTGATGCCGAACTTGCGGGCGTACTCAATGACCGTCTTGATGCCGCCCACGCGCTCGGTCACTTTCAGCGCGGGAATGTTGCGCGACTCGGCAAGCGCGTGACGAAACGTAATCACGCCCTCGAACTTGCCGTCATAATTGTGCGGCGTGTAGGGACCCGACGGCGTAGGAAACGACACCGGAGCATCGAGCACGGTGTCGTCAGGCGTGAGTCCTTGATCGATCGCTGCGGTGTAGATGTACGGCTTGAACGACGAGCCCACCTGGCGCTCGGCTTGCACAGCGCGGTTGAACTTCGACTGTTCGAAGTCACGCCCCCCGACCATGGCCTTGACGTCGCCGGTGGAGTTATCAAGAGCGAGCAGTGAGCCTTGAACTCCAGATTCCTGTTCCAGCGACACGCGGCTGTCGCGGCCATTCAGCGCAATGACTTTCACATACACCAGATCGCCGCGCGTTAAGAACTGTTGCGGCGAAGTGCGGCGCGTCCACTTGATCTCAACCGGTCCAAGGCGGCCTTCGTAGCTGGCAAATTTCACGGTCGCCGATTGCGGGTCAACCTCGGTAACCATGGCGTGAACGTAGCTACCCGGCGCAATATTCCCGTCCCAATCCACATGATGATAGGTCGCCAACGAGTCTCCGTTGGCGATGACGTTCAGCAGGTTGCCCTTCCACCCATGGCGCCGCTCATAAGCAGCCAGGCCATCGCGCACCGCTTGCTGGGCAGCCCTTTGCATCTCCAGGTTCAGCGAGGTGTAAACCCGCAGCCCCGCCTCATGGACCTCCTCGGTTCCGTACTTCTTCTCCAGGTACTGACGAATTTCTTCCACGAAGTACGGCGCTATATCGTTCGGTTCGATCTGAACGTTAAGCCTCAGCGGCGCGCTCTTGGCGCGTTGCGCTTCGCTGGCGGTTATTTTGCCGTCTTCCAGCATGTTGTTGAGCACCAGGTTCCGGCGGCGCAGCGCGCGCTCCGGATTGTTGATCGGCGAGTATGCGTTCGGGGCCTTGGGAAGTCCCGCCAAAACTGCCGCTTCCTCCAGGGTGAGGTCTTTGGCTTTCTTGCTGAAATAGAAGTTCGCGCCCGCCTCGAATCCATACACGCCGTGGCCGAGATAAATCTGGTTGGCATACAAAGTAAAGATTTGCGGCTTGGTGAAGCGCCGCTCGATCTGGATGGCCAGCATCACCTCCTGCATCTTGCGCCGGAAATTGCGGTCGGGCGAAAGAAACAGGTTGCGCGAGAGCTGCATGGTAAGCGTCGAAGCGCCTTGGGCCCGGCTGTCGAGCAGGATATCGCGCCAGGCCGCGCCGAAAACCCGCCAGACATCCACGCCCCAATGCTGCTCAAATTCCTTGTCCTCGGTCGAGATCAAGGCATCGCGCAGCACTTTGGGAAAATCGTTGTAGGTGTCGATCACACGCCGCTGCAGCGCAAACTGACCGATCACTCGCTGCTGATCGTCATAAAGCTGCGTGATCGTGCTGGGCCGGAACTGTTCTAATTCCGTTACCTGCGGCAGATCAGTGGAGTAAACGAGCACTAATCCGGACAGCGCTCCCGCCACGGCTGCCACCGCGATCAGCAGAACGAAGAGGGCGTTGCCGACAAATTTGCGTCCGCCACTGCGCTCTTCCGCTGGGGGCGTGGTAACGATCGAGGGCACTTCAAGATCGTGCTTCATGGCTGTCGGAGCTGGGTTCCGTCGAAAATCATTCACCACGGAGACACGGAGGACACGGAGTTTTGTTTTCTACGGCGTTTTCTCCGTGATCTCCGCGCCTCCGTGTTGATTTTCTTCCCTATGAGTGGGCCGCAGACCCATGTGACACTCAGAATAGCATTGAAAAGCATGGCGCGAGCCGTGGCTGGATTGGCACTTCTCCTGATTCGAACCGGGTTGCGCGCTCATCCAACATCCAGCCTCGGCGAGCACAAATAGCGAATCGCGAAATGTCGTAAGCTGAAGGCTGATAGCTGACAGCGCATGGTCCTCAACGTCCTCAATCTCGGCCTGGTTCCGTATGAAACAGCTCTGCAACTACAGCGCACGCTGATGGAGCTGCGCAAAGCCAGCCGTGTCGAAAACACCCTTCTGTTACTGGAGCATCCTCCGGTAATCACTTTGGGCCGTAACGCGCAGGTTTCCAACGTGCTTGCGTCACCCGAGTTCCTGGCCCAGCGCGGGGTGGACCTGTTCGACATTGATCGCGGCGGCGACGTGACCTTCCACGGTCCCGGACAACTGGTGGCTTATCCCATCTTCGATTTGCGCAGCTTCGAGCCCAAACTCGGCGCGGTGAAATTCGTGCGGCGGCTGGAAGAGGTGCTCATCCGCACCTGCGGCGATTTCGGCATCGCCACGCAGCGAATCAAAGGACTCACCGGGGTTTGGACTTACGCGCTGCGCAGCAAACCCGAGGCCAAGATTGCGGCGCTCGGCGTACACATCTCGCGAGGCGTCACCACCCATGGTTTCGCGCTGAACGTGGGCACCGATTTGGATTTCTTCTCGCTCATCGTGCCTTGTGGCCTCACCAACAAGCCGGTGACCTCCATGGAGCGAGAGTTGCAGCGGAAATTGACGTTGGAAGAAGTGGCGACTGCGGTATCGCGCAACTTTGGGAGGGTGTTCCACTCCCAGATGCTGTGGCTGGAGTCGCTCGACGACCTGCTGGCGCAGGCTACTGTGGTGCCGAAACCAGAACCGGCGGAGTCTCCGGCGAACCAGGACACACCGGCGCGTCCTCCGAAGGAGTTGCGCAAGCTACACGGCGATGGCGGCGAGCTGACGTAAGATCGCCTATCGCCCTTGCCTCGCGTGCGGCCTCGGTTTATCGTTCTTCTGAAACCTATGGCTCACAAGAAGCGATCCAATTCCCCGCAGAAAAAGTCGGGCAAGGTCCCTCTGGCGCCATCGACGAAAATGCCAAAGACGCTGCCACCTATCGAGCAGGCTGACGGCTCGCCCAAGCCGACCAATGCAAAAGCCCACCCGGCTACTAAGATCATTGACGATTCCGCTTCGTCGATGCTGCGGTGCTACAACATTCCTGACTACCGCCTCGAACAGCCCGAGTTCCGCATCTTCATGTCGGGCGAAGGATCCGGCCTGGAGTACCGCGTCGAAGGCGACCTGAGCGCCGCGGCGCCACCTATCCGCGATTCCAAGTACCTGTCGCGCGAGCAGTCGATCGCCCTCTACCGCTGGATGCTGTTGAACCGGCGCATGGAAGTCGCCCTGGAAAATCTGTACAAGCAAGGCAAGGTGGTGGGCGGCGTTTATTTCGGGCTCGGTCAGGAAGGCTGCTCCTGCGCTTCGGCACTCGCGCTCGGACCCGATGACTGGCTGGGGCCGATGATCCGCAATCAGGGAGCGATGCTGGTACGCGGCTTCAGCGCGCGCGACATCATGCGGCAGTACATGGCCAAGGGCGACTCGCCAACGTGGGGACGCGATGCTTCCTCGCACTTCGGCGACTGGCAGCGGCGCAACGTGTGCGCGCCGATCTCGATGCTGGGTGAGTTGATCGGGGTGATGGACGGCATCTGCCTGGGGGCGCGATTGCAGGGCAAGAATGTCGCTGGTCTCACGTACGTCGGCGATGGCGGGCAATCAACGGGCGTCACCTATGAGAGTCTGAACCTCGCGGCAGTGCAGAAGCTGGGATTGGTGCTCGTGGTGGAGAACAACCTGTGGGGCTATTCCACACCCAGCGATATGCAGTTTTGCGTGAAGGACCTGGCGGAGCGGGCCATTGCATACGGGATTCCCGGAGTGATTGTCGATGGCACCGACCCCTGCCAGGTTTACGACGCAACCTATAAGGCGTGCGAACGCGCCCATCGCGGCGAAGGCCCGACGCTCATCGAGGCCAAGATGATGCGCATGAAAGGACACGCCATCCACGATGCCGCGCAGTACGTGCCGGCCAAGCTGTTCGACTACTGGCGCAACCGTGATCCCATCGCTCGCTTCGAGAATTACCTGATCAATGTGAAGGGATGGCTCACGGCGGAGGACAATCACAAGCTGATTGAAGACGTGGAGCGCGAACTGGAGGCCGATCGCGAAGCGGCCGTCGCCTCGCCTATGCCCGACCCAGAAACTGACAAGACGCATCAAGGCGTTTACTGCGATCCCTCATGTCACCAGATCAAACCAAAATATGGTCCGGTAGTTGCGAAACCGCGTCAGCAAGGATCGGCGGGGCCGAAGGCCGTCGAAGCGGCAGCGCATTTGAAGTGATTGAGGAAGTTCTCTGGTGGAGTTCGCCGTGAGGCTTACAAGCGGTACACGTCTTTGCGATGGCCGACTCGCAGTACCAGAACCACTAGGACATCTTCGAGGACATCATACACAACGCGATAGTCTCCAATACGGATGCGATATGCGTGTTCCTCGCCTGCCATTTTTCTTGTTCCCGGAGGGTAGGGGTTATCGGCAAGGGCCTCAATTCTTGCGGCGATCCGAAGCCGCGGGCCAGCTGGTAACTTCTTCAGAGACCGGGCAGCGGATTCCACGAAGCGAATGCTGTAGCGTTTTTCCATCGCTCAGCTACAGTCCGAGTTCCTTCTTCACTTGTTCCCAAGGGATTGTCTTCTCCTTGCGGGCCTTCTTGATCAACCGCACATCCAGTTCGTCTTCATACCGCTCGATCAGTTCCAGATCTTCAATGGGAACAACCGCGGCAACGGGCTTGTTTCTGCGGTGCACAATGGTGCGCTCGCCCGCATATTCGGCGCGATTGACGAGATCGGCAAAGTGGGCGCGGGCGGTGCTGGCAGTGAACTTAATGGACATAGCGTACAAACTGTACACTTTGTACAACTAATGTTCAACTGCAACTCCTGCTTCCAAAATGTCTTTAGATGGCCGTAGAACTTCTTCCAGGCGGGCGGTGCGGCTCTTGAATTTTTTGCCCACCTTTTACGACGTATGCCACCCCTCAGTCCGGATTGTTCCTGCTAAACTGAATCAGCAATTCTCCAGCTTGCTAATAAAATAATGGGCACCCCGGTTTACAAACGCATCCTCCTGAAGCTCTCGGGTGAGGCCCTGGCCGCCGGCCAGGGTTTTGGTGTGGACAATACGCGGGTCCACGAGATCGCCGCCGAAATCGGCGAGGTCCATCGCCTGGGAGTCGAGATCGCCATCGTAGTCGGCGGCGGCAACTTCTTCCGCGGCGTGGCCGAGCAAGCCAAGCTCATGGACCGGGTTTCCGCCGATCACATGGGCATGTTGGCCACCGTCATCAACGCTCTTGCCCTGCAGGATGCCCTGGAGAAGCAGAACGTCTTCACCCGCGTCATGACCGCTATCGAGATGAACCAGGTGGCCGAGCCTTTCATCCGTCGCCGCGCCATCCGCCATCTGGAAAAAGGCCGCGTCGTGGTCTTCGCCGGCGGCACCGGCAACCCCTATTTTTCGACCGACACCGCTGCTTCGCTGCGTGCCATGGAGATCAAGGCAGACGCCATCCTGAAGGCCACCAAGGTCGACGGAATCTTCTCCGACGACCCCGTGCTGGTAAAGGACGCCACCATGTTCGACGAGATCAGCTACATGGACGTACTGCGATTGGGGCTGCGGGTAATGGATGCCACCGCCATCGCGCTTTGCCGCGAGAACAACCTGCCGATTGTCATCTTCAATCTCAATCAGCGCGGCAACATTCAGCGCGTGGTGATGGGAGAGCG
>Ga0187880_1000787_pt1 | contig 26079 bp, 19 predicted proteins | sample June2016WEW_19_4_FD_132998 | JGI IMG/M metagenome (GOLD analysis project Ga0187880, IMG submission 132998) | Peatland microbial communities from SPRUCE experiment site at the Marcell Experimental Forest, Minnesota, USA - June2016WEW_19_40 | ecosystem: Environmental > Terrestrial > Soil >... | reverse complement strand
TGCCCCGCGACGCGCGCCTCGTGAGCGCCCACGCGCACATATCCAAAGCCGGTGTCAGGGCGCGTAGGCTTCAAACCGATCACCACCGACCTGCCTTCCATTTGCGCGGTTTCGCAACCCGCACGCAGCACGCGAAGAAACTCCGCGGATTTGGTAATGGTGTGGTCCGCCGGCAGCACCAACATCAAGCCTTGCGGGTCGCGGCGGCATATTTCGTGCGCCGCCACTCCCAGGGTGGGTGCGGTGTTGCGTGAGGCGGGTTCCGCCACGATCTGCGCGCGCGGGATCTGCGGCAAGCGCCGACAAACCTCACGCCAGATAATTTCGTTAGTGTAAATGTAGATGCGCTCGGGGGGAATGATGGGGTGGAGCCGCGTCACGGTTTGTTCCAGAAGCGTGCCCCGGCCGAAGAGTTCAAGCAATTGTTTGGGATGCTTGCGGCGGCTGAGAGGCCAGAAGCGTGTTCCGCTGCCCCCGGCCATCACGACGGCGTATGCCTGATCGAATACCGATTTTCGTGCCATGGGATTTCACTCAAAAACAATCTGGCGGATCTTCTCCGCTGGAATTCCTTGCCGCTTGAGCGGGTCGCGGAAATCCTTCTGGAGGTCGGGGACATAGAACTTCAAAAACTTGGTGTCAGTCGCCGGAACCATGCGGTAGAGGTCTGCGGCTGGCGGAATCAACCAGGTGTCGCCGGGACGATAGGCCAACCAGCCCGCCTCATTTTCGAGGCGTCCTTCGCCTTCCATAATCGAAAGGACCTCCACCTTCTCGGGCGAACTGTGGAAGGTGGCTGTGCGGATGACGCTCAAGACCTCGAGAGCGAAGTAGCGGCTGGCGAGAACGAATCGGCGCAGGCCATATTTCTCTTTGAATTCGATCCGGGGCAAATCGCGCAAGGGCGGGAGTTCCGGGCGAATTACGTCGAGCCCTTTGTCCAAGTGCAGTGGGCGGGGTTTGCCATCCAGCCCGGGACGGCCAAAATCATCCAGGCGGTAGGTGAGATCAGAATTCTCCTCGACTTCGAACAGCTCCAGACCAGGGCCCAAGGCGTGCACGATTCCTGGGGGCAGGAACACGGCTTCTTCCGGCTGCGGTTTGAAGCTTCTGAGGAAGTCTCGCGAGGTGCTGTCCTTGAACACAGCGGGTAGCTGCTCCTTGGTCACGCCCGGCTTCAGCCCGAGGAGAATTGCTGCGTCGGGATCGGCCGTCAGGAAATACCACATCTCGCACTTGCCCACGTTGCCGGGGTCGTGGACGGCGGCATAGGCGTCGTCGGGATGAACCTGCACGGAGAGCCAGTCGCTGGTAAAGATATACTTGGCGAGAAGCGGAAAACGGCGGCCCGGCCAGGACTTTCCGTGCAGCTCAGGGCCGAATTTTTCTGAAGCCTCAGCAAGTGTCATGCCCGCCGCGGGGCCGTTCATGAAACGCGAAACATCGTCGGTGACCCACACTTCTCCGACGCGCTGCTTGGCGGGCTTTCGGCCCGCGCCGGATGGGGACGGTAGCAGGGTGAAAAGCGGAGCCAAATCCCGCCGGCCCCAAATCTTTGGCTTGCAGATGTTGGAGAGTTGAACCGGACCGTTGAAAGTGGACATCATCAGGTTTATGAGCAGTGATGAGTGACGAGTGACAAGTGACCAGCAAGCACTTTAGCCAAACCGGTGGGCCTGTGCTTGTCTGTCTGGCACCATCGCTATTCTTCCCTTTGCTCGTCACTTGTCACTTGTCACTCGTCACTCGACTTGGAATTTTCCGAAAAACGCTGCCATCCGCCTTAACCCCTCGTCAATGTTATTGAGGGAAGTTGCATAGGAAAGTCGAACGTGTTGCTGAGTTCCAAAGGCGGGGCCCGGCACCACCGCCACGTGCGCTTCCTCGAGGAGTTTTTCCGCCAGTACCGTGGTGTCAGCCAGGCCGTCACGATTCAAATAAGCCGAGATATTGGGATAGGCATAGAACGCCCCCTGCGGCAGCGTGCACTTGACGTTGGGAATGGAGCGCAGGCCTTCCACCACGCGGTCGCGGCGGCGGCGGTACTCGGCCAGCATGGCGCGCACGGAATCCTGCGAGGCGCGCAAGGCCTCCACCGCGGCTTTCTGCGCAATCGACGTAGGATTGGAAGTCGAGTGGCTCTGAAGCTTCAGCATATTGGCAAGAAGCTTATTGGATCCCAGGGCAAACCCCACGCGCCAACCCGTCATGGCATAAGTCTTGGAAAGCGAACCCACAATCAGGAGATGGTCGCGATCCATTGAACTTCCCAGGGAATAAGGAGGATCATCATAGAGGAATTGGCAATAGCACTCGTCTGACATCAGGAGGACCTTATGCCGCGCCGCCACCTCCAGAAGCCTCTCCATTTCCTCGCGCGAGACCACTGCGCCGGTGGGATTGTTCGGCGAATTCACCACGATCATCCTGGTTCGCAGGGTGATAAGTTTTTCCACGGCATCGGCCCGCATGGTGAAATTCTCAGCTTCCTCCGTTTCCAGGAACACTGCCTTGCCACCGGCATAATTGATGATATCGAGATACGAGACCCAATAGGGAACGGGCAAAATCACTTCGTCCCCGTCGTTGAGTGTGGCCATCATGGCTTCGAAAATGGCCTGCTTGCCTCCCACCGTGACCAGGCACTCCTCGACGGAATAATGCGAGCCGAAATCCTTGGCGTGGCGGTCCACCAGCGCTTCCTTCAGGTCCCGTGTGCCGCCGGTGGGGGTGTACTTGGTGAAGTTCTCTTCCAGCGCGCGCACCGCCGCTTGCTTGATGTGATCGGGGGTAGGGAAGTCGGGCTCGCCTGCGCCGAAGTCGACTAGCTTCGCGCCCGTCGAACGCAGCTTTTCCGCCTTCTGCACCACTGCCGCGGTGGATGAGACTGAAATCCGTGATATGCGCTCGGAGAATTGCATTCTGAAGCCAATCCGTAGGGCCGAATGGCGTTCGGCCGGGGGCGAGCGCCGCTCGCCCCTACGGTTTCGAATTAGGGTTTAGCTTGTAAGACCATCTGATGCAGCCGTTCTTCGACAGCCGCCGGAACCAACCCGCTAACGGAACCGCCGAGCTGGAAGACCTCCCGCACGAGGCGCGAACTGACGTAAGTGTAGGCGAGAGCCGGCATCAAGAAAACTGTTTCCAAATCGGGTGCGAGTTTGCGATTCATCAACGCCATTTGCAGTTCGTACTCGTAATCGGTAAAAGCTCGAATGCCCCGCAAGAGAGCCTTCGCCTGCTTCTGCCGGGCGTAGTCCACCAGCAACCCGCTGAAAGTATCGACCGATACATTGGCAATTGACTGAGTCGCTTCCCGGAGCATTTCCACTCGCTCGGGTACGGTAAAAAGCGGGTTCTTCTCGAGGTTAGTCAGAACCGCGACAATGAGCCTATTGAAGATTTGGCTCCCGCGCTCGATCAAATCGAGGTGACCATTCGTGATCGGATCGAACGAGCCGGGATAAATTGCAACAATCTCACTCATGAATTGAAAGTGCCCGAACCGTGCACAAGCCTTCAATTCATTCTAGCGTTTGAACTGGAATGTTGTAAACGGGATTCTGGGTGGCGAAGTGAAGCGCGGACCTACAGAACAGGTCCACGCAGCCATTCTTGTCCGTCACTCGTAATCTCCCCGGGGTGACACCTTTACAGAACGCGCAGGCAGGCGCAGCGGCTGGGATCGAGCGCCCCGCGCAGAGTTCGCCCAGCTTCCGGCGCCGGTTACGGCCGGAAGTGCCAGGCATAGGTGGCCGGTAGACCGCCCGAGTCCGCTTGGTTGTTCGACTTGTCCCAAATCTCGCGCGTTGCCGGCTGGACGGGCGGAAGTCCCTTTTTAGTCAGCGAGCGGTTGGCGTCCTGCAAATCTTTGGCGGCGAAGGCATCGAATTCCTTGGCCACGTCGTTGAGTTCGCGGGTGAGAGAATCGATGCGCGCGACCTGGTAATCGGCGGGCCGGCCCTCGTAGCCTGTCAGGTCACCGTACAACTGCGAAGTCTTCTCGCGGATCCGCTCTTCCCCCGTGAGATTGCCGCCCTCTTTGGTGGCCACGATTTTCTTACGGATTTCGTCGGCGCGGCCGGCGAGGTCTGCCAGTTGCTTGCCGAACGAATCCGCGCCTCCCAGCTTGGCGCTACTGGCCAGCAGGCCGTCGCGGACGCCGTCAATCCGGCTCACCTGGAAGCTCATATCACCTAGCAAGGTGTAAACACGCAGCACGGCGTCGTCATCCAGCTTGCGATCTTCGAGGGTGAATCTAGCCCGCGCGTCGAGACCCACGGTGAGCTCCGTCGTGTAGATCTTTTCACCGCGAGTCATTTTCACGGTGTAGGTGCCGGGCAGCACCCGCGGGCCAACGGCGGTCTCAAAGGCCAAGGTGGCGGCCGGCGGCACGCGCGGAGCCTTGAGCCGCATCGCCCAGTTGACGCGGCTCAGCCCCCGCCGGCTGTTTGGCGGGAGCGTATCCACGAGCTTGCCCTGGGCGTCGAAAATCTCAATCTTCATCTTGCCGAAAATATGCCGCTTCTGCTGGTAGTAGGTAATCATGGCGCCGTCCGGGGGATTCGGCCCGCTGAAAGCTGCGTCACCCTCCGGCCACCCGCCGCTGGCATTGAGCCTCTGTTGCACGGGCCGGCCGGGCAGAAAGGCAGCCTCTTGACTCATCACGTCCGGAGTGAGGCTGCGCAAAGGCGTGATGTCATCCACGATCCAGATGCCGCGGCCGTGCGTGGCAACCACTAGGTCGGAGTCGCGCGGCTGCACCACCAGGTCGCGCACCGCCACGTCGGGAAAGTGGCCGCCCTTGTACTGCGCCCAGTGCGCACCGCTGTCGAGCGAGATCCACAAGCCGAACTCCGTGCCCAGGAAAAGCAGGTTCGGCGCGACGGTGTCTTCCTTGATCACGTGCGCGTAGCCCCGAACGCCGCTTTCCGGGCCGATGAGAGGCGTCCAGGTCTGGCCGTAGTCGGTGGTTTTGTAAAGGTAGGGGGCCATGTCGCCGAAGGTGTGCCGGTCAAACGTGGCATAGGCCGTGGCCGCGTCGTACCTGCTGGCCTCCACCCACGACACCCACGAGGCCTTGGGCAAATGGGGGACGTTACCGATCACATTGGTCCAGGTCTGGCCGGCGTCCCGCGTGATCTGCACGTTCCCGTCATCCGTACCCACCCAGATGGTCTTCCCGTCGCGCGGTGATTCGCTGATGGAATAGATGGTGGTGTGCATCTCGGCTTCGGAATTGTCCACGGTCACGCCGCCCGACTGTTCCTGCTTCTGCTTCTCGGGATCGTTGGTGGTGAGATCTGGGGAGATGCGGTCCCAGCTCTGGCCGTGATCGCGGGAGCGGAAGAGGAACTGTGCCCCGATGTATAGGGTGCCCGGTTCGTTCGGGCTCATGTGGATCGGCGTGTTCCAGTTGAAGTGCAGCTTGCCTTCGCCGTAGTTCGGCTGGGGCTTGATGTCGCGCGATTCCAAGGTGCGCAGGTTGACGCGGAAGACATCACCGCCCTGCGACTCCACGTAGGCGTAGTCCGCATCGACGGGATCGAGGAAGGCAAAGAAGCCGTCGCCGCCGCCCAGGTTTTCCCAGCGGCTATTGGAGATGCCACCCGGGTAAGCGGAATCACCCTTCCAGACACTGTTGTCTTGCAACCCGCCATAAACGTGATACGGGTCCGCCATATCGACGCTGACGTGATAGAACTGCGCGATGGGCAGGTTGCTGGCCTTCCACCAGTTGTTGCCTCTGTCGTAGGAGTACCACACGCCGCCGTCGTCGCCGGTGATGACGTGGTTGGTGTTGTCCGGATCGATCCAGAGGTCGTGAAAGTCACCGTGCGCACCGCCTCCGATGGCGCTGAAGCTCTTGCCGCCGTCTTCACTCATGATGAGAGTTCCATCCGGCTTATAGACCTTGTTTTCGTTTTTGGGATCAACGATCAAGTTGGCAAAGTAAAATGGACGCCACACCATCCATTGACTGCGATCCCTCTCCTCCCACGTCTTGCCGCCATCGCCGGAGCGAAACAGGGCGCTGCGGGTAGATTCAATTAGTGCATAGATCACCTGCGGATTCGATGGGCCGATGGTGACGGCGATCCTCCCCCACGGCTTGGGCGGAAGACCCTTCGCTGACTTCTCATTCAGGTCAGTCCATGTGGCGCCGCCATCGGTAGTCTCGAGCAGGGCGCTGCCGCTCGGCGAGGTTGGGGTGTCGCCACCAGAGCGGAAGGTCCATCCCTTGCGGCGGAAATCCCACATCCCGGCGTAGAGGGTTTTGGAATCGCTCGGGCTCATGGTGATCATGGAGCAGCCTGTCGAGAGGTTAGCGCCCTTCAGAATTTTGGCCCAGGTCTTACCGCCATCCGCGGTCTTGAAGAGGCCGCGGTCGTCGCTGTCGCTCCACAACTTGCCGGGGACGCAGGCGTAAACCGTGTTGCTGTCCTTGGGGTCGACGAGGATCTTGGCGATGCGCTCGGACTCCTTCAGCCCCATGTTGGTCCAATTCTCACCGCCGTCGGTGGACTTGTAGATGCCATCACCGATCGAGACGCTATTGCGTGTCCAGGATTCTCCCGTGCCCACCCAGATGGTCTTAGGGTGCGAGGGGTCAATGGTGATGGCGCCGATTGACTGCAACGGCTGCTTGTCGAACACTGGTTTGAAAGTAGTGCCGCCATTTTCCGACTTCCACACCCCGCCGCTCGCGGCTCCGATGTAAACGGTGAGCTTGCCGTTCTCCTTGACAGCCGCCAGTGCCGCCACGCGGCCGCTCATTTGTGCCGAGCCAATGTTGCGCGCTCCCAGGCCCGAGATGGTGTCAGAGTCGAACTTCGGAGACTGGGCTGGGAGGCTCGGCGGGCAGATCCCAGCCGCGAGCAGCAGCACGGTTGACAGGAGATTCGGGTTCGTTTTGTGCATGCAGAAGTTTTCCCCTTTGGAGCAGCGGACGGTAATGGCTCCGGGTCCTCCGGCTCCTTGCCGTCAGAATTTGAATTATTTGAAGTCCGGCGGCGCTGCCGGGCTCACCCGGGCCTTCCCGGAGTGTCTTCGCGACTGGCCTGATTCTCGCAGGCCGGGTGTCATTTGCCTCCGCCCGACCCTTTCGCGTCCGCCTTGCCCCCCGGAACGGCGAAGCGCGAATCATCGAGCGGCACATTTACCTCGATCTTATCGACAGTGACCTGGACTCGGTCGGGCTGATCCTTCTGGGCCGATTCCGAGCTGAACGGATAGTAGATGCCGTTCACCTTCTCGTAGTCCCCGTAATATGTCTCCCTTTCCTGAAGGGAGCCGCGCATGATCGTCTGCGTCTCAAGCTTGATCACCATGTAGGTATCAGCGTCCAGATAGTAGATGCGCACGTCACCGTTTTTCAGCGTCAACCTGATCTTGTAGCAATCGGTGCCCTCCACCGAATCGTGGCCCATCAGTCCGGCGACGGAGCCTTTCTGCTTGTAATTCACCACCGGTCCGTCGATGTCGGCATCCACCTGAAGGCTCTTGGTATCGTCCGCAGAAAGCAATTCGGGATCTTTCCGGCCCTGGAAGGGATTCACCTGCCAGCCGGTTTTCCCGTCGTACGCCGAAACCTGGGCGAGTCCTTGGAGGATGAATTCCTGGCGGATCTTGTCGGGGCGCTTGTTCTCCGACTCCACGGCCGCTTGGAACGAGCCCATCTTTAGCGTGGCGGTCGATCGCAGGGACTTGACCGATTGGAGCTTGTCCATGCCGCCGAGGGCCTCGACGTTTTTAGCAATGATCTCGTCAACCGTCTGGGCACGTGCTGCGGGAATCAGCAGAGCCATGGTGGCCAGCATTGTCAGAAGTGGTCGAAACATCAGAGTTCACTCCTTGCCTGGAGGTGGGGGCCGATTCTCATGATCGTCCCGCGCCGCCGTCGAGCGTGACGCCAGCCCGGGACTCCACCACCGGTTAAGCCGCAATTTCGATTTTGCATTGATTACCGATCCTAAGGGTACTACCGAGCCCCGCCCAATGCAATGGCGACTTGTGATTGTGGATAAACCGCTAATACCCAATACTGAGGGCAATAGAAAGAGCCAACGCGCCGGCAAAGCTGGTGCCGGCGAAGTTCACGATGCCGTTGGTGACCAGGCCACGGCGCTCGAGCGTGGCACCGAGTAGGCTATCAAGCAGGTTCCCGGCCACCGCGGCGGCCAGGGCAATCATGGCGCTGCCTTTTCCGCACAAGCCGAGGCTGAAGGCGAGTGCCACGACCAGTGCGGAGGCTAGCGAGCCGGCAAGGGTTCCTCCGGTCGTGATGCCTCCGTCTTCGCCGGCGGGCACCAGCTTGAACGTTGTAATCAGATAGGAGCGGTCGGAAAGGTACTGGCCGATTTCGCTCGAAACGGTGTCGCCCGTGGCTTCCGCAAACGCCGCGATCACCGCGATCAGAAAAGCGTATTGGTGATGCGTGGTGATGACCAGGAGGGAGAAGAACGCCCCCGCCAGCGAGTTCGCCAGTGCTTCGCGCCAACTTCGAGCGCCCCCGCGTCTCTCCGCTACGCCGCGCGCGGCCTTCCGCGCGTAGCCGAATCGGGTGGCAATGGATCCGATGGCGAAAAAGGCAAACATCATGAGGAAGCTTTTGTAGCCCCAGCCCAGATAGACCGCCACGCCCAACAGAAATCCGCAGACCGCCCCGGAGCGATTGACCATCTTCAGGCCGAGCGCTATAACTGCCAGCGCGAGATTGACCGCCGCGGCCACCAAGATGCGACGGCCAAGGAAGGGAAGGTTGCTGGCGAGCGCGCTGCGTTCGACGAAGTAGAGGCAATACATGAAGCCGCCCGCCACGAGCGGAACAGTGGCGTTGTCATCCAGGCGAATCGGGACGGACTCGACGATTGCGCCCACCAGCGCCGTGGCGGCACAAATCCTCAGGGCGACATCGGGGGCAATGGTGGGGGCCACCCCGGGAGCGACCCGAAGGGCGACCCCAAGGGCCACCCAGCGTGTCAAAACATATGCCCCCGCCGTGCCAACCACGATAAATCCCAAAAATCCTGACCAGGTTTTCTCGCGATTCCAAGGGAGTGCCGGCCCGCGCAAAGCCCCGCCGGTGACGCTCGCCGTGCCATCGCCCAACGCCATGATGGCCCAAACAGCGGCGACAATGTGCAGGTCGTGCCGGTAAAGTAGAATCAGCGCCAGCACCGAGATGGGATAGATGATGATGCCGGTCCACACGCCCGAACCGGACGCACCGGCAGGGGTCTTGCGAAGGTCCGCTCCCATGCGCGGCAGCACAACAACATTGAAAAGCAACGCCAGCAGCGCGCACCCCGCCGCTTGTCTCCAGCTCAGGTAAGGCAGCAGGAACGCGAAGATCAGCATGGACATGTGCACGATCTTGCGCGTGGAGAAAAGCGGCGCTCGCGGCGCCCGGATGGAATTGGCAATTTCCGGCATGCTTTGTAGGGCCGCCTATCGGGCAGCATTTTCATGTGCCGGCATTTCCAATTTCCGGTCTGATTCGGGGATTCCGATGGAGTCCGTCGGGCTCCAGAAACCGGACATGCCGGCGCTACTCGAAAAGCGTCACGATACTACGTAGACCTTATGAGTTTCAACGCGGGATGCCGCGCGGCGTCCTCTCCTTGAGCGTTTTCAAGAGGCCCTCCTCCAGCGGGGCCACATGATAGTCCAGGTCGCGCACCGCCTTGGCGCTCGAGTAGACCCAATCGTGTTCGAAGATCTCCACGACGCCGGGAGTGAGTTGGGGAGAATGGCCGAACATGCGGGCGCGCGCCAATTCCATCGCGCCCACAAACTTCCCAACGCGAAAAGGAAGATGGCGAACTGGCCGCCGGATGTGCGCGCAATCCGCCAGCACACGGAAGAAGTCATTGAGCGAGCGATTATCCCCGCCTAACAGATATTCTTCCCCGACCTTTCCTTTCTCCAGGGCAGCCAAATGCCCCTTGACCACGTCGGCGACAAACGCAAAGCTCCATCGCTGTTGGCCGGACCCAAGTATGCCCGGGAATTTCCCAGCGAGGTACTGGTCGATCATTCCCCCTACCAGGTTGCCCTCGGTTTTGGGCCCTGGGCCGTAAAGGACGCCGGGAAACATTACGATGACGGGAAAGCGGTGCAGCCCATCCTTGCGCAGCCATTTGAGGGCGCGCGCCTTTGATTCCTCATAGGGATCAGAATACGGCCCGGAACGGCCCAGCAGTTCGTTTGCGCTCGCATTCCAGGATGGCCCGAGCGCCAGGAATGAGGAGGTGTAAACGACCCGCTGCACACCCGCAATTTCAGCGGCTTGGAGTAAGTTCTGCAAGCCCTCCACATTGACCCGCCAAAAATCGCGGCGGTCGCGCGTCCACATCTTGACGAGCGCGGCCGTGTGAATCACCGCGTCCACGCCTTGGAGCGCGGAATGCACCGCTTCGCCATCGCGCAAGTCACCGAGAGCTACCTCGCAGTGGCTCGTCGCGGCGTTGAATCCCAAGCGTTTGGCGTCCCGTACCAAAACGCGGAAAGGTACGCGCCGCGCGATGAGTTCACGGGCGATTGCAGAACCGAGGTAACCGGTAGCACCAGTCAGTAAGAGCATGTGTTCAGGGTATTATTACGATTATTAACAGATTGTCAATAAAACTTTCCCGGAAATTCCACCCCCCCTCGAAAGATCCGTTGCGTTTCTCAACAGCTTGGAGAGCCCCTACCGGGCCAGATGAATCAAGTACGCCCCGGCCAGACCCAAATGGCCAACCATCATCATCCAATACATGTGGTGCCAGGAAGGATGGTTCTCGCCCTCTGTGACCAACCGGTGCGGATCCTTGTTAATCAGGTAGGCGACGTGTGCTCCCCAGGCTAGCATAACGATGCTCAACGCGAGGATGGCCGCCGGATCGCCGCTGAGCACGTGAAGCGCAAGGCCCAGCGGTAACATTAGCCACGGGAGTATAAACGATGGCGTAATCGCGCGCGCGCTCCAGGTGGCTCCGTATTTCACCGGCAAGGTGATGCACCCTGCCGCGCGGTCGCCTTCGATATCGGCGAAATCCTTGGTGGTCGTCGCGCCCAGGAGAAAAACAAAATAGATGGAGCCAATGTACCAGGGCTCGATCGAGGCGAGCACCGTCGCCACCGCCGCCCACCCCGCAACTTTTAGCAGACACCCACGGATGAGCGCGATAATCAGGTTTGAACCCACCGGGTGCCGCTTTAAGCGCACCGGGGGCGCTGAGTACGCGACGGTAGCCAGCGCGGCTATCACGTAGATGGCAAATGTTTCGCGATTCACCACTGCGACCATAGCGAGGGCCAAAATGTAAGCTGCCACAGTGAAAATCCACGCCTGACGCCTCGTGATCTGCCCGGAGGGCAGTGGGCGGTGCGGCTTGTTGATGCGGTCGTTGGTGAGGTCGCAAATCTGGTTCAGCGCGTTGGAGGCGGCGTTCAGCACTCCGGCGGCGAGTACCGCCAGCGCGATACGCACCGGGTGAACCGAAGCGTGCGTGGCCCCGTAGCCCAAAAGAGCGCCGGAAAAAATCCCGGTCATCGGTGGAACCAGGGTGAAAGGGCGCGCGAATGTCCAGTAAGTGCGCAGTGAACTCATGTGCGCGCTATTCTCAAGCTTCTGGATATTGCTTACAAGGGAAAAAGAGGGAGTAGGTTACAGGCATCAGACACCCGATTTTTGGTGTCTGCGATCTCCCGAAGGGAAGTTCTATGGAAGCGCTCGATTGATTCCTCCTTGAGCCCCTTCATAACCAGCGGAGTGGTTACGGCGGGCTCGGGCTTGATCAGCACATGAACGTGCTCGGGCATCAAAACCCAGCCGATCCGCAGGAAATGCCACTCCTGCCGCACTTCGTCAAGCCTTTGGACAAAGCAGCGGCGAAAGCAATCGGAGAGGAAAGGGGGGGTGCGGCGATAGGTGCTGGTGGTGATGAATTGAAGTTCACCGGGACTGTAAACGCGGTGGTAGATGGGCATGGCGCAGGAGAGTATACTCTCGGCGATATGGGTCCGAAAGAGAACGTCCCTGCGGGAGATCGCAGACACCAAGAGTCGGGTGCGCCAGCCTGCCCACTCAGTTCTGTGACTTACTCCATTCACGCCAATGTTGCAGAAATCGCGTTTCGTTCTGATTAAAGTAATCAACTGAAGGTGTCCAGTCGTCCTGTCTAGTGATCTCTCCTAACCCGACGACGGCTAAGTACCGAACCTGCTGATCAGTGTCGAACAACGCTAGCTTTAGGGGTTCGATGGCCGCAGTGTCCTGGGTGGCGCGAAGTGCTGCCGCTGCACATCTCCGAAGAGCCACGTCCTTGGCGAGCAACAATCGTGAAGCGGCGGGAACCGCCTTGGGGTCCTTCACGCCATCTCTTAGCCCAAAAGCAACAACGTCCTTGAGGTTCTGATCGATTTTGGGGTCGCGGGAGAGCATCAATTCTAGGGCAGAGTCCAGCAGGGTGATATCATTGCGAGCCAGCAGGGACGAGAGTGCCCAAGCTCGCGCCCTCAAGTCGCGGCCGCTCGCCGCGGCCTTCAGGCTGCGTCCCGCCAAAGATGTTCGCACTGTGCGGAGCACCAAAACAGCCTGCAACCGCGTATCAGCCGTCGCGGTAGCAGAGTCGAATACGTGAGCAACCTCTGCAGTCACCTGATCCACGTAATTACCCGTGCCCTCTGGTTCTCCAGGGGCCGCGACGACGAAAGGGTAGTACGGATCTAAGACCTCGTAGCCTTGCGTGACCTTTCGGAGAAAGAACACCCCGAACTGACCTGTTTGGATTCCCGCGTACCCGATCGGAGCCTCCGGGACCGTGAATCGAAAGAATAACTGCCCCGCGGGTCCCTCGCCGCGTATAATCCTCTCCACGTCGAGGTGTGCCAGCATTTGACGGGCCGCGACAGGGCTGCTTGTAGCTTCCAGCGTCACGGGCCCCTGTCCGCGGATGTCAGCTATTCGGCCCGCAGCAATGACATCGGAATCTCTGGTCAGGGCATCAAGGTCGAATGGCGGGACTAGGGTTGCGGTGCTGGACCTGACGCAGACCAAGACCCACAACCAGCAAGCTAATATAAAGACCCAATGCTGTTTCATATGACCTCCCTAGTGCGCTAAGCCTTCTCAAGGTGCAGGTGTAACTATGGAGTTGTGCCTTGCATAGCTTATATATTTTTGTATTACATCTTTCTGGACACGAGCTCCGGCCCCAATTCCCGTAGTGCCCACCCGCCAGTCCTGCCCCCAGTGTTGAACTTTCGTGCTGATAAGGGGTGGCGGAGATTGGGGCGTCGGGGTCATCGTAGAAGCTTCCCCATAAATGTTATCGACAAATCCAGCACCCTGCGAGGTGGTGCCGCCAGGCGCGGGCTGCCGCCAGTTCGCGCCTGTGTAATCATAACTTGCAGGAGTGGTCCAGCTCTCGTTAAGTGGGACGTTGGATGGCATAGACTGGCTAAAATTGTCTTGGATGATGTAGCCCATAGTCGAGAGATACGCGTAGGTGGGGTCGGAGACATCCGTTATGCCGTTCGGAACCAAGAGCTTGGGGCCGCGGACGGTGATCGCGAACTGGCTGGACGTCACGCCGTTTATTGTCACGGTTACTTTCGCGTCTCCGCTGGTTTGGCTGAGGCCGGTACCTTGAATTGTCGCCACTTGAGCTGTGTTGTTAGCTATGTTAATTGGACCACTAACAACGTTCCATTGGCGAGAACCGGAGGGGGGTTGGGCGGTAAGCTGGATCGTTGCGGCATACCCAGAGGGAGCATACCCGTTAAACCACCACACAGTATTCGGGCCGCTGATCGTAATCACATTAGCCGTACCATAGCCAGAATCGTCGTCATAATAACAGTCGCAAGGTCCACACGGATCGCACGACTGGGCGCTAAAATCATCTTCGATCGTCGTGCTGCCTCCACTGACCCCTGTCGCCTGCCCCTGTGTTCCGACCGTGGCAACCGCGGTATTCCAGGACCACCAGCTGCCGCCCGACACAACCGAATAGCTGTCGTCACCATTACAATCTTGGAAATCTCCCTCAACATGGAAAGTAGACTGGTGGGTCGGTACAAGTGTGACCTGCGCAGGCACCATCACTGAACCGGCATAGCAGTCGGGACAGCCATCACCCCCTTCGTAATCGGGACTTGCCATTGCCTCGGTCGGCTCCACCACTTCCATTTGTCCCATGACGGGCAATTGGGCCAGCCGACTCCATACAACGATGCCGTCCGTCGCTCCCGCCGGGATTTTATGGCCCTGCCAATCCGCTTGTTGCGCATCCCGAAGCCTCCGCAGGTCGATGGCCCGCGTCTCGCGAGGTTTTAGGCTCACATCAGAAACCTGATAGGCCACGCCGTTGGCGTGCACTTGGACGGCGATGGGGCACTCCTTCTCACTCTCGTTGGTCAAGAAAAGTACCGATTCCGTATGTGCATCCAGGCGCCAGGCGTGCGCACCCGCACCCGCCCAGCCGTCACCCTCATTGGCAACCGGACTGTCGACTGCCGAATTCCCGCTGATTTCCAGGCTCGAAACTACCGCGATCACAGAGCCGGGAGGCCCGTCGTGCTGTATGCGGACCGAGCAGAACGCCAGGGGGAGAGGCAGCGCACCCATGACTGATTCCAACGTCGTTTCCTGGCTGGTGTACCCCGCCAGCGTGAGGGGTGGCAAGGCGACCTGCTCGGTTCCCTCCGCGCCGGGGTACTCGACGGTGAGAGTTACAGACTGGGGGGTGGCTTGCAAGTTTCGGACAATCACGTGGGGAACGAACGTGCCCATGAGAGCGTACGGTGAGTCAAGACTGGGCGCGCCTATGGGAACACCGTTGGCGTGAAGAGCGCTGGCCTGCTGATGGGCCGCGTCGTGAAGGCTAAGCCCCGTAGAAAACCCGCCCAGCGGATCCGCAATTCTACCCTGGGCAATCAGCGACGGCTGCGGGCCGCGGGGAATAATCGAGATGCCACCGTCGGGCGCCTGCGACGGGCTCCCGTTTAGGCCAGCGAGCAACGCCGCAATGGACAAGGGCTTGGTCTCGTACGGCTGGAAAGTGAGCGGGGCGCTTGTGTGTCGCTTACCTAGGAAGTCGAGGAAAACGTCCGCGGTCACGGGGATAGCCGCAGTATTCGAAACCACGATCATGGCCTCGCGCCCTCCCCCAATTCCCCACCACAAACCATCTAGTTCCTTGGATGCCGATCGCCGCCGCGGGCCATTGGGAACCCTTTCCCCTTCCCAAGTCGTGCGGCGCGCAGGGTCCGAAACGCTGATGCGACCGGTAAGCGGCCTGACCCTCCCTACAAAGTATATCGCCGCGCTCCCTTCGGCGAAATCTCCGAGAACATCACCCCCGATTTGCGCCACAATGCCCCCGATATCGATGGAAAGCTTCTCGTGAGCCGGAATGGTCTGGGAGGGCGCAAGAAGTGTCTTGCCCGAGAGACTGCGAAGCACCACTTCGAAAGGGAGTGCAACGGGAGATCGGTTGATTAGCATCAGGGTTGAATTGGACCCGTCGCGGAGCGAATAGTACGGAAAATCGAGTTCGTGCGGCCCCGGCGTGGCGGAACGGGTGGAATGCCTTTTGGCGCTGAGTTGGGACGCCCGAGGGCGAGCTAAATCAGGATTGGGACTCAGGAAGCACAATGCGAATGCTCCCAATGCCGCGAGGAAAAGGGCAATGTGCGGAGTCTTCATGCTGTCCTCCAATGAATTGTGCTGAACGTAAATACTGCCGTGAACCCTACCCCCCCCCTGTGTTAACCTGTCAAGCATAAACTTTAATTAGAGTACATAATGTCTATACGACAATATGTCTTCCTCCAAGGCCCGAAAGAAGCCGCAGGTGGACTCGTTGCGGCCGGGAAAGCGGACAGACACCGTGGGCATGCCGGAAAGGCTTCGGCCCGTCGCTGGTTTTTGTGAGCGACAATAGAAACGCCGGGACGGGAGTCTGTCCCCATCCCCTCCGCGCATACTTGCATCTGGAACTTGGTGCTGGAATACTGCGTTCATAGCTAGGTAGCGCGGAGGCAGCCGTAGTTTGGCTTCCTCTGCGGTTCTTAACATGGAAATATCGACAACCGCATTGATGACAAAACATGAAACCTCGGGGGCGGGCGACGAGCCGCAGAGGAACGCAAAGGGCGCGTACCTCTGCCCCACCCCGCTTTTCCGCCCCTCCGGTAACCACCCCCGATGCCAACGCATCGGCCCCTCCTGAATCAGGAGGGGAGCTTTAACCTCCTGCTGGTGGCCGCCACTGCGGCGGCCACAGTAGGGCTCCGCTCCGCAAATGAGGAGGGGACGACGCGCGAGCGGCGGGGGTGGTTTTCCTGCAGCCGCTGGCAACAGCTCAGCTCCAGGCTCGAAAGCGACTGCTCGGATAAGCCGGCCTGGGACGCGAAACCGGCTTCTGTGCCGCCAGCGCGAACGGGCTCGAGGGAGGGCCCAGCGCGGGGACCACCGCCGGCGGGATCATCGTCAAGATTTCTGTAGCCTATGGCAATCAACTTGCTGGAGTCGTGGGCGTGGAGTTGTCTTTGGGTGAAATTGCGCACTTCGCCAACACGATCTGCGGACGAAGAGAAGACCGCAGAGTGAAGCTGGCAGGCGTGACGTGGGTCGCCTGGTGTTTGCTTCCTGGCCGGAAATGCCGCCATGCGCCTCGCCGCGAACCGCACGCCCATTGTTACTCTCCGAAAACGACTATGTTCATGAAAAGTCATACCGTTACGGGTAGGACCGTGGGAAAATCGTGCGGAAGGCAGAAATTCAAGTTATTGAAAAAAAGCAAGTTATTCGTAGCAGGGCGCTTACAGACGCTTTTTTATCGAAACCGCTCCCGAAGCGGCTATGTTTATGAAAATAAAGGCAGTTACGAGTAATTTGTGAAAAAGCAGGGCAAAGCCAAGTTACTGAAAATAATTGAGTTAGAAAGCGGCGCATCAGCCGTGCGGCGCAAAAAGATGTTAAAAACGAAGGATGATCCGGCTATCTGCATGAAAAAACAGGATCGAGCGACAGAATGTCCATCGACAAAACACACTTTTTTGATCGGATTAGACCGATTGTGACGTTCATTATGGACGGTTTCCGAAACATTCCGGGAGCGAATATTAGGCAGGAAAGTAACGCGGAACTTCCGCGACGCGTCAGATGGGCGGTATTCTACGGCCCGCTAAAGTCGGCCGGCGAGAGGTTTCGACCATTCGCCCTGAACCCTCTCGAAGCGAGCCAGTGGGTGTTATTGGGGCATTTCTCGCGGTGGTCACGGGCATGCCGGAAAGGCTTCGGCCCGTCGCCGGGTTTCGCCGCGTGGCGCAGGCTCCTGCCATGGGGAGTCTGCGATTCCGATGACAGCTCAGCAGTTGGCCTCAACCCATCCACTCCAAGCGGAGATTTGACGCATCCTGTTAACCTTTCCATGCAACCTACTCCTCCAGTAACATGCACTACGGGTGACAGTGAAAGGCGGCGGGCATAGACGTGACAGGAAACTACGCTGTACCCTGTAACCTGTGACCTGTAAACTACTCGAGACTCCATGACGCTCACTCCGATTTCGGTGGCCTGCCCGCAGTGCAGTTCCGCTGACGTGTTTTATTCCTGCAAGCCGGAATGCTGTTATAACCACGTTTGCAACAATTGCTACAGTACCTTTGAATTGGAAACAACAAGGGTGGGGGAAGTCACGGAAGATTTTGCCGTCCCGCCTGAGCCCGATCCCAGCGCGCCCACCGCCCCATGCGCGCGATGCCACGAACCACGGGTTTTTGCCATCGACGGGGTCGGTCCACCGCCGCAATTTGTGTGCGCCGACTGCAAAGCTCTGCTGACCTTAGCGTACACGGAAATTGCTCCGGCCTAATCGCTCTTCAGTTCCTGGGCCGCCCCCGCGCTCGGAACCTTCTTCGGTCAGGAAACGTTAGATACTTTGAATGCCTATGGACTCCCCAACCGCGCCACTTCTCAGCGAAAATCCGAAGAGGGGATTTGCTATCACCGCCGCCGCCCTGGTTCTGTGCATCACTGCGGTCAAGTTCTGGGTACACCTGTATGCCGGTCGTCATTACGGGTATTTTGTTGACGAACTCTATTACCTTGCCTGCAGCCGGCACATGGCCTGGGGCTATGTTGATCAACCGCCCTTAATCGCAGCGATCACCTGGCTGGCGCGGATGCTGTTTGGCGATTCGCTGCCGGCGTTGCGGTTCTTTCCAGCCGTTGCCGGCGCCGCCGAGGTAGCTCTCACCGCTCTGATTGCGCGCGAACTCGGCGGGAACCGCTTTGCCCAGGGTTTGGCTGCCTTGGCGGCCCTGGTCGCTCCTGCACTCCTTGGTGCGGACAGCCTGCTGACCATGAACGCGTTCGAGCCGCTCTTCTGGATGGGGTGCGCCTACCTGTTCATCCGCATTGTTAAAACCGGTGACCCGAAACTATGGATCTGGTTCGGAATTTTGGCGGGCGTCGGCCTCGAAAACAAATACTCCATGCTGATCTTCGGCGCCGGCCTCGTGATCGGAATGGTGCTGACTGCGCAGCGCCGTTTGCTTTTGGGCCCCTGGATCTGGGTCGGCGGCGCGATCGCTTTCGTCATCTTCCTGCCGAATCTTCTATGGAACATCCACCATCATTTCCCGTTCCTGGAAATCCAGGCCAACATTCGCCGCAGCGGCCGCGATGTGGATCTGGGGCCTCTGGCGTTCTTCATCCAGGAAATTCTGGCGATGCTTCCCTTGACTCTGCCAATCTGGCTCGCGGGCTTGTGGTTCTTCTTTTTCTCCAACCCTGGCAAGCCGTTTCGCGCGCTGGGATGGGCATGGGTTTTCACGGCCGCGGTTATCGTGACGCTGAGCCCGCGGGTCTACTACCTCTTCCCCGCCTTTCCGGTTTTGTTCGCCGGCGGCAGCGTGATGTGGGAAGCATGGTTGGACCGGCCGCGGTACCACTGGCTGAAACTCGCCTACGCCGCCTTGATGGTCGTGGCCGGCGCCGTGTTCTCGCCATTGGTCATTCCGGTTCTGCCGCCGGAAACCTACATTCGATACACGCAGGCGCTGCACTTCCAGCCGCCCAGAATTGAAACTCACAAGCTGGGCCCGCTGCCGCAACTCTATGCCGACCAGTTTGGTTGGGAAGAGATGACCGCCACGGTCGCGCGCGTTTACAACAGCCTCCCATCGGACATGCGCGCCACAACGGCAATTTTCGGCCAGACTTACGGGCAGGCGGGCGCCATCGACCTCTTCGGCCCGAAATACGGCCTGCCGCCGGCCATCAGCGCCCACCAGAATTACTTTCTTTGGGGACCGCGAGACTACAGCGGCGAGAGCATGATCGTGATGGACGGACGCCAGGAAGATCTTGAGCAACGTTTCAGCAGCGTGCAGAAGGTGGCCAGCGTCTATCACCCTTACTCCATGCCTTATGAGCACTTTGATGTCTTCTACTGCCGTGGCCTCCGTCAGCCGCTGAAGGAAATCTGGCCCTACGTCAAGAATTGGGATTAATTAGTAGTGTCCTAATTTGCGAAAAAGCCCCGGAGGGGCGGCATAAAATAGCCCACGGCGTAAGCCGTGGGACCACAAACCAATCTCGAGTATCCCCAGCCCCGTAAGGGGCGACAGACCATGGGTGCCGCCCCTCCGGGGCTCGGAAATACGAATCCACATTTCGAAATTACGACCTCAACTTAGGAAACTACTGATTAAATTAGAACAGGCGGAAGCTGACCTCCACCTGCATTTGCACCGGTACCGGGATGCCCTGGCGCAAGGCGGGTTTGAATTTCCACGTGTTCACGGTTTTCACCGCCTCTTCATCAAGGCCCATGCCCAGACGCTTCGCGATCCGAATATTTCGCACAGCGCCCTGCGCGTCCACAACGATCCACAACAATACGGTTCCTGCGAACTTGGCCTTGCGGGCTTCTTCCGAATAAGCAGGTACAGGGGAGTAAATGGCGATGGGCGCGCTGACGCCGGCGCCGACACTGAAGGCGCCTCCGCAACACCCTCCACCTTCGCCTGGACCGAAGCCGGGACCTTTGCCCGGCCCCACCCCTGTGCCATCACCGTCCCCAATCCCGCCCCCGGTTCCTGGTCCGCCCGAGGGTGGTCCCGGCAGGCCCTTCGGGTCGCCCCAAGCCATATCCAGCTTCATCGCCGGGAGTTTCAATTCCGGAGGTCCCACAAGCGTCGGCTGCATGGGCAGGATCGGCGCGACCTTGGGGATCGTGACCATGGGGGGAGTGAACTGTGTGTGCGCGAAGGGTGGGAGCGCCCCGCGTGAAGCGAGAAGCGGAGAACGCACACCGCCGCCTCCCCCTCCGTGGGTTTCTTCCGCATTACCGTGAAGCTGCGGAAGCGGGAACACAAGCGGAGTGAGGTCGAATAACTTCTTTGGAACGGGTACAGGGTGCATCAATCGCTGAATCGCGAAGGGGAGCAGCAACGCCGTGACCGCAAGCACGTGAACGAGCAGCGAATTCGCCCAGGAATAAGGGTTGGGCAGGTAATCCTGCCAACGGTCAGGCAAGTCAGCCGCCCGCGAGTTGTAGCCTGCCGCCGCACCCTTCGGCGTCGCCAGCAAGGCTTGGATTTGCGATGGAAGCTCGCGATACCACAGCAGTTGGTCCGAAAGCGGCAGCCGCGCGTCCGGCTGCTCCCCGCTACGAATTGGCGCTCGCCGGTCGTGAAGCAAGTTTTGGGTCTGCCGAACGAGTGAGACCGGTAAAGTGGGCAGGTCAAGCAAGGTCAGTTCAAAAGGGCGCGGGGCGCAAGACTCGAAATCGGGGATGGCAGATGCGTTCGGGCGCACCTCCGGCTGGGATGGTGACACAACAGCCCCCTCCTTGCGGACCCGCTATTCATGCGGCCCGCGCAACGTTTTCGGTAGCGTTCCCCGCGTTGGATGTAGGAGTGGCGTGCGAGGTTGTCCCGCCCTCATGACCTGATGTAGAGGCGGCTTTACGCCGCCATTTGGCGAGGTGAACTCGCCGCTACAAAATCAAATCAACCACAATCCAGATCACAACTTGCCAATGGAATCTTACCGAGTCATGATAATCTACGGAGTCACATCGGGAATCGGACCACTCGCCAGTCGGCAGGGACGACAGTTGACCTATGAGCGAAACCATCAAGCGGCTCACGATCGAAGGCTTCAAGTCCATCCGCAAGCTTGAGGACTTCGAACTCCGCCCATTAAATGTCCTCATCGGCGCCAACGGAGCAGGCAAGAGCAATTTTGTGGAGTTCTTTCGCGTGCTGCGGGAATTGATCGACCAAAAGCTGCAACTTGCTATCGCCACCGCTGGCGGCGCGGACGTATGCCTTTACCTGGGTCGGAGACTGACCAAGCAATTTGTCGCTAGGCTTTATTTCGGCCACAACGGTTACGAGTTTGCATTGGTGCCCACGGAGGATAACCGGCTTATATTTGCCCACGAGTCACCGATATTCTTCGGGCAGTTCGGCCGCATTCCGGCGCCCTTCGGTTCGGGGCACGCTGAAGCCAAGCTCAGGGATCGGAGGGACGACCCTGGGAAAGGGGGTGCAAGGTACGGGGTGCCCCACTATGTTTATGAGGCAGTTTCGAGTTGGATTGTCTATCATTTCCATGACACAAGCAACGTAGCGGGTGTTCGTCTCCAGAAGCCGATTAACGACAACGAGTTCCTTCGCCCTGACGCGGAGAACTTGGCAGCGTTCCTTTACCGCATTCAGCAGGCGTATCCAGATTCTTACGCAAGGATTCGTGACGTCGTGAGGCTGGCTGCTTCATTCTTCGATGATTTCAAGCTCCGACCCGTAGCTGACAAGCCGGAGTTAATTCAACTGGAGTGGCTGCAAAAAGGCTCCGACTATCCTTTCCGGCCAAGCCAACTCTCCGACGGCACATTGCGTTTCATTTGCCTGGCTGCAGCGCTGCTCCAGCCATCGCCGCCCGCGACGATGGTTTTTGACGAGCCGGAACTCGGCCTTCACCCCTATGCGTTGACTTTGCTCGCCAACCTCTTCCAGGTGGCGGCGCAGCAAAACGTGCAAGTGATCGTCTCGACGCAATCGGCGCAATTACTGAACGAGTTTGATCCGGAAGATGTCATCGTCGTCGAAAGGACTCAGGGGGAATCCGTCTTCCGCCGCTTGGATTCGAACCAACTGTCAGGCTGGCTTGAAGACTATACACTCGGTGAGCTATGGCAGAAAAATGTCTTGGGTGGTGGACCCCGCAATGAGGCAATCCCTCTGCCCTCAGATGGCGACGGAGAGCCGAGCGGAGCCCCGCAGAGGGAGGAGTCGAGCGCTGGAGACAAGCGTTCATGACGCGAGTTCATATTGTGGTGGAGGGGTTATCGGAAAGGTCTTTCGTTAACAACGTCCTCGCGGCGGTCCTTTGGAAACATGAAGTCTACCTAAATCCCATCGTTCTTGGCGTCCCCGGCCACAAGGGCGGGAATCCAAACTACGCTCGCGTCCAGAAGGACGTCCTCCGGCAACTCAAGCGGGATCCCTCAGCCTATTGCTCTACCATGCTCGACTTGTACGGATTGGGCAAAGGTTTTCCCGGCACGCCGCTGCCACCGAAACTCTCGAATCTTGATAAAGTCACCCACATCGAACAGGAGTTAAAGAAGGACATCATCGCGCGAGCACCCGGCCTGCGCGCTGACCTTCGATTCATCCCATATTTGCAATTGCACGAATTTGAGGGATTGCTATTCAGTGATCCAGCCGCGTTCGCGCAGGGAATTAACCAATCGAATCTTGCCGGTCAATTCCAATCCATCCGCGGAGGCTTTCCTACTCCCGAAGACATTGATGACAGTCCGGCAACGGCTCCGTCGAAACGCGTGCTCCAGCTTTGCCCTTCCTACAAAAAGGTGCTGAACGGAACGCAGGCGGCAACGGCAGTGGGCATCGACGCGATGCGACGCGAATGTCCGCATTTTCGTGATTGGCTCGAACGCCTCGAACGGTTGGGCGCTCAAGGGTAACCGCGATGAGAACGTATAGCAGGTAGCGCGAAGTCGCCCGCGCAGCGCACTACTCCGCCGCTCTAAACACGACAAACATCCACATGTTTAATAGGATTCACGATTGAAAAGCCGCGGAGTAATCCCGCTCGAAGCGGGATTACCCCTCGCTATTTGCTGGCTTGCTGGCGACTGAACGCAGGGCTGTCCGCCCGGCCAGCGCCCCGCCAACAGGGTGATCGCTCTGCCCTTCATCTGTCCAGGACGAACTGTCCGCCGGTCGTTTGCTCTAGCAGATGTCCTGCCTTCACGCGTGCTTCGGTATAAAGCGAAGAATACGCAAAGCCCTCGAGCTGGCTTTCGCGGCTCTGGTCAGGTTTGTAAGAGTATTCCACTTTGCTGGCGGATTGGGCAGTGAAGCGAAAAGAACCTACAACCCTATTGCTCTGCATGTCGACGATGAACCCTTCGATGTCCGCCATTCCCGGCTTGTAGGTGCTTTCGTCCACCGCTACCGGAGCAACGAAGTCGGCGGGACGAAGCACCACAAGGTAGCGAAAGCCCAGCGCCTTCTTCAGCGTTTGCTCCAGATCGCCCGCGCTCTCGTCGAGCACGCTCTCAGACATAGGGTTCTTTGGCCCCGTCCATAAGATGCCGTCCATCAGATCACCCGATAACCGCAGATCAAGCCTGTCGTTGCCATGCGATTCAACGTCCGGATCAAGTAACTCGTCGTACATCACGATCTCGGTGTTATAGGATTTGCTCTTGGCATCGTAAACCGGCTTGGGAGATAAATTCGCGGCAGTAGCCCCCTTCAGACTCCCGGGCGGGGGCAGCATCTGCGCGATGTTCTTGAACTGTCGGCGTTTTTCGGCGAACGGATTCTCGTAACGTTTGAGGAGCTGACGTGCTGTCTCGCCTCTGCAACCCAGGGACATCGCTACCAGGGCGAGTGTGCACACGCACGCCGCTTGCTGAATGAATTTTTCCTGAGGCAATCGACCTCGCGAAAACTCAGGGCGGGTCTTCATGTTGTCCTCCTGTTTTTTCGGGCTAACTCAAACGCCCAGGCAAAAACATTCGCAGAAAGCGGGAGGCAAGAATGAACCCATCTTTGCGAGCCTGGGGGAATTCCGGCGCGTTGTTGCTAGGCGGCTCGTCCCAGAAAGGATCCTCATGCTCAACTGCGATTCCTCCACTGTAACGTGCCTGCAAGAGGACATTAATAAACTTCGGCCAATCGACTAAACCCTGGCCGGGGATGCGGTAACGCCACCATCCTTTGCCATGAATTCCCACCTTTTGCAAAATCGGCTCGATGATCTCTGTGTCCTTCGCGTGGACGGACAGAATCCTGTCCTTGAAATCCCATGCCGCTTGGACGTAGTCGACGTATTGCCGTACCAAATGTGATGGGTCGAATTCGAGGCCGAGACGCTTGCTGGGAACGAGATCAAATATCTTCTCCCACGCACCAGGGACCGTGGCGAAGTTGGTATCGCAAGGATAGTTTTCCCATCCCATGGTGATGTCCAGTTTGTCGCAAACTGGCAGGTAGTTCTCATTAAAGACCTCGGCCAACGCCTTCGCTTGGTCGTCCATCGAGGCTCCAGCCGTTGCTCCACTGAAAGTACCCACAAACTTGCACCCCAGCCGATGCCCAAATTCCAGGTGTTGGATGAATTCGGCAATCGCCTCGCGGCGCTTTGCCGGGTCGCCGGCGATGTGGTTAGGAGCCATGCACTCGAAGCTTATGATGCGGACATTGGCATCACGCGCCGCCGCGAGAATCTGGTCAATTTCCGAGTCTGAAAGCTTGGGATTAAAGGAACGACCCACCTGCATCACGACGCCTTGATAATCGTTTGACCCGGCGAATGCCAGCTTCTGCGGTGAGTATTCAGTAATGATTGCGAGCTGCGGGAATCCCTTTTCATGCCGCGGGTTGGAAGACTCTGGGGCTTGCGCCAGGGCTGGGCTGCCTGTAAACGCTATCTGAGTTCCCAGTGCTGATACGCCGCCTGCTTTCAGGAAATTTCGCCGGTCAAATTTGTCGCCGATCATGGGTTCCTCCATTTGAAGTTGAGTCGGGGTGCACCTTCTTGGATTTTGGGCTTGGCAGGAAATCGCATTGCGGGAACATCATGCCATATTCTTAAAGCTGGCGAACACTTTTCCACGGCCGAGGAAGCCGTGACCTCCTCCTCCACCGTACTATATTAGGGGATCTGTGTCCGGTAACCGATGCCACAAAGCAGGACCCCGCTTGTCATTAAGCTTGCGATTCCTAAAACCTGACACCCGGCACCTGACACCTATTCTTTTGGGCAGCATGCGCCGCGGGGTATGGGAGAGCCGTGGGGGCAGGTTCGCGGATGATGGAGGAAGGTGCAAATCTTCTCGGTAACGTCCGGGCTGAGCGAGTGTTCGATCTTGGCGGCGTGCTCGTCCACGACCTCCGCGTCAATACCGAAGGTCTCGAAGAATAGGCGTTCGGAAAGGCGATGCCGCCGTAGGACATGGCGGGCGCGAGCCTCACCGCGCGGGGCGAAAGAAAGGGCGGCGCCTTCGAGCTGAATCAGCCCGTCCTGCGACATCAGTAAAAAGGTGGCGCGGTTGCGCGCGAATTCCGGCAGGGCATCCGGTTCCAGCGTGCTACGGCCGGTATCCTCCTGCGCGTGCCAGACGGCCTTCAGCAAGTCGTCGATCAATTCCTCTTCCCGAGTGGGGAAAACGGGAACTTCCGCCAGGCGGCCGTGGTGCAGTTCGATGCGGCGCTCGGCCATGCGGCCGATTTCCGGGTCGTGGGTAACCAGCACGATGGTGTGGCCTTCACGGTGCAACTGGGTCAGCAGGCCCATCACCAAGGTTTCGTTCACCTCATCGAGATTGCCCGTGGGCTCGTCGGCAAGGATGACGTTAGGTTGGTTGATCAGGGCCCGCGCCACGCACACGCGCTGCTGCTCGCCTCCGGAAAGCTGCGAGGGCAAATGCCGCAGCCGGTCGCCCAGTCCGACGCGACCCAGCGCCTCCGCGGCTTCGCGTTCGTCTGAGCGGCTGTGGAAGTACTGCGCCAGCATCACATTTTCAATCGCCG
>Ga0187880_1000784_pt1 | contig 26087 bp, 24 predicted proteins | sample June2016WEW_19_4_FD_132998 | JGI IMG/M metagenome (GOLD analysis project Ga0187880, IMG submission 132998) | Peatland microbial communities from SPRUCE experiment site at the Marcell Experimental Forest, Minnesota, USA - June2016WEW_19_40 | ecosystem: Environmental > Terrestrial > Soil >... | reverse complement strand
GTGGTGAGCATTGGCTCGAAGATGATCGATGCGCCGATCGTGATTCGTGCTCGTAAACTGGTCGAGCGAGCCAGGCTGATGGGGATTCTTCCAGTTGCGGGTGCCGCCACACCGGCAAGCGCGAATGCCAGGAATCAGGAGGCGAAACAATGACGCAATCGCCAACGCGTAACGCAGTTGGGCGCATGGTGCCGGCCGTGGTGAATGGAGTCGAGCAGGTCCCGTTCGCCGGCGTAGGCCGGCACCGTCCCACGGGCCGCAAGGCGGCGCCGCCGGTGAGGAGTGCTATCGACTGGCCTGAAAACGGCGACAAGCGCGTACCCGATCTGGCAACCGCTCTGCAACTGTGCGGGCTGCGCGATGGCATGACGATTTCATCGCATCATCATCTCCGCAATGGCGATCGTATCGCGCTCGATGCCCTGCAAACGGCTGCCGGCCTGGGGGTGAAGGATCTCATGTGGTTCCCCAGCGCCTCTTTCCCATGCCATACCCCTGTCATTGAACTGATGGACGCTGGCGTGGTCCATCATATTGAAGGCAGCATGAACGGTCCTCTCGGCGATTACTGTTCCCAGGGGAAGATGCGCGGCCTGGGAGTGTTGCGCTCGCATGGAGGCCGCTGGCAGGCGATCCAGGACGGCGAAGTACATATCGACATTGCCGTCATTGCCGCCCCAACCGCCGATTTTTTCGGCAACGCCGATGGTTCTCACGGCCGCTCGGCTTGCGGCTCGCTCGGTTTCGCGCTGGCCGATTCGATGTACGCCGATCGCGTCATCGTCGTCACCGATAGCCTCGTGCCATTCCCTTGCATTCCGTGGCAAATCCAGGGAAACAACGTCGACTATGTCGTCGAAGTGCCTTCCATTGGCGATCCGGCGAAGATTGTCTCCGGCACCACTCAGATCACGCGTTCACCGGACCGCTTGCTGATTGCGGATATGGTCGCCCGTTTCCTGCGCGATACGGGAATCATGCGCGACGGTTTTTCCTTCCAGGCAGGGGCCGGGGGAATCGCGCTGGCTTTCGTCGACTATCTGAGCCGGTACATGCGCGAGAAGGGAGTCAAAGCACGATTCGTGCGCGGCGGTTCAACCAAATACCTGGTTGAAATGCTGAAGGAGGGCCTGATCGACTACATCCTGGATGGGCAGACATTCGATCTCGATGCCGTGCGATCTATCGCCGGCGATCCGCGTCACGTCGCAACCTCTCCGTTCACCTCCTACAACTTCCACGGCAAGGGAAATTTCGCGTCGATGGTGGATGCGGCGGTGCTCGGCGCCACGGAAGTCGACGTAAACTTCAACGCCAACGTTGTCACCCACTCCGATGGCCGCATGCTGCACGGCATCGGCGGATGGCAGAATTGCCTGTACTCGGGCTGCGCTATTCTGGCCATACCCTCGTTCCGTGACCGCATTCCGACTATTGTTGATGAAGTGACGACGCTGACCGGCCCGGGCGAGTTGATCGATGTGGTGGCCACCGAGCGCGGAATCGCAGTCAATCCGCGTCGTCAGGATTTACTGGATGCGCTGAAAGGATCGAATCTGCCGATTCGGCCGATCGAGCAGATCAAGCAGGAGGTCGAGCGAATCTGCGGCGGCAAACCGCACAAGCCGCGCTTCATCGACGAGCCGGCCGCGGTGGTGAAGTGGGTTGACGGAACCGTGCTCGATACCATCTGGCGGATCGACTAGGTCTTATTTTTTCACGATCGGCCTGGCAAATAGTAGCAGCTAATCAAAGTGCGATTGGGAGGAATTGTCATGGGTGGTTACATCGGAAAGCTGGGGTGGATCGATCTGTCCACCGGCACTGTAAAGGTTGAAGAAATCGCAGAGGATGTCCGGAGAAAATACATTGGAGGCACCGGGCTTGCCGCGTACATCCTGCGGCAGTTTCCATTCAGTAAGATCGATCCGCTCGGTCCCGAGAATGTGCTGGTGTTCTCCTCGGGTCCCCTGACCGGCGCGAATGTTCCGACCTCCGGACGCTATGCGGTGGCGGCGAAGTCTCCGCTGACCGGTGTCTGGGGTGAGGCCGATAGCGGAGGAAAGTTTGGCATTTCGCTGAAGGCCGCGGGGTACGATGCGATTGCCATTACCGGCCGGGCGAGCTCTCCCGCCGTGCTCTCCATCATTGAGGGGAGTATCTCGATCGTTTCGGCTGAATCGGTGTGGGGAAAAGATACCTACGATACCCACGATATTCTGGCGCGGAAGTATGGAAGCAAGGCGGCGATTGTCTGTATCGGGCCGCCGGGCGAACGTATGGTCCCCTTGGCATGCATCATGACCGAAGGTTCGCACGCAAGGGCGGCAGGACGATGCGGCCTGGGCGCGGTGATGGGCTCCAAGCAGCTCAAGGCCATCGTGGCCGATGGAACGGCGCGCACGCCTGTCGAACATCCCAAGGAACTGCAACAGAGTATCCGCGAGCTGGTTCCGGTGATGATGGAAAAAATGAAGCGCCAGCGCACGTTCGGGACGCCCGGTGGCACGGTCGGCAACGCGGTTTTAGGAGACTTGAGCGCTCACAACTGGACGGATGGCAACTGCGGGAAAGCCGCCGAGTGCCTCAGTGGCGAAATTATGATGACGGAGTATGCCGCGGGAAAATACCACTGTCCACCGTGCGTGATCGGGTGCGGGAAGGAGGTCCGGGTTCCGAAAGGGCCTTATGCCGGAACAACGACGCCACTGGAGTACGAGACGATCGGCGGCTTCGGCCCGCAATGCGGAGCATTTGATTGGAATGTCATCATCGAAGCGAACAACCTCTGCAACCGGCTTGGGATGGATACGATCTCGGTCAGTGGTGCAGTGGCTTTTGTTTTCGAAGCCGTCAGCAAGAACCTGATCAAGAACCCATCTGGCGGACCGAAGCTGGAATGGGGAAACGGCGAGGCGGTGCTGTCGCTGGTGCAGCAGATCGCTTCGGGTGAAGGCCTAGGGACTCTAATGCAAGGCGGAATCCGGAAGGCGGCGCAACAGATTGGTCCGGAGGCAGACAAATTCGCCATGCACGTGAAGGGGCTAGAACCGCCTTACCACGATCCCAGAGCCTTGGCCAGTTTGGCTGTCGCCTATGCCACGGCGGCGCGCGGCGCGTGTCACCGGGGTTGTACCCACCTTCTGGAGCGCGTTCCGATGCCGGGCCTCGGCTACCCGAAACCCTTGGACAGGCTGGCGCACGAAGGCAAGGGAAAATCAACGGCCATCGCTCAGAACTTCGCCGAGCTGTTCAATAACCTGAAACTTTGTTCGATTGCCATGTCGGCATTGGACGTTCCGATCGTGCTCAAATGGACAAATTATGTAACCGGCTGGGACATGGATGCCGAGGAGCTTCTCAGGGCTGGCGAAAGAAGTTTCAACGTGAAGAGACTGTTGAACATCTCTTGCGGCCTGACGAGGGCGGACGACACTCTGCCCTACAGGTTTACGCATGAGCCGTTTCCGTCGGGAGCCTCGGCCGGGCATGTTCCCGATTTGCCCAACATGCTGGATGAGTATTACGAATTCCGTGGCTGGGGCAAAGATGGAGTGCCGAGTGACAGTAAATTGCGGCAGCTGGGTTTGGCATAGAAGAAGACAGAACTGACAAGTGGAACTTCCGATGACCGGCTTGGACGCTGCCCATTCGCCAGGCGCCGTTCCAGCTCGCTGTGAGTTCCTCACTGAAGATCGAGTTCCAAGGATCACGAGTCACTTCCGACGCCGGACTGCGGCTGGTCCGAGAATCGGACGAATGGCTGGGGCAGAGCCAACTGGTCTCCGACTAACTAACCGACACCGATCATGCGTGGTACTACTGGTTGATGCCGGCGGAAAGACCCCGACTCGAGGGCGGCTCGGTGCGACGAGTGCGACGGATCGCGATGCTGCCGACTCCCGCGACTTAGCCAATGGCCTCAAGGTGCGGAAACCGAATTCTGGAGAGGGATTAAGGAGGAAACAGTGTCCGATAGATCGACGAGAAATAACCTCGGTTACGCGGCATTTTCCGGGATGGGGTGGAATCGCCTTGCTTTTCGTTAGCGAATGTAGCTTGGCCTTGCAAAACTGCTCACGAGAAGTACAATTCGAGCGATTCAAAACTGGAAAGGAGATTCCTGCTGAAACTGTGGAGGACGGCAGTTATCTCCGGACTTGAATGTCAACTCCCTTTATGTACAGCGATGATTTGATGAAGAAGTGACAATTAACCGCGCAGGAGGAAAAAATGAAACAACGGAATATACCGAAAATACTTATGTGCGTTGTTTTGGGATCGTTTTTGTTATCACTGAGTGCATTTTACGCTCAAAGTGCGGAACTTGGACCTAAGCCGACTGTTTCCTCAGTACGGCTCTATGTTATCGACTGCGGTACCCTGGTTTACAACAAACCGGAAAGCTATAACTTGAAGCGTGAAGAAGTGCAGGACACGAATATGCCTGTCACATGCTATTTGGTTGTGCATCCGAAGGGAACGCTACTATATGACACAGGTCTAAGTGATACGCTTATTGGTCGACCTATATATGAAAATGTAATCAGGGGTTACAGCCAAATCAAGTTTAATACATTGAAGGGGCAATTGGCTGACATTGGGTACTCCCCGGAATCTATCGACTACCTTGTATTGTCGCACCTGCATTGGGATCACACGGGGAATGCGCATTATTTTACCAACTCCAAATTGCTGATGCCGAAACAAGAATACGATGCGGGGTTCGGCCCGGATGTGAAGTTACCGTATTCCTACAAGGATTATGCCGCTCTCGCAAATCGAGCTGAATTTATTTCAGGAGATTTCGATGTGTTCGGTGATGGCTCCGTTAAGATACTACAAACGCCAGGACATACGAAAGGTCATGTTTCGCTCTACGTCAACTTAAAAAACACTGGCGGAGTAGTACTGACGGGTGACCTCTATCATTATCGCGAGGAGCTGACTCTCCAGAGAATGCCGGATGTCGAAAAAACTGCTGGTACCCCGGAATCCAGAGAAAAGATCAATGAATTTGTAAAACGCACGAACTCACAGCTATGGATTGGACACAGTATGGAGTTCTTTCGCAATGCGCGCAAGGCACCCGCTTGGTATGACTGATATGTTGACCGTGCGTGTCATTGAAATAGCAGACCCACGAGGTGTTCTGGGGACAGAAAACCTCGTGGGTTTGACTCGCAGCGAAGAGCAAACCAGCACAAGTGACAGTTTTTCGACTACAGTGATCGGCTCGGCGGCTTTGTGCTCGTGCCTACCGGGGAGTCACAAACACCTCCTCTAACAGGGCGCCTTGGGGCAAATGGTCAAACCGCTATCCGAGGCGATACTTCTCGATGACCTTCTGATCCAACTCTATCCCCCAACCGGCTCCGTCGGGAATTCTGTACATTCCATTGTCTAAGGCCGGCCGGTTGGCAATCAGTTCCCAAAAGAGGGGCTCCCTGTCCGGATGAAAGCACTCGACGAAGGTGCCGTTGGGGACCGCCGCGAGGAGATGCGCCGATATCTGTGGCTCTTCATGATGGGCCATTTGCACACCGAAACATTCAGCGAGCTTGGCAACTTTGAGCCACTCTCCGGGACCGCCGCTCCAGCTTCCATCGAAGTTGCAGACGTCAATGGCGCGGCTCATCATGAGCGAACGGCATCCTGCGAAGCCGAGTTCACTCTGCCCCGCACAGATTGGAATCGAGGTACGTGTCCGTACCATGGCCATGTCCAGATGATCGTTCCACCACCTGCAAGGTTCCTCAAACCAGCGGAGATTCAGGGGTTCGGCGAGTCGGGCAAAGGTGACGGCCTCCGCTGCAGACCACCCTTGATTGGCATCGACCATCAGGATGAAGTCATCTCCGCCACCCACCCGCGCTTCCGTAACCCGGCGCACGTCCTCTTCCGGAGATCTGCCCCCGACTTTGAACTTGCATCCGGCCAAGCCCATTTTGCGCAAGCACTCCATCTCCCGGCCGCAGTCCGCCAGAGTCTTGCCTTCCTCGTAATAACCGGCGATCGCAATGATCGGCAGCTCAGTACGATAACCGCCCCAAATCTTGAACAGCGGGAGCCCGACAAATTTGCCGAAAGCGTCCCACAACGCGCTCTCTACACAAGCCATGGCAACCAGGGAGAGACGACGGCCTCGACGGATATTCTTCGTGACCGGCATCATGGCTTCGCGACATACCTCGAACCGGAGTATATCTTTACCGATTAGGTTCGGCTTGATCTCTCGATGGATAGCAGCATCAATAACTCCGAGGTCTTCTTCATCTCCGTTGTAGGAGATTCCCTCGATTCCCTCCTCGGTAATTACCCGAGTGATGGTTGTGTGGCGATGCGAGATCTTGTAGTAGCTGCCACTGTAAATCTTGTTGAGCTTTGCCTTAATCGGAATCGTCTCGATGTCGCGGATACGAAGCATTTTCACCTCAATTGCGGGTTGAAACTGCTCGGTAATTCAACCGTTCTGCGCCAGCCGTGGATTCGCCATGATCTTCATCTTTTCGACCTACTTGTTCACCGAGCGAGGAAGCGTGAGCACGGTTAGACCACCTACTATCTGTACAGCCGCGAGCATGTACATGCCGCTCGCAGTACTGTTGGTCAGGTCCTTCAGCCAGCCAATGATAAAAGGGCCGAAAAACCCCGAAAGATTACCCACCGAGTTGATTGCGGCAATTCCAGCGGCTGCCGCCGTACCCGCGAGAAACGCCGTGGGCAGAGACCAGAATATCGGTGAGGCGGTCATGATGCCCGCAGCGGCAAATGACAAAGCTATGATCGCCAATACAGGATGTGAGTTACCGGCAATTACACTGGCAATTAGTCCGGCTCCGCCTACAAACATCGAACCCGCCGTATACCAGCGCCGCTCGCGAGTTCGATCTGAATTGCCCCAACGACCACCATGGTGACTATCGCTACCGCATACGGAATTGCCGTGATAAGGCCCACGTTGAACAGGCTCTTAATGCCAAGTGCCTTGACTATCGTTGGCATCCAAAAAATCAACCCTAAATTTCCCATTACGCTAGCGAAATAAATCCAGGACATGAGCCAGATGCGGGAATCGGTGAACAATGCGGTGAGCGAAGGATGTTCTTTCTTCTGGCTGGTCTCCTCCGCAATATTACGTTCCAAAACCTCCTTTTCTTCTTCTTTTAGCCATTTCGCGTCGCGTATACCGCGGTCCAGGTAAAGCATAGTCCAAATGCCTACAACGAGTGCCGGAAGGGCCTCAATTATAAACATCCATTTCCAGCCAGGTAGGCCCTGGACACCAGCGAAGAACTGCATGATGCCGCCTGAAATAGGAGCACCAATAAAGCCGGATATGGGAATGGCAATCATGAAAATGGCGATTATCTTGGCACGGCGATTCGCCGGATACCAATACGTTAAGTAAAGGATGATTCCGGGGAAGAAACCAGCTTCGGCTACACCAAGCAGGAACCGCTGCATATAAAACCACATCGGGGTAGTCACGAAAATACTGCAGGCGGAGATTATTCCCCAAGTTACCATGATACGGGCGATCCAGAGCCGTGCTCCCACCTTGTGCAAGGCGATGTTGCTTGGGACCTCAAAGAGGAAATAACCTATGAAGAACATACCAGCGCCAAGACCGAAAACGGTGTTGCTGAATTTCAGGTCATCGAGCATCTGCAACTTGGCGTAGCCCACGTTGACCCGGTCCAGGAACGCAGTGACATAGCAAATCATCAAGAACGGCACAAGACGCCACGTTACTTTTCGGTAGACCGCGCCTTCGAATTGGCTGAAAGCGAGCGATTGGCCCGTCTTTGGGGTGACAGCTGTTGCATCAGACGACATTGGAGTCTCCTCTCGCGAGCGGGCCTTTGGTTCGATTACTGTTGTCTGCCGCTATGCACTGGCGATTGCCTGCGATAGCTGGCTACACTTCCATGGCAACCTTCGCTGCTTCCTGGATATCCTCGAAGATATCGCGCGGCTTCTCGCAATCCCCCACTCTTCTCCAAGTGATCGGTGAATCAGCAGGGGGCGTTAGAGCAACCCGATTGGGCCGAGCGCCGACCGCAATCACGGCGCTATCTATGCCTTCGAGCCGAATGCTTGATCCATCCTTCTTCCGGATCACGGCTCCGTCGCATCCCCAATGCTCCAGGGACACGCCGGTAATAATCTGAACGTTCTCGACCTCTAGTCGATGCAACAGCGCAGCCCTCGTCGTCGGGGTAATTGTCTGTCCCACTTGTTCGAGGACCTCTATCACGACGACCTTTTTGCCTTTCGCAGCCAGCAGGTCCGCTGTTTCTAGGCCGACCATACCCGCGCCGATGACGAGGATCTTCTCTCCCAATACTGCCTGGCCAGCCAACACGCACCAAGCCGACGTTACTTTTTCTGGAAATTCGGTAGGAATCTCCAGGGTCGCGGGAAACGCCCCCGTTGCCTCGATGACAACGTCCGTCGTCAACGGAGAAAGGTCGCTTGGGCTGGCTTCCTTTCCACACTTCACGTCGACCCCCAGTTTCTCCAGGTCGCGCACGCGCGACCTAACTACCTCTTCCAGTCCGGCTTTGCAAGGTGGGACACAGGCAAGTTGCACCTGCCCTCCCAAGTGATTCTCTCTTTCCAACAGCCTCACCTGATGCCCCCGCGCCGCCGCTACACGAGCGGCTTCAAGGCCGGCGGGACCGCCACCCAGAACCAAAACACGCTTCTTGACCAGCGCCTGAGGTATGCCCTCTTCATACTCCGTTCCCACCCATGGGTTTTGTGCGCACTTGATGTCCACATTGAGTATGAGACGGCCGATGCAGCCGACATTACATGCTATGCATTGCCGTATCTCGTCCGTTCTTCCCTCGAACGCTTTCCGCGGCCAGTGCGGGTCAGCCGTTAGCGCACGTCCTGTTGCGACGAAGTCAGCATCACCACGCGCAAGAATAGCTTCTGCAACAGAGGGATGATTGATCCTTCCGACTGCAATAATGGGTATCTTTACCTCTTCCTTAATAATCCGCGCATATTTGGCAAGGTTTCCCGGTTCAAAGTACATCGGTTGAATTACCTGCGCCGTGGTGTAGGGAGTTTCATTCGACCCCGCGCTTACGTGCAGAGCGGCAATACCCTCCGCCTCCAGCAACCGGGCAAGTGCAACAGTATCTTCAGTGATGAGACCACCCTCCTCGAAGTCGGTCGCGCTCAGGCGAAACATTATCGGAAAGTCACGCCCTATCCGTTTCCGGGTCGCTCGTACGACCTCCAAAGCGAACCTCGCGCGATTCAGAAATGACCCGCCATACGCATCCTTGCGGTGGTTCGAAAAAGGTGAAAGAAACTGCTGTATGAGGTAGCCGTGCGCACCGTGTATTTCCACGATCTCAAAACCTGCCTCAGCTACTCTCCACGCAGCCGCAGCAAAGCAGCCCACAATGTATTTGATGTCCTCCGAATCCATCTCGTGTGGGACTTCCCCGTTCGCGCGGTTGGCAATTGCGGACGGGGCAAGTGTGGCATACCCGGTGTTCCTGGATGAGGCTAGTTTTCCATTGTGGTTGATCTGCATGGCCGGGACCGCTCCCGCCGATCGGATGGCGTCGGCCAGACGCTGCAGCCCTGGAATGAACCGGTCCTCCGATACACCCATCCCAAATGCGCGCTGTTTGGTGCTCTTATCCGTAAACGCCCCTTCGACGATCACTAATCCGACCCCGCCTCGCGCGCGCTCCCGGTAATAATGCACATTGCGGTCGGTGACCGTACCATCGGGTTCCGAATAGTTCATCGCCATCGGAGGCATAACAATTCGGTTCTTGATTTGTACGTCTCCGATAGTTCCTGTTCGAAATAAATGCGGGTACTCCATGATCATTCCCTCCTCCCACCGCTGGGAAAGGCTGTCCCCCTTTGTCCTCACCTGCGCAACCGGTTATCTAACTAACTCTCAGTAAGAAACCTATACCTCACACCATCTGCTTGTAGATCTCAATCAGTTCTTCTTTCGACGGAGTTCGCGGATTCAAATTATGACTTCCGCTCGCAATGCCGTCTTCCGCCAGTTGAGGCGCCAACTGCAAGTACTTCTCCCTGTCGATTCCAAACTCTACAATTGTCGGCACCTTCAGTGTCTTGCGAAGTTTTCTGACAAATGCAACCGATTTCTCAGCCGCTTCATTCACCGTCAATCCGGAGATGTTTTCTCCCATTGCCAGCGCGATCTTCGCATACTTTTGGGGACATGCGGGAAGGGTATACTCCATCCCTTCAGCTAAGAACATGGCATTGGACAGGCCGTGAGGAACGTGGAAGTAGGCGCCCAGGGGTCTGGCCAGGCCATGCACACTGCACGTGGACGCATTACTGAAGCTCATTCCCGCCAACAGCTGACCGAGCATCATGTCGGTCCGTGCCGCGATATCTTTTCCATTCACAAACGCGATGGGCAGACTTTTACTAATCAACTCCACGGCTCGAAGGGCAACCATTTCGGTCATAGGCTGGCATTCCCGCGAGACGTATCCCTCGATTGCATGTGTCAATGCGTCCATTCCACTGGACGCTGTGACGGACGGAGGCATCGAGACGGTCAACAAAGGGTCGCAGACCGCCACATTGGGCCGTACTTTCTCATCCTTAACAATAATCTTGTCGGTTCTGCGGGTGTCAGTGATAACAGCAGAACGCGATATCTCGCTGGCAGTTCCGGCGGTGGTCGCAATGGCAATCATCGGCACCATTTTTGCTTTTACTTTATCGCGACCTCGATAATCGGTAATTTTCCCCGGGTTGGTTGCCATGACGCCAATCCCTTTGGCGGCATCCATGCAGCTCCCTCCTCCAAGCGCAATGATTGAGTCACATGAAGACTCTTTGAAAATCTTTAAGCCTTCCTCAACGTGGATATCTTCTGGCTCTCGATTAACGCCCGGATAGATCTCCAGGTCTATTTCCGATTGTCGAAGTAGAGTCTTGAGGTCATCCACTTGGCCCGATTTCAAGAGGACACAATCAGTCACCAACAAAACCCGTTTCCCCCCAAGCTGTTTCATCGACTCGCCAACTCTCGACACACATCCCATGCCATACAGAACAAGAGTCGGCATTCCCCAAGAAAACCCAACACTATTGACCATAATTGCCTCCCAATCTGAGTGCTAAGCAAAGTCACTGCCAAGAAACGTCAGTACGCTAAACGGGACTAGCTACCCAACGCTCAGGATTCTCGCTGCGCGTGCATGCGAAATGATTCTTTCACCGGACAAAAGTCATAAGAAACGCCCTTTCGGACTAGATAGCCCGGAGTAGGGAGGTGGCCGGAAAGGATGCAGACATCCGTGTCGGCATACCGCTCGAACAGTGCCATCCTGGTCTGCCGGGCCATGTCTTGCAATTGACTGAACCTGGAATTCCACCTCGGGTACTTGCATTGCAAGATATGGTGGAAGATGTCGCCGCAGACGATCGCCCGCTCGCGGCCCTCAGTCCGGATCAGAACCGCCACATTGCCAGGCGTGTCGCCGGGCGAATGAATTAAAGATATATTGTCGTCGATCCGATAGTCTTCCGACACACAATCGACCTGACCTGCATCGATTACGGGCTGAATACTGTCGATCCAGTAGTTACCATTGCGCTCGAAGACTGCACTGACCTCAGGCCTAGTAAAAAAGTCCAGCTCGGGCTTCACTAGCAGATAGCGTGCCCGCGGGAAGGTCGGCACCCAACGCCCCTCTTTTAGCATGCTGCACCACCCGACATGATCCACATGCAAGTGCGTGCATACCACGATGTCAACATCTGCGGGGGTCACGCCTGTGGCCAGCAGCCGCTCCATCCACCCTGTTTCCAAGTGGTCGAAGGTAGGCCGCTTGCGTGCTTTATCATTGCCTATGCAGGCGTCAACCAGAATGTTCTTTCCCTGGCTCTGCACGAGATAGCTCTGAGTCGTAAGTACTAACAGATTACTTTCCGAATCATAAGAATGGGGCGGCAGACTGGGGGCCTCTTGCTCCAGGATCTCCGGAGTGCAGTCCGGAAGTAGCTCGGAGGGGCTAAACATCGGTATTGTAGCTTCTATGATTTGGCGCACCATAACGGTGCCAAAGACGAGCGGTGCTGGGAGATTCACCATTACCAACTCCTTTCATGAAACGCGGTGGCTCCTTCACTTCACTGGATTCCAGTCTTTGGGGAGCTTCGCTGGACTTACTGAAACCGACGTACCCGGAGGTCACTATTGCTATCTACGATAACGCCAAGGACACTCTTCTGTCGGGAATGCCCACACTAATCAAGTACTTTGCCTTTTGTTTCAGGCAACATTAACACGACACCGCACGCGAGTACATAAGCTACTGCAGTAATGGCTATGCCACCGCCGATCCCGTAAGACAGAGCCAAAAAGCCGATAGCAGCGGGCGCAAATGCGCTAACCCCACGGCCGACGTTGTAGCAAAATCCTATGCCAGTGGCTCGGACCGAGCTGGGATAGAGTTCCGCCAAAATGGGGCCCAAGCCGGCGTAATAGCCGTAACCGAAGTACGCAAGGAACGGTCCAATCACAAGCAGCATGGTTGGATCGCGAATCATTGCGAAGGCGACGGTGAGAACACCAGACATTATGTAGAATATGACGCTGCTGAGTCTTCGGCCTAACTTGTCGGAAATGTACCCGAAACTCAGGTGACCGCAGACCCCTCCAAATTGCATGATAAACACCCACGTAAGGCTCTTAACCATGCTTAGTCCGGCTCCGCCCTTTGCTACAGGCATGGCCAGATACCCAGGAATCCATGTAAAGGCCCCCCAATAGGCAAACAGCAGGAATGAGCATAAGGATGTGGCGATCAGTGTATGTCTCGCCTGACCACGACTGAAGAGCTTAGCGACTACAGCAAAGGTACTCAGCTCTTCGCCTTTAGCACGAGATTGCTGCGCATTACGCTTCCAGATCTCCGGCTCTTTGACACTTCGGCGCACAAAGTAGGTCAGCAGTGCCGGCAACACGCCCACGAAGAAAACCGCTCTCCAGCCGAACCGCGGGAGGACAACCATAGCGACTACAGCAGCAAGAGCATATCCAATCCCAAAGTTAGCTTGCACCAGGCCCATGGCTTTGCCGCGATGTTGCGGCGGCCACGATTCCGTGACTAAGGCGGCCCCCGCGGTATACTCGCCTCCCACTCCGATACCTAGCAAGATGCGGCACACGGCTAATTGCACGACGGTTTGCGAGAAACCGCACGCTGCCGTGAAAGCAGAGTACATGAGGATACTCGCGATCATCGACTTGGTTCGACCCCATTTGTCCGCAATGATCCCGAACACGAATCCGCCGAAGGCAGCGGAGAATAATGAAAGGGACGCGAGCACTCCAGCCATCGCCGAGGTCAAACGCAAATCTTTCATGATTTGCACGATCACCATGGCATACAACATTATGTCCATGGCTTCTAATCCGTAGCCTAGACCGGCCGCAACGAGTGCCTTCCATTGTTGTCGATCGATCTCCTTGTACCAAGGGACAACAGAAACGGGAGTTGCTAGCGCCGTACCCTGCTCAGGTATCGTGGTCATCTCAGCTCCTTTCACGATGGCGAACCCTTGTTGCCGAAGCCGCGAAACTCATTTTACGGTGTGCTATCATCGGCACAACTCTCGGGAGCCGAGCCGTATGCGACCGAGACAGCGGTAACTGTCTCTTTCGGGCAGTTGGAGTTGTAGCACGTCGGCCACTTGCCGGCAACAGACTGTCGAATGCAGTCTCGGAACTAACGACTGCGAAACGATTTGCCCCTTCTGACATGCGCAGTGTATGAATAGCCTCTGAACCGGTCCAATCGTTTGTTCTGATGTAATTGATCGGAATCCCAAATAGCAGGCCGCACGCGCCAATAGGAGCTAAGAAGTCCAAAGAACTCGATGTTTGAGGTTTCGGGCACAAACCTGCACGACCTCTGGACATCAAGCTCTGTCATCGTTCGTTGCCGGCAGGGTTCCCAATGAGGGGTGCCCATATGATAATGAGTGAGAGCTGCTTCTAGGAATCAGAATGACTTATGTTAAAGCACCACGGCTAAGATTAAGAAGTTATTGATTCTACATAGGTTACTCAGTTCTGGACCAGGGGGTCGGAGATTCAAATCCTCTCTCCCCGACCTGACGTGAGCGGCGAATTTTGTATCAGTGGGAAAGAGAGAGACACTGGTACAAAATTCGCCGCTCACGTCAGCATGGCCTGTCCGCTACCACCTGTTACACAATTAGCCGACACTGGGAATTCTGGCCGTAATTGCTATTGAACTGTTGTTTGCCTTGCGGGGGTGACATGCCCCCAGCCCTTCGGAGGATCGTCTAGTGATGGCGAAAACAGTTGTGATCATCGGGTTTTGCTTGCTGCCACCGCGGAGCGTTTCGATGCGGCTTCCAGAGAGCACGCCCGGACTATTTATTGAACAGATTGTCGAAGGCACGCCGTGCATCTTCGACCGAGTTGGCACCGGCCGTGGTCTCGCGCTCCACGCGCTCGCTCAGGGTAAACCTCGGGCAATCGTTGTGCAGATCCTTCTTTGGATAACCGGGCACGTTCAACCGGCACTCGAACCGGCTACCCGGATCGAACTGCATGCACTGCTTGCAGGCATGCAGGGCAGCGGCGCACTTCGGGCACTTCTGATCCGCGCCGCCCGCTAAACGGGCATCTCATGCTAATCAAACCGGACACAATCATATGCAACAACGGCTTCCGAGAATTGGGCTGGCGCGATCGAGGAATTTAGACTATGCTCCGCTAAATCAGAGGCTTGCAAATGCGGGCGAGTACAGAATTGCTGCTGACTTGGGGTGTGGCCCGCTTTCGCATCCAAATGGATCACACGACTCGGCGGTTGTTGCGGAGGCAAAGGCATGGGCGGCTATGCGGGAAAGATGGCGTGGATCGATCTGACCACAGGCGCGGTGAAGGTTCAGGAACTCTCGGAAGAGGTCAGGCGGAAGTACATCGGCGGGACGGCGCTGGCGGCGTATATCTTTCGCCAGACCAATTTCCAGGCGCTCGACCCGCTTGGACCGGAGAACCTGCTGGTCTTCTCGACCGGTCCGCTGACTGGCGCCAATGTGCCAACTTCGGGACGCTTCGCGGTGGCCGCTAAGTCGCCGCTTACCGGAATCTGGGGCGAAGCCGACAGTGGTGGCCGCTTTGGGTTGGGACTCAAGGCGGCCGGTTACGATGCGATCGCAATCACAGGCAAAGCGGCTTCTCCTTCGGTGCTGACAATCCACGAAGGCAACGTGGAGCTGGTCTCCGCTAATGGCGTGTGGGGCAGGGACACTTACGACACCTACGACATTCTTACCCGGGAATATGGCAAGAGGGCAGCTGTGGTGTGCATTGGTCCGGCCGGCGAGCGGCTCGTCCCACTGGCTAACATCATGAGCGAAGGGGCCCATGCCCGGGCAGCGGGACGATGCGGTCTGGGCGCGGTCATGGGCTCGAAGCGGCTCAAGGCCATAGTCGCCGATGGCACCTTCCGCACGCCGGTTGCACACCCCACGGAGCTAATGCAGGACATCCGCGACATCACCCCGCGCATGCTGGAGAAGATGAAACGCATGCGGACGTTCGGAACTCCCGGCGCCGTGGTAGGCAACGCGGTTCTCGGCGACCTTTCCGGCTTTAATTGGACGAACGGAAACTGCGGCAAAGCCGTCGAGTGCCTCAGCGGAGAACTCATGCTGCGGGATTACGGTTCGGGGAAATATCACTGTCCTCCTTGTGCCGTCGGGTGCGGGAAGGAGGTCCGGGTTCCGAAAGGGCCGAATGCCGGAAAGACCGCGCCACTCGAATACGAAACCATCGGCGGCTTCGGTCCGCAATGCGGAGTTTTTGATTTCGAGGTTATTATCGAGGCCAACGATCTCTGCAACCGCCTCGGCATGGATACGATTTCCGTAAGCGGAGGAATCGCGTTTGCCTTCGAGGCAGCCGGTAAGGGCTTGATCAAAGACCCCGTGCCCGGGGGCAAGCTGGAGTGGGGCAATGGGCAGGCGGTCCTGGCGCTGGTCCGCCAGATTGCCACGGGCGAGGGCTTGGGAGCCCAGTTGCGCGGTGGCATTCGCAACTTCGCGCGGCGACTCGGCCCGGAGGCGCAGCCGTTCGCGATGCACGTAAAGGGACTGGAACTGCCTTACCATGACCCCCGGGCTCTCTCCAGCCTGGCCGTAGCGTACGCCACATCGCCCCGGGGCGCATGCCATCGAGGGTGCACCTACACAATCGAGCGCAATCCGATGCCCGGCCTTGGCATTCCCGAACCGCTGGACAGGTTTGCCGATAAAGGCAAGGGCAGGGCTGCAGCGTTAATGCAGAACTTTGCCGATCTCTATAACAGCCTGAAACTTTGTCAGTTCGCCATGACCACCTTCGATGTCCCGATTGTGGTCAAGTGGCTGAATTATGTGACCGGATGGAAGATGGATGCACAGGAGTTACTGAGGGTCGGAGAAAGAAGTCTCAATATAAAGCGCCTCCTGAACATTTCCTGCGGGCTCACGAAGGCGGACGACACCCTGCCCTATCGTATAACCCATGAACCGTTCAGCGATGGAGCATCGGCCGGCCACCTTCCCAATCTCTCCCTGATGCTCGATGAGTATTACGAATTTCGTGGCTGGGACAAGGAAGGCGTTCCAACTGTGAGTAAATTACGAGAGCTCGAACTGGCATAGGTGCAGAGGCTACGTCTGTTGACATTCCCATTCGCCGCCAAAATGGCGAATAAACGGGGGAATGAAGATTTTGGATTTTACTCAGTGTCGCACCAATAACAGGCGCTTATGGCGCGCATCGTCACTCGCGAGGAAGGAACTATGCAGGATATCAAGAAGGAAGCAGCGACGGAAAACTTGATTCTGGAGGTTGTTGCCCGAAGCGCTGAGGAGCTGATCAAGCATACGAAGGGTCCTGGCACCCGGTATGTCTTCTCGGACCACAACAACAATCCCGGAGGAACTATCTACGTTATCATGCGCGAGGTGCAGAACGCCGATCACCCCGAGATGCACATTGAACCTCATGTTCACGAGCATGAGAGCTTATTCATTTTTAAAGGCAGCAATCCGGACATGACTGGATTGGAAGTAGAGGTATTGCTTGGCGATACTTGGCACACCATCCAGTCGCCAAAATCCGTTAGGATTCCTCCCGGGATGACTCACAACTATCGCTTTATTCGAGGGTCTGGAGAGTACTGGAATATTGTACTGACACCTGGAGCGGAGTATAACCGCACAGTCCGCTGATGCGGTTGGGGCCTACCTTACCCTGACCCGCGGGGGATGTCATCGCACCAACTGTATCGTGGGGCCAGGTTGTGCATGAGTGCTCTTTGACACCGGCGTCCTCAGCCGGTACGGTGGGTGCCTCGCGGAACGAAGGCATGGCTAGTGCACGCACGCCGGAATTTCTTAGTGTGTACTCTCCAGCACCTCGCTGGGCGGCGCGAGTATCTGCTATGCGCATCGTGGGTGGGCGGACGCGGTTTGAGCTTGCAAATTCATTGACGCGCTGTACAATTCCAGCCGTCAATGAAATCCGCGCAGTAGTTTTGTAATAGCAAGGCAAGTCGATGCTGTAGGTTCGAGAGCGATCTGCTTGTAGTCGCAGAGAAAATTCATAATCGGGAGCAGGAAAGGCTTTGGTTGAGACCAGCCTTCCAAGCCGTAATGAGGCTTTTCAGGTTCTCAGCATTGGAATGGTGGAAGTGGAGACAGAATGCCTTGTAAGGAGGGCAACCATGGGGGCGACAGAGGAATTAGCGCAATTCGCATTTGATCTCGGATTCGACGACGTTCCCGAGGAGGCGTTCAAGTGGGCCAAGGATTCCATACTCGACTGCATAGGCGTAGCGCTTGCTGGCACAAAGAAAGATGTCGGAAGAATTATGACCGAATACGTCAGAGAGGCTGGGGGCGCACCGGAGTCCGGAGTGCTGGCCGGGGGCTTTAAGACCTCTGCCGCCAACGCCGCGCTTGCGAACGGGACCCTGGCTCACGCTCTGGATTACGACGACTATTCACTTCCGAACTGGATGGGGCATCCGACGGTCCCGATCTTGCCGGCGGTCCTCGCCCTTGGCGAGCGGAAGAAGATATCCGGCAAGGAGGTACTGCTGTCCTATGTCATCGGCTACGAGGTCGGCGGCAGAGTTGGCGCGGGCGTCGGGCGCGGGCACTACGAATGCGGATGGCACGCAACGGCGACGCTGGGCACCATGGGTGCTGCGGCGGCGAGCGCAAGGATCCTGAAGCTGGATACTGTGCGGACACAAATGGCGTTGGGCATCGCCAGTTCGGAAGCCTCGGGGCTGCGGCAGAATTTCGGCACCATGACTAAGCCGCTCCACGCGGGGTTGGCTGCCCGCAACGGAGTCATAGCAGCTTCTCTGGCGGCGAAGGGCTTCACCGCAGATGGATGCTCCCTGGAAGGGCCTATTGGGTTCAGCAAGGTTCTAACCGCCGGCGGTTACGATTTGAAAAAAATGACGGCCGGCCTGGGAAAGAAGTTCCTGATCGTGGAGCATGGAATCAGCATCAAGCCTTATCCGTGCTGCGCGGATGGACACCGTTGCATCGATGCCATGCTGCACCTTGTCTTCAAGCATGACCTACGACCGCAAGATGTGAAATCGATTGAATGCCGCACCAGCGACATGGTTCCTCGGATCATGATCCGCGAGCGGCCCCAGACCGGCGACGAGGCGAAGTTCAGCATGCCTTTCTGCATGGCCATCGCCTTGACAGACCGTAATCTTGGGCTGCGACAGTTCACCACCGAGCGAGTCCAGGATCCGCGGGTGCAGGAGCTCTTCCCCCTGACCAGTTGGGTTCACCCGCCGGAAGCCACCGGCTACGAAGGCATGGAGCGCTACCCAGAGCGGGTGACGGTTACGTTGCGCGACGGTACGGTGTACTCGCATGAGGTCTCCGAGAGCAAAGGAAGACCGACGAACCGTTTGACCGAATCCGAGTTGACGGCCAAGTTCAGAGAGTGTGCCGACGGAGTCATCCTACCTGAGCGGATTGACCGCTCGATCGAGATGCTGCACTCGCTCGAGAAGCTTGGAGATATCAGCGAACTCATTGATTTGCTATGTGGCTAAAAATTGAGAACCAGGAAGAGTAATAAGCCAGCTTTTCGGGAGGCAGGTTCGGTGGAATGAACAGTAGTCCGGTCCCAGGGGCGGACGCCGCGGTTTCTCCAAGGGGGAAGTAAGGAGGCAGCATGCCGGTGGGTGAGTCTGAAGTTAAGCAGGCACCTGCAACAAGGGACAAGAGGCGTGAAGCAAAGTCGCCTCCTAGGCTGAGAAATGGAATCCTGATAGTACTCGTGGGAACTATACTCTGGTTCCTGCCTGTCCCGCCTGGGTTGACAGTTGCCGCATGGCGGCTATTCGGCATCTTCCTGGCCACACTTCTCGGATTGATCTTACAACCCCTTCCTTTGGGGGCTATGGCCTTTTTGGGTCTGACCGTTTGCACTGTGGCTAAGCTCATTACTCCTTCACAAGCAGTCGCCGGATTCGGCAGTACGACCATTTGGCTCATCGTCGCGGCATTCTTGTTCGCGCGAGGCTTCTTGAAAACCGGACTTGGAAGAAGAGTGGCTTATCTGATGATGAGAAAGATTGGAGGCAGCACGCTGGGGCTCGGGTATGCGCTGGCTTTCAGTGATTTGGCCATGTCACCTGCCATGCCTTCTGCTACGGCCCGGGTTGGTGGTGTGCTTTTTCCTATCACCCGCAGCCTGTGCAGCGGCTTTAACTCGGAGCCCGGGCCATCGGCTCGTAGGATAGGCACCTACCTGATGCAAACGGTATATCAGTGCGACAATGTGGTGTGTGCCATGTTTCTCACTTCTATGGCCGCCAACCCACTGATCGCATCCTTTGCCCAAAAGACGGTAGGCGTGCATATTACCTGGGGAATGTGGGCGTTGGCGACTTCAGTCCCCGGCTGTTTGACCATCATCGGAATACCTTACTTGTTGTTAAAGCTATCTCCGCCGGAATTAAAGAATACGCCGGAGGCCAAAGCAATTGCTCAAAGTGAGCTCGATAAGCTCGGGCCGATGTCGCGCTACGAGAAGCTGGTTACAGCGACATTCTTTGGATGTCTTTTCCTGTGGTGTACGGGCAGTTTTAACAAGATTGACCCGACCGTTGTAGCTATGATGGGCGTATCGAGCATGGTATTGACGGGCGTTCTGGAATGGAAGGACATCCTGGAGGAAAAAGGGGCATGGGATACGATGATCTGGATGGGCAGCCTCATGACCCTGGCCGACGGCCTGGTCCGGATAGGTTTTATTCCCTGGTTTGCTAAGAGCGTAAGCGGCGCCATTACCGGGATGAACTGGATATGGGCGTTGCTGATTCTCATCATCGTCTACTTCTACGCTCACTATGCCTTTGCCAGCATGACAGTACATGCAACGGCCATGTATGTACCATTTCTTTCCGTCGCCGCTGCCGCGGGGGCTCCCCCCTTGTTGGTCTCGCTGTCGTTAGGCTTTCTTTCGCCACTCTCTGGCGGGCTGACTCATTTTGCGGGTGCGGGCGCACCGATCTACTTCGGCGCAGGCTACGTTTCGCAGACGGAGTGGTGGAAGAATGGCTTCTTCGTGTCAGTTCTGAACTTGGTTGTATTTATCGGCGTCGGTGCCATCTGGTGGAAGATCATAGGGCTGTGGTAGGCCCATGATCCGTGGTCCTTGTCGCAGCTTGCTGGACACCAGTATCAATAAGAGAGATAACACGTCTCAGGAGAGAGGCATATGAAGATTCGCGCAGCAGTTCTCTACGAGCAAGGGAAGCCAATGCCGTATGCCGAGAGCCGTCCGCTGGTGGTGGAAGAAGTGGAACTCGATGGACCCGGTCCGGGAGAGGTTCTAGTTCAGGTTGCCGCCGCCGGCCTGTGCCATTCAGACCTTTCGGCGATTGCTGGAGTCCGCCCTCGGGCCATTCCGGCGGTTGCTGGTCATGAGTCCAGTGGGATAGTCCGCGAGGTTGGCTCTGGCGTCACTGGTTTAAAGATTGGCGATCATGTCGTCATGGTATTTGTCGCCAGTTGCGGCCACTGTCACCATTGCTATGGCGGACGCCCAAGTCTATGTGAATCCTCGTGGGATGCGCGTGGACGCGGCACACTGCAAAGCGGTGCACGGCGGCTTCACGTTCGCGGCCGGGAACTGAATCACTATAGCGGACTTTCGGTATTTGCCGAATACGCGGTGGTCTCGCAGAACTCCGTGGTTCGAATTGATCCTGAAGTGCCTCTGGAAGATGCCGCTGCGTTTGGCTGCGCAGTGATCACCGGTGTCGGTGCGGTGGTGAATACTGCCAAGGTGACATTTGGTGCCAGTCTTGCGGTGGTAGGGTTGGGCGGGGTTGGACTAAGCGCCTTGTTGGGAGCACGTGCCGCCGGAGCCTCCCAGATCGTCGCGATTGACCTCAGTGACGAAAAGTTGCGCCTTGCCCGAGAACTTGGCGCTACGGACACATTCAATGCGCGGGACCCCAACTGCGTGCAATCCGTTCGCGATGTTACCTCGGGCGGAGTGGAATTTGCGTTCGAGATGGCGGGCGTGTCAGCTGCATTCTCCACCGCCTATTCAATTCTCCGTCGCGGTGGGCTCTTGGTTGTGGCCGGCCTTCCTAATCCAAAAGAAACGTTTGCCTTGCCGGTTTCCTCCATGGTTTCCGACGAACGCGGCATTCGGGGCAGCTTCATGGGCAGTTGTGTTCCTCAGCGCGACATCCCTATTTTCATCGATCTGTTCCGCAGGGGTCGTCTCCCAGTGAATCGCTTGCGCTCGGGAACGGTGACTTTGGAGACGATCAATGAAGGCTTTGATCGACTGGCGCGCGGTGAAACCGTTCGCGACATTCTGGTTTTCAAGAAAACGCAGGCCCAATCTGGAGTTGGGTAAAACAGCTAGCAATGCATACCTGCTACGCCCCACAGGCGAACTGCGGAACCGTTTTCGTCGCTGATTCGCACTCCCGCTCCGCCGCCCCTTCCATCGCCAGTTGATGGCAATGTGAAGGCTTAGCTCACTATAAGCGGACCCGCGAACCCCTGATCCTGGCCGACAAGGGCGGCAGCAACGGTCGCCGTTCTCGTGGATGGAAGACCGGATTGCAAACTCAACTCTGCAACCCTTTCCATCTGGCTGTCACCCTATCCGACCGGCATTCCCAAATGGAATCCCATGGAATACCGCTTGTTCTCCGAGGTTTTCAAAAAAGTGGGCCGCCAAGATAGTTACCCCACAATTCTCAATCTCCTCCGCAGCACAGCAACCCAGACCGGCGTGTCTGTCCGAGCATGATTACTACCTTGCCCAACACCAGCTGCACAACTCTTGCCTTCACTATGACTCCACCGATTCGAAACTCTGTCTTGCCCGGAACTACGACCATTAAGCCCGCGGTGTGAAGTGCTTCTGCGCCGCCTCAACAGCCCGCGGTGAGGCTTCGGTTTCCTTGTCGATTTCGTGGATTGACTTACCCCTGGTCTCTTTAAAGATCCAAGCCCACATGGCGAGAAATCCGAATTCGGCAGCGCCCGCAAGCACGATCGGCGCATAGCCATAACGCGGAAACACCCAGCCCGCAAGCATTATCGGAATGAATGTCAGGCCGCGCGCGATCATCATCGGCGCAGCGACTCCGGTCGTACGTACCTCGGTCGGGAACATCTCGCTGAAAAGGGATCCAAATATGGTTCCGGCGTTGGTACCGAAGTAGTAGAGGAAGAACGGAACGAGGATCCACGAGCTAGTGAGGAGATAGGGCCAGGTAAAAAAGAGCAGGAGGCCGCCGACGCACGCAGTTCCGGCAATATACGAAAGCGTAACTCGGCGACCCCAGCGGTCAGACGTATACGAGGCGGTTATGCATCCGATCAGGCCGGCGAATGCCGTGAAGAACAGCCACCACCCTGTCTTGCCGAGCGAAAAACCTTGCTTCACAAGGTAAGTCGGCAAAAACGTGGTAATCCCATAATATCCGAAGAATTGGCATACAGAGGCGATGAAACAGATGAAGAAGGGAACAAGGAAAGCACGTTTAGTTAAGTCGTGCCAACTGGACCTGACGGTTTGCCTCCTAACTTTCCAAACGTCAGATTCAGGCGCTGCTGAACGCACATAAAACGCGACGATGATCGGCAACGCGGAAATTGCAAACGTCCATCGCCAGCCGATTATCGGCGGCAGGTAGCCACCGACGAGCGCGCCGCCTCCAATGCCAAAATAAAGACCGCCGTACAGTATTCCGCTCCACCAGCCACGTCGCTGGGTGGGCATCACTTCTGAGACGAGAGCTTGGCCGACGGCGTACTCACCACCAATACCGAGCGCCGTAAAAGCGGTCCATAGCAGTAGCCAGGTTTCACTATAGCTGAATGCTCGGGCGAAAGTGCCGCCAGCATAGACGACGATCGTCCACATGAGAGTAGAACGCCGCCCGTAACGGTCCCCGAGCCTGCCGAAGAGTACCCCGCCAATTGCCAAGAACACGAGCTGCGTCGATAAAATATAACCTGCGTGGCTTGCCGGCAGGTGCAGGTCGCGACTGATGGGGATGATCAAGAAGGTCAGCAGGGTGACTTCGTAATAATCAAAGACCCAACCCACAAACGCACCGACGAACGCCCGCATTTGCTCCGGGCTAAGGCGCTTTGACTCATATAGATAAGTTTGAGTTGCCATTTGAGCCCCCTTTCCTCAGCATAGACAACTGGGTCAAACCGATTTCATTACTCGCAAGCTGCGATCGATAAAACCTGTTCCAGATTCAATTGGCCCGTTTGATGAAAATCTTGCGCAATCCTGTTGTTGAGTGCCTACGGATGAGAAGCACTCAACAGGGGATAGGCTACTGCCGAGCAGCATGAAGGCGAACCATTCTTGCCTTTGGTGGACGTTATCAATGATGTACCGAGCCCTATAAATTTAGTAGTGCGCAAGGATTCTTTCGAGCCATTATGTCAATCTCCGCTTCGCTAATTCCACGCGCCAGAAGCGAACCGATGAACATACGCATCATTTCCGAGGGAGGAGAGGCCCATTCAAAGAAAGAATCGGTACTCAGAATGCACCGTTCCGCACCGACCTCTTTTATCCTCTTAATGACCTCTTGGACGCTAATTCTATAGTAGGCCGGCAACAGTCCCAAGAAGCAAAATTCTATATAACAATTCATCCTCGCCATCTCTCTTATGTGATCCATCGTTGCGCCAACAGTCTTACTATCCGGATGGCAGAAGATCAGCTTCTTAAAGCCTATCTTTTGACACTCACAAGCCAACGCCAGTCCTTCTTCCGGCGAAAGATGGCCCGTAGATACAGCCACATCGTAATCTTTCGCTAAAGCAAGAATCTCCTTCACTCGGGGAATGACATTGCCGGCATCATCGAAAATCGTGAGACCATCTTCCGGAGTCATCTTGTTGATGCTCGGAAGCCAAGCCTTCATCAAGTGGCTAAACCCTTCCCGCTTAATGTCATTCCGGGAGCTCCAGGTAGGCATCCAAATAAGCTTGACTCCCTGTTTAAGGGCCGATTCGGTAATCCAGGGATCAAACCCTCCGGAACTGGTGTTCAGGCACATACTTGGCCAAATGTCGAAGTCCTTGATCTGATTCTTTAGCTGATACACGCGACCTACGGTGGGCCACATATGTGATTTCAGGAGATAGCCCCGCATCTTCGCGCGCGCCGCCATTTGAATTGCTTCCACATCTTCCACCCTCATCTTACAGTCAGGGCTGATCTCCGGATAACCGTGGCAATGAAGGTCCAGTGCACCCTCCAGAAGCGCATCAGCTTGCATGTTCATGTTTCCCTCCTAACCTGCAGAGTATTGCATCAGACTCTCAGGGGGACGTAAAGTCTTTTCGCAATAATTTATCCCCACGATTTAGGCGGGTTTGGCCTTGCGCGAAAAAAGGACGTTAGTCACCGTCGCTGTGAAAAATGTGGAACCCACGTTCTGGTGTTTCCAAGCGCCCAGGGACATACGAATTGCTAGAATGGGCGCCTCCCCCCACGGTATTAAGTGAGGATTCCCGGAAAGGAGAATCGATATGCGGCTTTTCCACCATCGTTTCGAGCATGACATTCAAACAACTCTTACTACCCGAACGGGTCCCAGAATTCCTCCATGTCCATACTAGGCTTCTCCAATGTACGAGTGGAGGTTATGGGGTTGAAGACGCTTGAGAGTACGGTGAGGCGAACTCCCCTGTCCTTGTTTCCGGTTGCTTCCATTATGCTTCCAATAAATGGGGCAAAAGCACGGCGAGAAGCGATACTAACCTGCATAAATTCAACAATATAGCCACGGACGATATCAGCCCTGAAAAGGCTGGCGTCGGCGGTTCAACTCCGTCCCTGGCCACCATCTTTTCAACGACTTACAAGCCCTCCCAACCACAATCGTGTTCCAAAATGTTCCAATTGGCGCATAGGGTTTGTCTCTCTGAATCTCTGATCAATGCCGATTTGAACGTGTCCCGAACTACACGGCGTCCACTTTCGGTACAAATTCCGGACCTGAACTCAGCACTCTCCTCGCCTCGCGAGGACAGTAGTGACGAACCGAATGCCGTAGTTAGACGCTGCGTGACGGACCACCGCATACTGGAGTAAAAGCAGCAGACCGTAGAGCAGACCAACTCTAATCGATGGTATGGCGATAATTCCCACCCCACCGTAGAAAACCACGAACAGCGCAGATAAACTTGCATAATCACGGAGGAGCAAGTACTCCCGCGGTATGCCTGCGCGACGGCAGGATCATTCTCCATCCTTCTGTAGAACTTGTAGCAGACGCGATTTTGTTCAACTGGATCGACAGGAAGTTCGGAACCTTGAAGGTGGATCAGCATCGCAAGATCAATCCGAGGATCTAGGTCTCTGACCGCGTAATGTGGTTTCTTTTGTAGCTGAACTTCCGGCGTGCCTTTCTACGCGTGAACCGCCAATCGATCGTGACCCCATTACGGTTCATCCTCCGGTTCCACGCCGTGGC
>Ga0187880_1000781_pt1 | contig 26129 bp, 23 predicted proteins | sample June2016WEW_19_4_FD_132998 | JGI IMG/M metagenome (GOLD analysis project Ga0187880, IMG submission 132998) | Peatland microbial communities from SPRUCE experiment site at the Marcell Experimental Forest, Minnesota, USA - June2016WEW_19_40 | ecosystem: Environmental > Terrestrial > Soil >... | reverse complement strand
CGCGGCGTGCTTCCTGGCCTCCGATGACGCGTCTTTCATCACGGCGAGCACTTTCCTTGTGGACGGAGGTATCAACGCCGCCTACGTGACGCCTCTTTGATGGCGTCGGTGCCGGGTGAGCGGCCCGTGATCGGGATCACCGCCTACGACGAGGAAGCTTCATGGGGTCTGTGGCACACACAAGCCGCGCTGGTGCCGTCCGATTACGTGCACGCGCTCGCGGACGCGGGCGCGTGCCCGGTCATCCTTCCCGTCCAACAAGAGAGGGAGGCAACCCTCGACGGGCTCGTGCGGCGTCTCGACGGCCTCGTGCTCACGGGCGGACCGGACGTCGACCCGGCGCGGTACGGGGCCGAACGGCACCCGCGATCCCAGGCGCCGCGCGTCCAGCGAGACGAACGGGAGCTCGCGCTGGTGAGCGCCGTGGAGCGCGCCGGCTTGCCGCTGCTCGCCATCTGCAGGGGCATGCAGCTGCTCAATGTCGCCTACGGAGGCTCACTGGTCCAGCATCTCCCCGAGGTGGTTGGCCACGAAGAGCACAACCCGACACCGGGAGCCTTCGCCGGCCATCGCGTCCGGATCGAGCCGGGACGCTCACTCCACAAGGCACTCGGGTGGGATGCACGAGATGTTCCGACTCACCATCATCAGGGCATCGATCGTCTCGGTGGCGGCCTTTGTGCAGTCGCGTGGGCTGAGGACGGCACCATCGAAGCGCTCGAGGACCGGGCGAGGCCCTTCGTCATCGGTGTGCAGTGGCACCCCGAGGCAGACGAGGACAGGTCTGTGTTCAGGGCCTTTGTCCTCGCCGCCGCCGGCGTGCTTGCCGCAAGGTAGGGGCGCTGAACCCGCGTGGCGCGGAGCGAGGCATGAACAGGTCAGACGCAGCCGAGTTCGTCGACAGTTGGGTAAAGGCCTGGAACGCCCACGATCTCGAGAGAGTGCTCAGCCACTTCTCTAACGAGGTTGTCTTCTCCTCGCCCGTAGCCGCGCAACTGCTTGCCGGCAGCGACGGTGTCATCAGGGGAAAGCAGGCGTTGCGGGAATACTGGGAAGAGGGGCTCCGGCGTATCCCGGATCTTCACTTTGAGATAGAGGGCGTCTACATCGGTGTCGAAGCGCTCGTGATCAACTACAGGAACCAGAAAGGCGGGCTCGTCAACGAGGTGCTCATTTTCGACGGCGACCTCGTCAAAGAGGGCTACGGCACCTACCTCGGTGACAGTGCCGATCCCGCCGGAGCAGCACGCGGTCGGTAGTCGTAGGCTTCCCGGGTCGCGGGCACGCGTAGTGTCGGCCTCGCTGACAGGAGCTCTCAGGCGTTTTTGAAGGCTGCGGCGGCTGCTTCGGCCACGTGGACGTCCTCCGCCACGGTTCCGCCGCTTGTGCCGACCGCGCCGACGAGCTTGCCGTCCACGTGCAATGGGACTCCACCCCCGAAAATGACGATCCGCCCGTTGTGGGTGGCCTGGAGGCCGTAGAGGGGCTGACCGGGCTGGCACTGCCCGGCGAGGTCCGCTGTCGAGGTGTTGGTTGCAAGCGCGGTATAGGCCTTGCTCAGGGAGACCTCGATAGCCGCCAGGGACGCCCCGTCCATTCTGTGCTGGCCTTTGAGGTTGCCGCCATCGTCGACGACCGCAATGGCCATCGGCACGTTGATCTGGGCGGCTCGTTTCTCGCCAGCCGCCAGCACAGCCAGCGCTTGTTCCAAGGTGATATGCATTGTCCGTCCCTTTCTCGACCCCGGCCTGCTGTCATCCAGCCATTGGCAGAGTAGTCCCAGGCCTTTGTCGGTGACGAGAGCAGGCAGGCTCGGCGTAGAGGGCAACGAGAGGGCGGCCGTGTCCTGTGCCGGGCTCGATCGGAACGGACGGGACAGGGCGCCGCCGGCTTAAGGGCCGAGCCTCGGCGCCGTCTCGACAGCCGCGTATGACTGTTACACGATGCGTCCCCAGCCAGGCTGTAGCGGGTCCTGCCGGGACGAAATGCGCAGCTAGCCGTACAGGGATGGCGTTCCCTGTACGGCTATGGAACTACAGCTGCGTCTCCCAACTTCCCTCGCAAGGCAATCGGGGTCGTACAAGATCTATCGGCACGGCCACCGGTCCCCTTGAGCACCGAATCGGGAACGGGTGCCTAATGGCGGTCGAAGGCCTAAGTGCCTGCCTGTTCCCGGCGTCGGACTCCCGTGCAGACGTGTTCAGGAATCGGTGACGCTGGAAAGAGCGAATGACGAGGCATCGTCGGACTGCAGGGAGAAACGGCCCGAAAGCTGTCCTTGCATCACTTGGAGGTCGCCGCCGGCCGCGATGTAGCCGAGGACCGGTGAAGCTCCCGGCGCGGGGTCGGAGGCGACCGCCATCTCAGCCACTCCGTTGGCCTCGTCGACCCATGTGGCAGGGCTCAGGCCCTCGGCGGCGTAGAAGCTGTTCCCTGCCAGATAACCGAGGAGCGGCACGCCGCTCGGCCCGACCGCCGTCACGCCGGTGGCCTCGGGCGTCCACTGGACCTCTGGCGTCTCGGGGCTCGCATAAAAGCTCCCGCTGTTGGAGAGGTATCCCATGAGCCCGCCCGATGGGGTGCTCCCTTGCGCGAGAGCGATCGAGCGAACACCCGAGGATTGAACGACGGTCCAGTCGTCGCCGGCAACGCCGGTTTTCACAAGGAAGGCGCCGCTGCTGGCCTGGACATAGCCCAGCAGTGGGGGATCGGAGCTGGTGCCGACCGCCAGCGCGATCGAGGTGGCCCCGGTGGCCTCGAGCGTGAACGGTCCTGTGAGAGAGCCTTCCTCGGCGTAGAAGTCGCCAGTTGTGCTCAAGAAGGCCAAGACCGGCACTCCGGACGTGGTCGTTGCCACGGCGATGGACCTCACGTCTTGCGCCTCGAGGTACCAAGTGGATGACGATCCTTGTTGCACGAAGAAGTTGCCGTCTTGGTCGATGTAGCCGGAGATGGCGTCGCCGTTCGTCCCTGTTGCGCCCGCGTAGCCGGACACCGCGATGGAGCTGGCATTCGTCGTGACCTGCGCATAGCCGTTGCCGGGTGCGACGACACCTGCTTGGAACCCGCTCTGGTTCGTGAACCCGACGAGCGGCCACTGATAGGTCCACGAGGGATTGTGGAGCCAACCTGTGACCCCGCCTGCGACAACCCAGTTGTTGACGGCATCGGTGGCCCAACCGTCGTTTCCTGCGCCGCCGTTCTGCTGGATCAACGTGATCGTCCCGTTGCCTTGCGCGTCCACCGCGTTAGCGGTCACGACCGCCGTGTGGCCGAATGCGTTGTATTGGGTGCGCCCGATCGACACGACATCTCCGGGTTGTGGCGCGGAGCCGACCGTGCCGTTCGTGACGACCACAAGTTGAGGTCCGTCCGGGTTGTACCTCGCCCTGTAGAGGGGGTAGTCGCGCACGACGTCTCAACCGTCGGCCGGGTAAGGGTTCACGCCCCAGGCGAGGTACATCCAGCGCATGGAGAGCTCGACGCACTCCCATTCGAGCTCGCCCCATGCACCTGGGAAGAAGTAGACGACATGATCGCTGCCGCCCTGGGTCCGACCTGGTCCGCAGGCGACGAGACCGTGCCACGAGGCGCCGAGGCTCTCAGATCCCGGGGCGTTCTCGGGATCACAGATCCCGCCCTTCCACCAGTTCGGAGACGCGACGCCTCGGGCGGCGGCAAACTTGGCGGGCGCCGGGTGACCGATCGACCCAGCTTGTCCGCTCGCCGCGCCGGCTGTGAAGAGCTCGAGGGGGCCGAGAAGGACAAGCCCGATAACCAGCGTCATCGACAGGGTGAGGAAGCGTCGGGCCGGCCAGGCTCGGGTACTGCCTGCTCGTGTGAAGTCGCCACCTATCATCGATTCACCGGCCCCCGCCTGATCCCCGCCTACAGCTGTTGAGTAAGCATCGGCACTGGTGGAGTCGGTATTGAGAGTGAGTTCCGGCCGGCCTGGCGCCGGATTGGTGCCGACTGTGCCCCGGAGCTGTTCTTGAGCAGCTTCCGACCCGGGGCCGTCTCGTCGGGAGTCCGGTGCTTCGAGCGGCCTAGGGCGGCGAGCCCGTCGCCCCTTGGGCTCGTTCCCAGCCCCTGGCGCGCTCGAGCGCCGTTCGCCAGGCAGCGTGATCCGCGTCCGCCCGGCCACGCCCTGGCGCCGGCGCAAAGACCTCGCAGTCAGCCGTCAAGGCCTTGAGCTCGTCGAGAGAGTTCCAGACGCCTTCGGCAAGCCCAGCCATCAGGGCGGCACCCACGGCCGTCGCTTCGGTCGTGCGGGGACGGACGACAGGCACTCCACACTGGTCCGCCTGCAGCTTGAGGAGGAGGTCCATCACCGAAGCTCCGCCATCGGCATGCAGCCGGACGAGAGGCTGATCCGCGGCGAGGGTCATCGCCTCGACCACATCTCGACACTGGTAGGCCATGGCCTCGACAGCCGCACGGGCGAAGTGTGCTCGCCCGGTTCCCCGCGATATGCCCACTATGGTGCCCCGCGCCTGGGCATCCCACCAGGGGCTTCCGAGGCCGGCGAATGCGGGCACGAGGTACACGCCATCGTTGTGGGGGATCCGGGCGGCGAGTGGCCCCACGTCTGCTGCCTCTGCGATCAGTCCGAGACCGTCGCGCAGCCACTGGATCGTCGCGCCGGAGGAAAAGACGGAGCCTTCGAGGGCGTAGCAGAAACCGTCGTCTGCGCCTATGCGAGCGTGCTCCCCGAGGTCCCAGGCGACCGTCGTCAAGAGGCCCTCGGTCGGTCGCGGTCTTCTCGTACCGAGGTTCATGAGCACGAAGCTCCCGGTGCCGTAGGTGACCTTGGTGTCACCGGGCAGGTAGCAGCCGTGGCCGAAGAGCGCCGCCTGCTGGTCTCCGAGGATGGCGCTGACCGGGACACCGTCGAGGAAGCCGCCGGCGAGACCGGCTGCCACCCTGGCGTACCTGGTGGCCGAGGGGAGGATCTCGCCGAGTGACTGGACCGGTACCCCGAGGACTTCGCACAGTTCGGCCGACCAGGCGCGCCGGCCGATGTCGTAGCACAGTGTCCGGCTGGCGTTGGAAGGGTCCGTGACGTGCACGCCCGACTCAGCGCCGCCGGTCAGGTTCCAACAGATCCAGTCGTCCACAGTCCCGAGCGCGAGGCAAGCGCGTCTCTCGACCCCGCCGTGCTCCAACATCCACGACCATTTCGTGGCGGAGAAGTAGGGGTCGAGCACGAGCCCGGTCCGCTCCCGTATGAGCGGGAGAAGGCCGGCGTCCGCGAGCTCGACGCACCGCGGCGCAGTGCGGCGGTCCTGCCAAACGATGGCCCGATGGCACGGTCGGCCTGTCGAGCGGTCCCACGCCACCGCGGTCTCCCGTTGGTTGGCGATGCCGATGGTGGCAGGGACGAGGGAACGCGCCGCCAGTTCCGCACCGAGCTCCGCCAAGGTCGCCTCGACGAGGGACCAGATCTCGCTGGCGTCGTGTTCGACGAGCCCGGGAGCCGGAAAGTACTGGGTGAGCTCCCTGTACGAAGCGGTCACGACCTGCCCGCCCTCGTCGAGGGCAAGCGCGCGCACTCCCGAGGTACCGGCATCGATGGCGATCACGACGGCCACGGCGGCACGGTAGCCGGTCTGCCCTGCGGGTGCCCCGCCGGGCGCCGGGCAGAGCACCCGCCGGTTGGGACAGACTGGCCGAGTCACGTTGGGAAGCAAACGAGAACCTTCGCGAGCGGCCGCTGAGCAGGGAGGACGACCGGGGTAGCCCGTTGACACGCCCGTAACTACGGTGCTGTAATTAGCCACCTATCTGGTAGTCCAATTCGGTTGGACCACAAGATATTGTGGTACACGGGAAATCGGACCGTGGCAGGCGAAGGATCTCGGGTGGTGGACGGGCTCCGCCAAGGAAGGAACCAGGCAATGGCTGTTGCAGGAGAGCGCCTCGGAATCGGCATCCAACGACACTTCACCACGGAGTCCCGCCATCCCTACGACGAAGTTGTCTGGGAACGCCGTGATTCCCGTATCAGCGACTACCGCACCGGGGCGGTCGCATTCGAGCAGCTCGGCGTGGAGGTGCCCTCGACTTGGAGCCTGAACGCGACCAACATCCTTGCTCAGAAGTACTTTCGAGGCACTGTCGGCATGCCGGGACGGGAATCCTCGCTCCGCCAGATTGTCGACCGTGTCGTGGACACGATCACGGCATGGGGCCTGAAGGACGGGTACTTCGTTGATGCAGCAGAAGCGGCCGTTTTCAGCGACGAGCTCGAGCACCTCGTCGTGCAGCAGAAGGCGGCTTTCAACTCCCCGGTCTGGTTCAACATCGGCGTCGAAGGTGTACCTCAGCAGGCTGCCGCGTGTTTCATCCTCGGCGTGGAGGACTCGATGGCCTCGATTCTCAACTGGTATGTCGAGGAGGGCACGATCTTCAAGGGCGGATCGGGCGCGGGTGTCAACCTGTCGAACATCCGGTCTTCCAAGGAGCTGCTCAACGGCGGCGGGACTGCGTCAGGTCCGGTGAGTTTCATGCGCGGGGCGGATGCCTCCGCAGGCACGATCAAGTCCGGGGGTAAGACCCGTCGTGCCGCGAAGATGGTGATCCTGGATGCCGATCATCCGGATATCCAGGAGTTCATCTGGTGCAAGGCCCGTGAGGAGCGCAAGGCGCGTGTACTCGCGCAGGCCGGTTTCGACATGGACCTGGATGGCAGGGACAGCCAATCCGTTCAGTACCAGAACGCCAACAACTCCGTACGGGTGACAGACGAGTTCATGCAGGCTGTGCTCGACGACGCCGATTGGCATCTCCTCAGCCGGACCAAGGGCACGGTGATAGGGACGGTCAGGGCACGAGACCTCTTCCGTCAGATCGCAGAGGCGGCGTGGGAGTGTGCCGATCCAGGACTGCAGTTCGACACGACCATCAACAAGTGGCACACGGCGCCCAACGCCGGCCGGATATCAGCAAGTAATCCCTGTTCGGAATACGTCCACCTGGACAACAGCAGCTGCAACCTCGCCAGCCTCAACCTGATGCGCTTCCTGAACGACGACGACACCTTCGACACCAAGGGGTTCGAGGCCGCGGTGACCATCGTGTTCACGGCACAGGAGATCCTCATCGGCAACGCCGACTACCCGACAGCGAAGATCGCTGACACCACGCGCCGGTTCCGGGAGCTGGGCCTTGGTTACGCGAACCTCGGGGCTCTGCTCATGGCCCAGGGCGTGCCGTACGACTCGGACGAAGGGCGCGCCACCGCGGCGGCGATCACGGCCCTCATGACGGGCGCGGCGTACGGGACCTCGGCGCGCACGGCAGCGCGGATGGGACCGTTCGCCGGATTCCACGACAACGCCGGTCCGATGCTGGACGTGCTGAGGATGCACCGGCGCGAAGTGGCCAAGATCGACGAGGAGAAAGTGTCGACCGAGCTTCTCTGCGCGGCGCAGGAGGCCTGGGACACGGCAGTCGAGCTGGCTGAGGCCTATGGCGTGCGCAACTCGCAGGCGACGGTGCTGGCCCCCACGGGGACGATCTCGTTTCTCATGGACTGCGACACAACCGGCATCGAGCCCGACCTCGGGCTGGTGAAGACGAAGAAGCTCGTCGGTGGCGGCACGATGTCCATCGTCAACCAGACCGTTCCCCGAGCGCTCAGGCGCCTCGGTTACAGCATCGACGAGATCGACCAGATCGTCGCCTACATAGACGAGCACAAGACGATCGTGGGGGCACCGAACCTAAACGCGAGCCACCTGCCCGTCTTCGCGTGCTCGATGGGCGACAACACGATCCACTATCTCGGCCACGTGAAGATGATGGCCGCGGCGCAGCCGTTCATCTCGGGTGCTATTTCCAAGACGGTGAACCTTCCCGAGCAGGCCACGGTCGAGGATGTCGAGCAGTTGCACATCGACGCCTGGCGGATGGGTCTCAAGGCGGTTGCCATTTACCGTGACAACTGCAAGGTCGCGCAGCCGTTGGCGACGACGAAGCTGGCAGGCGCCGAGGCGTCGGTCCTGGACGAGGAGGAGGACGCGCCGGAGGCCGCGCGGGAGGCCCATGTCCGTGAGGGTGCGCTGCTCGAGCGGATAGCCGAGCTGGAAGGGGCATTACAGCAAAGGCACGTCGTCGCCCCTGCCACCACGACACGGACCCGGCTGCCCCGCAAGCGTCGTTCGAACACCTTCGCCTTCCGGGTGGCCGACTGCGAGGGCTATGTCACCGTTGGTGAGTACGAGGACGGCCGTCCCGGCGAGGTGTTCATGAAGGTCTCCAAGCAGGGCTCGACCTTGTCCGGCGTCATGGACGCCTTCTCGATCGCCGTCAGCCTCGGCCTGCAGCACGGCGTGCCGATGTCGACGTTCGTCCGCAAGTACACCAACCTCCGTTTCGAACCGGCGGGGATCACCGACGACCCGGAACTGCGCTTGGCCTCGAGCCTTGTCGACTACATATTCAGGCGCCTGGCTCTCGACTACCTGAGCTTTGACGAGCGGCTCGAGCTCGGTGTGCTCTCGACGGGGGAGCGGACCCAACCGACGCTGCCCGGGCTAGAGGACGTCGACGAGGGAGACGCCGAACGGACCAATCGCGAACGGTTCGGCGCCGGGGGGGATGCAGCTTCAGGTCGTCGCCCGGGCGACGCAGAACAGCTGAGGCAGCCAGGTCAGATCGAGAGCAAGGATGCCCCGTTCTGCTACGCCTGCGGCAACGTCATGCAGCGCGCCGGCTCGTGTTACGCCTGCCCGAGCTGCGGCTCGACGAGCGGTTGCTCATAGCAGGGCCTAGCCCCTCTCAACGACTCCCGGTCGGAAGCTCTCGCGCCCTTGTGGCCCGTGTCGCCGACAACAACGCGGCGAGGACCATGAAGGCCATCGAGGCATAGAAAGCGGCGTGCAAGCCGGTCGTGAAGGCAACGGCGAGGTGGCCGTGCAGGCTCGTCGTGCCGACGAAGATGGCGAAGGCGAGATGCTTGGAGATCGAGCGGGAGGCGACGAGGATCGCCACCGAGAACGAGAAGACCATCCCGATATTGGCGAAGGTCCGCAGCATCCCCGAGGAGATCCCGAAGACGTCCGGCGGTGAGGCCTTCATCACCGCCGAGTTGTTGGCAGGGAAGAACGAGCTCGCCCCGACCCCGTTCACGACGCTTGCGAGCACGACCAGCCACAAGCCGCTCCCAGTCGAGAGCTGCGCGTAGAGGAACAGCGCGATGACCTGGATGCCGAGCCCGACGGTTGCTGGCAGCACCGGCCCCAACCGGTCTGCGAGGCGCCCGGCGTAAGGGCCGACGCCCGAACCGACCACGTAGCCGGGTACCAACAGCAGCGAAGCATGGATCGGGGAAAGGCCCCGGGGGCCCTGGAGGTACATGATGACCAGGAACAGCACGGCGAAGTTGGCGAGGCCCTGGAACAACGCAGCCAGCAACGAGGGTGCGAGCATGGGGACCCTGAACAAGGACAGGTGGAGCGTCGGCTCGGCTTGGCGCAGCTCGACGAAGACAAAGACGCCGATGAGCACCGCCCCTCCGATCAGGTAGCCGGCAACCGAGGCGTCGAAGCTGGAGGTGGCCAGCGTCGTCATGGCCCAGAGCACGCCGAAAAGCCCGAGACCGAGCGTGACCATGCCGAGAAAGTCGAAGTGGCGTCGGGCCCGTTGGCCGTGCTCGTGCAGGACCTTGGTTGCTAGCACCAGGGCGGCGGTGCCGATCGGCACATTGATCCAGAAGATCCACCGCCACGAGACGTAGGTGACGATGAGGCCCCCCACCACGATCCCGAGGACCGCCCCGAGGCTCCAGCCGACCGAGTTGTAGCCATAGGCGCGACCGCGCCGCTGCGGAGGGTAGAGATCGGCGATCACGGCGCCGCTGTTGGCCGTGACGAAAGCGCCGCCGATGCCCTGAAGAATCCGAAAGCCGATGATGGCCGACTCGTTCCACGCGAGAGCGCAGGCGAGCGAACCCAGGATGAACACGAGGAAGCCCATCTCGTACATACGCACCCGGCCGAACATGTCCCCGAGCCGACCGACCTGGGTCGCGAGCAGGGTGATGACGAGCAGGTAGCCGATGACGACCCAGATGACCGACGAGAGTGCTACGTGCAGCCCCCGTTCGATCTCCGGGAGGGCGAGGACGACGATCGTCGTGTCAACGGCGGTGATGAGGACACCGGTCATGACCACGATCATGGCGAGGCCTGTGTGAGAGGTGATGCCGGACTGCGTTTCGGAGCCTCGCGGTGCCGTGATTCGTTCCCTCTTCATCGTCAGCGTCTCGTTCCCTCGATAGTGGGCAGGATCATCGCCCGGGCGGCGCAGCCTGTCGTGTGCGTGCACCGCGTATGCCGGCCTGAGCGCTGTTCACAGCTGTTGGGGCGAAGGTGGCGTCACCTCGACGGCGGAGCTTTCGACCCTGCGTCGGCCCGTGGTCTGCGAGCAGGCCGGGGACAACCGGACGCGGCAGACTCACGTGAACACTCTCGCGAGACGGCGGGGGAGCGTCAAGCTGGCCTGTCGCCCTAGGTCGAGATTCCCACCGTCGCCCGCAGGCCTACTGCTGGTAACCCTCCACGATCTCCGGTGGCCGGGGGCTCGTGGCCGTGATGTCCTGGTTGAACTCCCGGCGGGCGCGCCTTTGGCGCAGCAAGTCCCAGGACTGGTCGAGAGCCTCGCGGACCTCCCGCAGGCGCTTCTCCTGCTCGGGGGTCGCCCGGGTCCCTATGTGGCCTTCCTCGAGCTCGCGTTCTTCAACGACGAGATCAGCTATGCGCTTGTGCAGCTCTCGGTCTTCCATCGAGTCTCTCCCTCGTCAGTCTCTAGTCACGATGTCGAACATCGGCGCTGGGCCAGTGCCCGCTCATGCCGGCTCAGCGGCGTGAGCAAGAAGTGGCACGACCTCGTCGGCGATGTAACGAAGATGGTCGAGGTCGCCGAGATCGAGGATCTGCAGATAGATAGTCGTAGCGCCCATCGCGCCGTAGAACCGCAGTCGCTCGGCCACCTCCACGGCCGTGCCGGTGGCGCCGTTTCGGCGCAGCTCGTCGACCTCGCGCCCGATCACGGCTGCGCGCGCGTTGATCTCGTCGTCGTTGCGACCGGCGCACACGACCACTGCCGCCGATTTGCGGATCGTCGAAGGGTCACGCCCGATCCGGGCGCACGCGCTGTCAAGTGCTGCAAACACACTGGCACAGTGCTCGGCAGGAGCGAAGGGGACATTGCACTCGTCGGCGAAACGTGCCGCGATCGCCGGGGTGCGCCGCAAGCCCTTTCCCCCGACGATGATCGGCGGTCGCGGAACTTGGGTTGGTTTGGGCAGGCCGGCATTGTCCACGATCCGGTAGTGCCTGCCCGAGAACGAGTAGTGGCTCTCGGCTGCCCACATCCCCGACACGATCTCGAGCTGTTCCTCGAGCCGATCGAACCGCTCTCCCACCGAAGGGGGGAAGGGGATGGCGAAGGCGCGGTGCTCCTCCTCGAACCAACCGGCACCAAGCCCGAGCTCGACGCGGCCGCCGCTCATGGAGTCCACTTGCGCGACGATCACCGCAAGTTGCGCAGGAAGCCTGAACGTCGCCGCGCTCAACAGCGTCCCGAGGCGGATCGAGCGCGTGTCGCGAGCCAAGCCCGCGAGGGTGATCCATGCGTCTGTCGGGCCAGGCTGCCCGTCGACCTCACCCATCTTGAGGTAGTGGTCCGAACGGAAGAACGCGTCGAACCCGCACTCCTCGGCGCAACGAGCGACGGCGAGGAGTTGCTCATAGCTCGCGCCCTGCTGGGGCTCGGTGAAAATACGCAGTTTCATCATTGCCTCCTGCAACGCGGGGGACCTGAGCAAGCGGTGGACCAACGGGGTCTGAACGGCATCTGAACAGGCTCGAGGGAGCGGGGGACAGCCAGCTCACGTCACTCGAGGACGCGCACGCACAAGATGGGCGGGAGGTAAGACGTCACGAGCCGCCAGGACTCACCGCCGTCCACCGAGGCGAATATCTGCCCGGACTTGGTCCCGAACACGAGCGGGCAGGGTTGGTCGGCTCCGATGCTGAAGGCGTCGCGCAAGACCGTCAGATGAGCGTTGGAGCGCGGAAGGCCCTCCGACAGTGCATCCCAGCTGAGCCCACCGTTCGTCGTCCGGTAAACGCGACACCGGCCTTCGGGCGTACAGGGGTAGACATCGGACTCGAGCGGGAGCACGTACGCCGTGTCCGGCTCCTCCGGGTGGGAGACGACTGGGAAGCCGAAGTCTGAAACAACGCCGTCGGGCTCGCCGGCATGGCCGACGGACTCCCAGTGGTCACCGGCGTCGACGCTCCTGTAGATGCCCCAGTGGTTCTGCGCCCAGAGGACGTCGGGGTCCACCGCATCCACGGCGAGCTTGTGAACGCAGTGGCCCGATTCGGGCAACGGCTCAGGCAGGAGTCGTGCCTCGATCCCTTGGTTGCGAGCCGCCCACGTGTCCCCCCCGTCGTCCGAGCGGTACACGCCTGCGCTCGAGATGGCGACGACGATGCGCTCCGGTCGCTCCGGGTGGGTGATCACGGTGTGCAGGGCGAGCCCACACGCGCCAGGCTCCCAAGATGGACGGTCAGGGTGTTCGAAGAGGCCCCCTACGAGCTCGAAAGTGTCACCACCGTCGTCGGAACGGAAGAGTGCTCCCGGCTCGACGCCCGCCCAGACGGTCTCAGTTGCGTTCGGCCGCCTATCGACGTGGAGCTGGCACACCGAGGCGAGAGCGGTTCCCGTATCGGCCGGGAACGCAACCGGTCGTGCCCCTGGCTCGTCCCATGTGAGCCCCCCGTCGTCGCTCACACGGACGTTCGGTCCGAAGCGGGAGTCGATGGTGGCTGCGAGAAGGCGACCACTGGGGAGCTGCGAAAAGGCAAGTACGGCGTTACCTGCCAACAAGGGCCCGTCGACCGTGCTGTCGCTGACGAAGAAGAGTCCCTTGGTGGTGCCGATCGCCACGGCGAGATGGTCGACGGCTCTGGCACGAAACCTCGAAGTAGTCACGAAAGTCACGGGGAGAGTATGTACCTGATGAGGGTGTCTTCGCTCGCTTGTTTCGAGGTCGTGCCTCGTCGGGGACGTTAGGTTCTGGTACGTGGACTCTTCGGTCGAGGGGATCGTGGCCGTGGGCGACCATCGCGGCCGCAGCCTCGGCTTCCCGACGGCCAATTTGAGGATCGGTCCAGATCTGGATCTGGCCGACGGTGTCTATGCGGCCGTGGTCGAGCTCGAGGACGGCAGCAGGCATCCGGCAGCCGTCTCCGTCGGTCGCCGTCCGCACTACTACGTAGCTGGCGAGCGGCTCCTCGAGGCATACCTGCTCGACTTCGACGGGAACCTCTACGGCGAGAGGGTCCGTGTCGAGCTCGGGACGCGTCTGCGAGGCCAGCGCAGCTTTGGGACCGAGGAGGAACTCGTAGAGCAGATAACGAGCGACATCGAAGCCATTCGTACCTTGCAAGGCTGAGCGGCCGGAAACGGAGCTTTGCCTGGCCTTGCGGGAGGCGGCGGGCGGGCCGACGCGAGGAAAGGCCCGGTGCGGGTTTCAGGTGGTACTGGGGCGCCGGCATTTCGACACGGACGGCGCCGTGATGCCCGGGGGGATATATGAGTCGGTGTTGCACTATGTTGCTACCTCATAGGACCACGGCCGAGGTGTACCAGTGGCGACCATTGGTTATGAAGTCGGTGCTTGGGGATCGGTGAGTTCCTGCAGCCCGATGTCGGCAAGGTGCTTGCATCCGCCTCGGAGGAGTGATGCCAGACGACAAGTACGCTTGACTGGTATCGATCAGGGGCGGTCGTCCCCGGCCCGTTGCAGCGACGTGGTCGGCAGGTCCCCGCAGCACCAGGAGGAGCACTCGAGCTGATGGACTTGGACTCCGGTGGGCCGAACGAGGATGCCGTTGGCAAGATAGGCCGCGTCTCCGTGCCTATTTCCCAGGGCGTCCCGGGCGAGGTGATCATCCAGATCCGTGGGGGCTCGGAGGCCTACACGGCGTACACTGAAAGTGAAGAGCCGCTCGCGGTGAACACTCGTATCGTCGTCGTTGAGCAGCTGTCGTCGCGGACACTGCTTGTGACGAGCTGCTGATCCGCCGAGAGAAAGAAGGCGGAATGTTCTTCTACAGGATTCCATCGCCGAACGAGGCGATGGTGGTGTCGGGATCCAGGCACGGCACTGATGGGGGACAGTTCCGCATCGTGACGGGCAGGGGGGCCTTCGTATTGCCTTGGAAGAACAAGGCTCGCTGGCTCTCTTTGGACCTGAGGGAAGCGCTTATCTCCGAGAGCTGTGTCACCAAGCTCCGCATCCCGCTCACTGTCGAGGCGGTGGCGGTGTTCAAGGTCGGCGACGACAGCTCCTCGATTGCCAACGCAGCGCGCCGCTTCCTCGACCAGCAGCAGGGCATGGAACGACTGACCGCGCAAGTGCTAGCGGGTCACCTGCGCTCGATCGTCGGTGGCCTCACCGTCGAAGAGATCATCGGTGATCGCAACCGCGTGGCTCAAGAGGTCAAGGCGGCATCGACCGACGAGATGGAAAAGCTTGGTCTCGTGATCGATGCCTTCCAGATCCAAGAGATCAAGGACGCGACGGGCTATATCAACAATCTCGCCGCTCCGCATGCGGCCGCCGTCGCCCGCGACGCACGCATCGCCGCCGCGCAGGCCGACCAGGCGGCCACCGAGAAGGAGCAGGAGGCGAACGCTCTGAAAGCGGGCTTCGTGCGCGAGGCCGAGATCAAGCAGGCGGGTTACCGGGCCGAGATCGAACAGGCGCAAGCTGCCGCGAGCCAGGCCGGTCCCCTGGCGCAGGCCAAGGCGGCCCAGCAAGTGACAGAAGAGCAGACCAGGCTGGCCGCCCTGCAGGCCGAAAAGCGTGAGAAGGACCTCATCGCAGAGGTTGAGAAGCCTGCCGACGCCGACGCTTACCGTACGATTCGCCTCGCCGAGGCCGACCGGGATGCCATAAAGGCGAGAGCCGAGGCTCTGGCCGGTGGCAATCAGAGCCTGATCGCAGCCAACAGGATTGTTGAGCAACTTCCGGCTCTGGTGGAGGCAGCGGCCAAGGGGCTGAGCGGGGCGAACATAGTCCTCGTCAATGGCACCGAAGGAGTGACAGATCTGATCACGAACCTTGTCACTCAGGGCTACTCGATCTACGAGGCAGTAAAGAGAGGTGTCCCTCAGGCCTTGATGGAGCGGGTCGAGGCACCGGTCGGCGACGGACCGGCGCCGGTGGCGACGACCAACCAGAACAACCCTGTGTAGATAGAGCTGGGGGCGAATGTTCGAGCGATTCACCGATCGGGCACGCAGGGTACTGGTCCTGGCTCAGGAGGAAGCACGCCTCTTGAACCACAGTTTCATCGGGACCGAGCACATTTTGCTTGGCCTCATTCACGAGGGCGAGGGAGTCGCGGCCCAGACGCTCGAGTCCCTCGGCATCTCGCTCGAGGCCGTGCGCGAGAAAGTCGAGGAGACCATCGGACCCGCGGGGTCGGCCCCAACAGGGTCGCCGCCGTTCACGCCGCGGGCGAAGAAGGTTCTCGAGCTGTCCCTCCGCGAGGCGCTGCAACTCGGTCACAACTACATCGGCACCGAGCACATCCTGCTGGGCCTGGTGCGCGAGGGCGAGGGTGTCGCCGCCCAGGTTCTCGTCAGCCTCGGCGCCGACTTGTCGCGGGTGCGCCCTGAGGTCCTCCAGTTGCTTTCCGGTCAAACGGGGCGCGAGGGCAGGCTGATCGTGCCGACCGGTGGCATTGCCGCCTCCCAGCGACGCAGGCCCGGCCTCTCGGTGTTGCCGGTCGGCAAGCAGTGGTCGGCCCAGGTGGTGCGCAAGGGACTACGCCCGGGCGACTACGCGGACGGCTACACCGAGTTGGCGGAGCTCGTCAGCGCGTTCGGGTTCGACCTCGACGACGTGGATCCCGCGGAGATCACCCTGAGCTCGGTCGAGACAAGCGAGGGTCCGGGCTACATGATCGTCGTGACGCATCGGGTAGATAACGAAGTGTAGGGGGAAGGGCCGGCTCTTCTGTAATCAGGGGCTTGGCGGCGTGTCCGGTATGTGAGACGCGATCTCGACCGGGGCGCCGAAGGCGGCGCGGTGACTGGCTCGACGCAGTGCAGAAAGCACGGGGCGTCCTGCGATCAGGATCAGTCCGGCATTGAGCGCGGCCCGGGGCAGGTCGAACCCGAACGATGTCGAGGCGTCGAACAAGAGGAACCTGACCAAGTTGTGAACCACAGACGCTCCTGGCACGAACGAGAGGGTCGAGGCCGTGCCGGCGCCGAAGGGCCAGAACCACAAGTTGAGCAGCAACCCGTAGGCAAGGCAGGCGAAGGCCGCGTAGGCCGCCAGCACCACCAGCTCACGCCGGCCCCGCAGGTGCGGGAGGCAGCCGGCGCCATAACCCATCCAGGCAGCCGCCATCATCTGGAAGGGCAACCACGGGCCCACGCCACCTGTGACGAGGGCGGAGGCGAACAGGGTGAGAGCGCCGAGCAGGAAGCCGAAGTGGCGTCCGAGTACATAGCCCGCCGGGAAGAGGAGGAAGAAGACCGGTTCGAACCCTGCCGCCCCGCCCGAGGGAAGCCGCAGCGCCGCCCCGCAGGCGCCGAGCACACCGAGCATGGCGACGCCCTTGGCGTCCATACCCCCGGAGTTGAACTCACCGAGCACCGCGACGAGCAACAGCGGCAGCAGTACGGCCACGATCCAGGGCGCGTCGCCGGCGTGAGCCTGGTTCAGCGACGCCCGTGCCGGTATGAGAAGGGGCCAGAGGAAGGCGACCGCTCCGATGACCGAGGCGATGGCGATGGCAAGCGAGCCGAAGCGGTCGAGTCCGACCGGTGTCCGGCCGTGCGAGGCGTTCACGAAGGCGTCCCTCCTCGGAAGGCCCGCCCGTTGAGCGCTGCGGCGACTTCCTCCACTGTCAGCCATTCCGCCGGAGCCAGGATCCGGGCAACCTGGGAGGCTAGGCCGGCCGAATGGCAGACAACCGATCGGGTGGGACCATCGGTGATGACCTCACCGTCCGCCAGGACGACGACCCTGTCGGCAACCTCAGCCACCAGTTCGACGTCATGGGTCGCCACGACTACGCAGTGGCCGCTGGCAGCGAGCCGGCGGAGCAGGTGGGACAGGCGTTCCTTGGCACCGTAGTCGAGCCCGCGGGTGGGCTCGTCCAAGAGCAGCAGAGGAGGCGCCGGAGCCAGCACTATTGCCAGGGCGAGGGCGAGGCGCTGACCTTCGGAGAGGTCCTTCGGGTGTCTGTCGTTGGGGATGCCCGCGACAATCGACTCGAGCACTGCGCGTGTCGTTCCGCCGGCGAGCCCGGCGTCGCGATCGGCGTCTCGGCATTCTGATGCCACCGTCTCGGCGCACAGCAGCGCCCCGGGGTCTTGGGGCACGAGGCCGACGAGCCGGATCGCCTCGGACGCGCCGAGCGTCACCGGAACGCGGCCAAGGACTTCCACGGCGCCTCGCTGGGGGCGGCGAAGCCCGACAAGGTGGTGGAGAAGGGTCGACTTCCCAGCCCCATTCCGTCCCATGATCGCCATCACCTCGCCCTCATAGAACTCGAGGCTGACGTCCGCCAGCGCCGGGATCGGCCCGTAGGTGGCGGTGAGGCCCTTCACCTGGGCCACGCGGTCGCCCCGCGACGTTGGATCGTGCAGTCGGCCGCCCTGCTCGAGGCGGTGACGGAGCTCTGGCGCGTGCCGGCGGGCATCCCGGACCGAGAGCGGGACAGGCGACCATCCGGCCACACGCGAGAGGCGGACGACAGGTGGCGCCAGCTCAGCGGTGGCGAAGACGGAAGCCGGCGTGTCGCTGCGGACCCCACCATGAGCGCCACCGATCTCGACGACGACATCCGCGAACTGCACGATGCGCTCGAGGCGGTGCTCGGCGACGAGGATGGTCGTGCCCTGGTCGTGGACGAGGCGCGCAAGCGAAGCCAGTACCTCCTCGGCCGAGACGGGGTCGAGGGACGACGTCGGCTCGTCGAGCACAAGGGCGCGTGGCGCGGCGGTGAACGCGGCGCCGATGGCGACCCGCTGACGTTGGCCGCCCGACAGCGTCGTGATCGCCCGCTGGCGCAGTGCATGCAGGTTCAAGGTGTCAAGCACGTCCTCGACGCGTCGGCGCATCGTCGCCGGGTCCACGCCGAGGTTCTCCATCGCGTAGGCGAGCTCGTCCTCGACGGTGTCGGCGACGAAAGTCGCATCCGGGTCCTGGCCGACGTAGCCGACCGCGTCGGCGAGGTCGCGGGGACGGTAACGCTCGGTGCTACGCCCGTCGACTGTCACCGTCCCGTTGAGGCGGCCGCCGGAGAAATGCGGGACAAGGCCATTGACGCAGCGGAGGAGGGTCGACTTGCCTGATCCCGTTGCGCCGATGACGAGGGCGAGATGGCCTTCTTCGATCGTGAGGTTCACGTCCTCGAGCGCGGGGGCCGAGGCATCGGGGTAGGCGACTGTGACGCGGTCGAAGACGATCACGCCAGGGCCTCGCTGAGCTTGGCGCGCACCGGCAGGGGCACCGGAGCAATCGCCGAGGGCACAGTGGCGAGGAGGATGCCGGCCAACGCGACGATCGGTCCTGCCGGCAGCGCCAGGGGATAGAGCGGCTGCACAAGCGCATTCGGGTCGTTGCTGCCTGCTGCCACGACGCCGGCGACGGCTGCGAGCCCGGCTGCGACGACAAGCCATTCGGCGACGAGCCAACAGTCGGGCCGGTAACGGCTCCTCGAGCCGTGCGACGAGGCGACGAGTCCCCCGACGACGAGACCGCCGCCAACCAGGATGACGGCGAGTCCGATGCCCGAAGCCGAGCCGGAGTCGAGAACCTGGAACAGGCCGATCCCGAGCCCGACGAGACCCCCGAGCGTTGCCGCCGCGGTGGCCTGGCGGCGCCTCGGCGAAGTGGAGCGCCGCCCGAAACCGCGGGCGTCCATTGACGCGGCAAGCGCGACGGATCGTTCGAGGGCGCCGTCGAGAACGGGCACAGCCAGGCCGCGCCAACCCTTGAGGCCGCGCGTGGCGCGGCCTCTCAGACGTCGGGCGTCTCGGACGCGGGCAATGGAGAGCACGACCTGTGGTGTGAAGGTGATCGCCACGGTGACCGCCACTGCCACCTCGTAAAGGCCCGCCGGTACGCACCGCAAGAGCCGAAATGAGCTCGCCAGGGAGTTCGCGGCACCGAAACAAGCGAGAATCACAGCGATCTGCAGGCCCTGGCAGAAGGCCCCGATGGTCGCCTGTGCCGTTACGGGGCCGCCGATCGTCACACCGGCGGCCCATGACGGAAGTGGGACCGAGGGCAGGCTGAACCACGTTGTGCCCGGCACGCGATCACCGAACAGGACTTGGACGACGACGCGAATTGCGATGACAAAGAGCCCTAGTCGCATGAGCGCGCCGAACGAGCGTGCCCAGGGACTGTTGCCGCGCCGCGTGGTGACCACCCAGGCGACCACGGCGAAGATGAGACCGAGAAGGAGGGGGTTGGTCGTGCGGCTGGCGGCGACGGCCAGCGTCCCGGCCCAGCACCACCACGCGATCGGGTGCAGCGGCTGGAGGCGGGTTCTCAGCATCTAAGTGGCACGGCCGTTCGCGCGCCGGGAGCGAAGCATCGCTCCGGCGCCGATGAGGAGAATAAAGGCGACGCTGACGACAAAGGGGACCGGGCTTGTGCCCTTCCGGCCGCCGCCGACAGGACCAGTCGCATGGCCGCTCGATGGTGGCGGGGATGTCGTCGTCACTGCGGCGGCCCCCGCCGGCACCTCGAGTGCCGCCGCGCTGGACGGCGCCCGCGGTGGCGGGTCGGCCGGGGTAGCGCTCCCGTCGGGCTCGAATCGCCACCCCTCAATGTCACCTTTGGCGACCTTCCACTCCCCTGGTCCTCCGTTGGCGTACTGCCAGCGCTTCCCGCCGTGCCAGTAGGCCCAGTAGGCGTAGTGGGCCCCCGACTGGGCCCCACAGCCGCTCGTCGGATACCCGTCAATGGCGCACAACAGTCCGGACTCCGCGTAGCGGGGAGACGGGTACCCGAGGAGCGCAGCCTGCGCTTGCAGAACCTGCGCGCCACTCACACCGGGCTTGACGAGAACGCAGGTGACCAGGACCCTGCCGTTTCTCCCACCGAAGTCGGCGACGACAGCGACGACGATCTGACCTTTCGGGACGCGCGCGGCGATCGTGCATCTCGGCGAGCGATCTTTCGCCGGCGAGGCTTTACCTGCCACCGCAGGCTGGGCCGCCCCCGGAGCCGTGGTCGCGGCCAGCGTCGCAACGGTCGCGGCGGTCATGACCATAAGGGTCACGGCCGAGCTCAGGAAAAGCCGAGTGGCGCGGGTGACCACAGCACCTGTCGGTTCCGCGCGAGGGCGTCTCGCTGAGCCCGGTCCATCTCCGGTCATGTCGCCATGAGCAGCCACGACGCAGTCAGGTCGTGTCAGCCCGCGCTGCAGCTGAGACTGGGCTCGGCGCTGGACAGGCGGCGGGGACTGATGGGCAGTGCCTCACCGGCGACAGCCGGTACCGCCTGCACCGTCGCGTACTGGCTTGGGGCAGCGTCGTAGGCGAACTCGCCGCGCTCGTTCGCCGGGGCGTCGCAGCCGTACTGGAAGTTCTCGAGAGCCTTCTGGGGCGTGATGGCGTTACGCACCAACTGTTTGTCGTTGATCGCTCGCAGCGCGATCAACGCCTGCACGACCTCGGCCGTCGAGTCGGGATCACCGCGCTGGCCGTCGCCCGACACGCCGTAGTAGCCGAAGGAGCCGTCGGTCTCCTGCGAGCTGGTGAAGAAAGCGAGAGGGGCATGGGCGAACTGCCCACCGGCGGCAACGATCGCCATGACGGCAAGCGCCGTCGAGTTCGTGTCGGGACCGGCATAGGTCTTCGGGTCCGCCTTGGCGCAGGGCGTTGTGAGCGAGTACTGCCAACCTCCGTCCGCGCACTGGCGGCGCCCCAGATAAGCCTCTCCGAGGCGGATCGCGTTGCTCGGGCCCTTCACCGCGACGAGCGCGAGAAGTGCGAGGGACTGGGTGAACGCGTTCTGAGAGCTTGTCGTGCCGAAGAGCCCTGCGGACGCGCCGTCCATGTGCTCTGTCGCTACCAGCCTGGCGACGAGGTCGTTCGCGCTCGCCTCGCCGCCGAAGCGCGTCGGGTCCGCTCCTGCTGCCACGGCTGCGAGAACCACTAGCCCGAGCGCACCTGGACTGTCGACGCCCTTGGCAGAGACGTAGGAGCTGAAGTTGTGCTCGAGCCATTGCGTGGCGTCCTTGACCTGGACAGATCCGTCGCCTGCAGCGACCAGAGCCAGGATGGCGTCGGCCGTGTCTCCGGCGCTCGGCTTGTGGGAGATGGCGTCCACGAGCGCCCCGCTGGAGCTCAGATGGTGGGCGATCCAGCCTGCGCCGGCAGCGGCTGCGGTCACGGGCTGGGCTTGAAGCGAGACCGACGCGTGCACCCGATATTCGGTCGTCGCGGCCGATGCGACTGGCAACGCGGCCGCACCGAGGCCCAGCAGCGTTGCGACAAGACAGGCTCCGCCCGCCCGACGGACGAAGATTGGCATGTAGGTCCTCTCCCGGATACTGGATCCCGGAGAAGCGCTGAGATACCGCTGCCGTACCGGTTCCCAGTCCCCGCTTTCCTCGACGGTTAGTAGGACTCACCACCGACAGGTTTCCCGGCTTGCGAGGACGAGCCTCGCCTACGGTTGCGGGCCAGCGCCGGAGTTTGACCGGACTTCCCCTGCAGGCAGCGGGACGGCCGAGGCCGCCAAGGCGAAGGGTAGCAGAGCCGGCCCGCGGCCCCACTTTGAGCCCGTGGGGTCGGTCCGCCCGGGCTCCGCCGGACCCCTGGCGCAGAGGTCTCCGACGAGGAAGGCGCGGCGAGCACGCCCACGCCCCGTGGGTCACAATGACCCTGGCTCGAGGACTGAACTGGACGAGGAAGACATGGACGAGCAGACGAAGCTCGATACGCAGATGGTTGCGGTCACGGTCTTCCTCGACGGCGCCCGCGTCGTCCGGCGGGGCAGGGTGACGCTCGATGTCGGGACCCGGACCGTGGTGCTGACCGGTCTTCCCGCGACAGTGGATCATGCATCCGTGCGTGTCGTGGCCCGGGGCCGGCGGAGCGCTACGGGTCGTCGAGGTCCATCGTGACTATCGCGCCGAGCCGTCGCGCGACGACACGGCGCGACTACGTTCCGCTGTCGACTGGTGCCTTGAGGTCCTGCAGGCCATCGAGGACGAGGATGCAGCTGAGCCGGCTCGCCTGAGCTTTTTCGGGCACCTTTCCGAAGTTGCGGCGATATCGCTTGCCCGCGCCGTGAGCTTCGACCGGGCCGAGCACGGCGAGTTCAAGCAGATGGCCGACGAGCCGGCCGACGGCGCGGGTGCCGCGTTCGGTTTGCCGGACGAAGCACCCTCCGTGTGCGTCGTTTCTGTCTCAGGCGCCTCGGGCATCGGCAACCTCTTGCCGCGGACCGGGGTTCAGTGCAGAGGTAGCTGTGCGCCGTCGCGAAGGAAAACGGGGATGCGCTCTAAGGGCGCGGCCGCGTCGAGGAACGTGCCGCCCTTTAGGGTCTCGCCGCTCCAGGGGTCGGTCCAAGTTGCACCGGCCGGCAGGTAGACGCGCCGCGAGCGAGCGCCGAGCTTCGTGACCGGTGCGACGAGCACCGAGGGCCCGAAGCAGTACTCGTCGTCGATCCCCCAGGCCTCCGCATCGTCGGGGAAGTCGAACCAGAGCGGTCGCATGGGCGGGATGCCCTCGTTGGCTGCAACGGCCATCTGCTCGAGCACGTAGGGCTTGATGCGCTCGCGAAGGCGCAAGACGCCCGACAAGATGTCGTACACCTCCTCGTCGTAGGACCAGACCTCGTTCGGGCCGCCCGACATCGCCTGGGAAAGGGGGATGCGGGGTTCACGGTCGCCGTGGAGCCGGAACAAGGGGCACCACACTCCGTATTCGAACCAGCGCACGATGACCTCCCGGTAGACGGGGTCCTCCGTATTGCCGCCGTGGAACCCGCCGATGTCGGTCGTCCACCAGGGGATGCCCGAAAGGGCGACGTTGAGGCCGGCGCGGACTTGGGTAGCAAGGGACACGAAGGTGGCAGGGATGCCGCCTGACCACAAGGCCGCCCCCCAGCGTTGACTGCCCGCCCACGCCGAGCGGATCAAACTGACCGCCTCCGTCTCGCCCGCCTCGTGCATGCCCTCGTAGACGCTTCGGGCATGGTCGGCCGGATAACGGTTGAGCACCTCCGGGCCTGGTCCCGCGGCGAGACGGAGGTTGTCCACGTGGCCGGGCTTTATCTCAGGCTCGCAGGCATCGAGCCAGAAGACCTTGATCCCGGTCTCGTAGTAGTTGGCGCGCAGCTGGCTCCAGAAGTACCTGCGAGCCTCTGGGTTCGTGGCGTCGTAGAAGGCGACCGGCAGTCTCACTGGAGCATGCCGGTCAGGCCAGTCCGCGTGAACGGGGGCGCCCCGCTCGCTGGCCATCAGGTAGCCGGCCTTAAGCATCGGCTCATAGTTGGACGACATCAAACTCACTGACGGCCATACCGACACCATGAGGCGGGTGCCCATGGCGGCCAGTTCTTCGACCATCGCTTGAGGGTCGGGCCACTCGCTCGGCTCGAAGCACCAGTCGCCGAGCTGGGTCCAGTGGAAGAAGTCCACGACGATGACCGACAGTGGGAGCCCGCGCCGGTGGTACTCCCTCGCCACCTCCAACAGTTCTTCTTGGGTGCGGTAGCGGAGCTTGGACTGCCAGAGCCCCGCCGCCCACTCCGGGAGCATCGGGACGTGCCCTGTCACCCCGGCGTAGCGAGAGGCGATCTGTGCCGGCGTGCCGGCCGTGATCCAGTAGTCGATCTGGCGTGCGCTGTTAGCGACCCAACGGGTGGCGGTGGCCCCGAACTCGACGCGACCAACGGCCGGGTTGTTCCATAACAGGCCGTAGCCACGGCTCGAAACGACGAAGGGGATGCTCACCTCGGCGTTTCGTTGCACCAGGTCGACCACGATGCCCTTCTGGTCGAGTCGGCCGTGAGTGTGCTGGCCCAAGCCGAAGAGCTGCTCGCCCTCATAGGCGGCAAAGCATTGCTCGATGTAGTGATAGCCGTTGCCGGTGGCGGTGTAGTTGCGAGGGCCGGGCCACCAGAAATGGATCGGTTGCTCACAGAGCAGCTCGTCACCAGTGTCGGCTCGGAGGAACCGGATGTTGCCGGCGGCGTCCACCTCCGCAGCCAGCGCACCGACGGTGATCCGTGCACCGTCCCAATCGATCTCGGCGATCGCCTCCGCATCAGGTCGCTCGCTGAGGGCCCCGTGGCCTTCGATCACACCGTCAAGGCCAGCTCGCACCCGCAAGGCGTCGGGACCCCACGCTTCCATGCGGACCACCTCGTGCCCGGAGCGTCACGTGAGTGCCCCAAAGTCGTCAGTGAAATGCGCAGCGCTGACCTTCCCTTGAGGTTGTGGGAAAAGAGAGGGTACGGAGGTCCTTTCCGGTGAACGGCGCTTCTTTCACGGCCGCGGTTGACGACCGTGCGCGATGACAATAACTGTGCCACGCCTCCGTTTCCGAAGGCGTGGCCCGAGTGACTCAAAGAGTCAGATCCTCGGTAAGGAGGCGTCGAAGGTGGCCCTCAACGTCGCGGAGGTCCACGAGGACGCGGCTTGTCGAGCAGCTGGCGAGTCCCGCTGGCTCGCAGCCGCCGAGCGGCACGATCGCGTTTGGAGCCTCCTAGCCTTGCCAGTGACATTCTGTACTCGACATGCGAACCTGAACGATTGGAACCGATCCTGCGACGCGGAGCGTGAGAATGAGACTGTCAGAGGCAGCCCAAGTTTGGGCGGCGCAGAACCAGCAGCGCACGATCGGGCGCAGTTGACATGGAGACGACGTTGGTGTCCCCAGCAGCGTTCTTCGGTCACGGCACGCCCATGAACGCTTTGGACCGCAATCGCTACACCGATGCGTGGCACAAGTTTGGTGCTGGGATTGCGCGGCCAAGAGCGATCCTCGTGGTGTCCGCGCACTGGTACATCAATGCGTCCGCTGTGACAGCGATGACCCGTCCGAAGACGATCCACGATTTCTATGGCTTCCCGAAGGAGCTGTTCGCTGTGGAGTACCCGGCGCCCGGCGATCCGGAGCTCGCGGAGGAGGTGGCGGATATCGTCCATCCCACCTGGGTCGGGAAAGATGCGGATAGCTGGGGTCTCGACCATGGCACTTGGTCGGTTCTGGTGCACGCCTTTCCGGCGGCGGACGTCCCTGTCGTGCAGCTCTCGATCAATGCCACGAAGCCGTTCGATTACCACGTCAAGCTAGGTGCCGCTCTGGCGCCCCTGCGGGAGCGCGGTGTACTGATCATCGGCAGCGGCAACGTCGTTCACAACCTGCGGCGCATCGACTGGAATCAACCCGACGCGGGATTCGACTGGGCCCGCGGGTTCGACGACGATGCCGCCGAGATCATGACGAGCGCGCCAGCGAAGCTCGCGGCGCTGCAGAGCCACGACAACTTCTCGATGGCAGCACCCACCCCAGATCACTTCATCCCGCTGCTCTATCTGGCAGGCCTGGCGTCCGCCGCGAACGAGACGGCGCATGTTCTTGTGGATGGCTACGCGATGGGCTCGCTGTCGATGACGTCGTACACGCTCGGTTGTCACGAACTCGAGCCGAATGGGCGAGACGGGGCACCGATGCTTCCGCGCGTCCCAGCTGACGAGACCAACATCTGACCGCGCAATCAAGGATCGCTTGGCGGCGGCTGATTTGCCGCCACGAAAGCAAAGCGCGATGTCAACCCGCCTCCCCAGGGCGGCACGGCACTTCGTAGCCGCGGGAAGTTTCCGGTCTGGTGCGCCTGTGGTGCGCCCCCCGGGACTCGAACCCGGAACCTGCGGATTAAGAGTCCGTTGCTCTGCCAAATTGAGCTAGAGGCGCATTCGCTTGATTAGCCTAGCCGGTCTCAGGCGCACGTGAAAAAGGGGTGACCGAGGATAAGCGAGGGTGACCGAGGGTGCGTGAATTCATGACATAACGGACGCATGTCGCGAGACATCGTGGACACCTTGGAGGGGGGT
>Ga0187880_1000777_pt1 | contig 26292 bp, 31 predicted proteins | sample June2016WEW_19_4_FD_132998 | JGI IMG/M metagenome (GOLD analysis project Ga0187880, IMG submission 132998) | Peatland microbial communities from SPRUCE experiment site at the Marcell Experimental Forest, Minnesota, USA - June2016WEW_19_40 | ecosystem: Environmental > Terrestrial > Soil >... | reverse complement strand
GGGAGGCTGGGGCCGTGAAGGCGCTGCAAGACCGACATGAAACCAACGGCTGACGAAACAATCCGCTTCTATCGGGAGGACGGGGCTTATGTTCTCGTTCACGATGGGACGCTGGATGGCGGATCAAACCTCCACTACGTCATCCGGCTGATCGAGCGGGAAATGCGGCTCAAGCTGAGCTCGCTCGGGTACTTCGGGCAGGGCACCCACAGCCAGGAACGCTTCCGTAGTGGCCAGCCGATTGATGAGCACGCTTTCGCCCGGAGAACACGTCAACTGCTCCGTTTGCCTCTTGCGGAGTTGGCCGCCTGCCTGATGGCCAAGGGCGTCCTCGGCCCAAAACCGGGCGAACCTGCTTTTGGGGACCTCAATGAAAAGACCGGTGCGGCCGCGCTGAAAGAATGGGCGCTTTCGTATTACGAAGCGAACGAGATTACTTGTCCAGGGAGCCTGAACACCCTCGAACGCAACCGGCTTTTCCGCTGGCGGCGGATACCGTTCGAATACCTGCGGCACAACCTGCAGGGCAGTTATGAAATACCCGTCAAAGTGGAGTGTTACCGCCAGCTCTTGGGGAAAGGGCATCCCCTGCCGCCGCTCATCTGCCGGCGCCAAGGCTGGGATTTGCTCGAGGGCTACCACCGGCTGAGCGCGCACGAGAAGGTGGGAAGCGAGACGATACCGTGCGTGATTATAGGCAGGAGCTAGCAGAAACTTTTTCACCCAAAAGCTCCCGCGGTGTTCGGGGCACAAGCCAAACACAAGTGAACAAAACAAGAGCATGAGGGACTGGTTTACAGTGGATAAAGATGGCCTGGCCAAAGTCCTTGGCCGCCGCGGCAAGGCGTTTGCCATGTTGGAGCTGATCCAAAACGCATGGGACGCGCCAGGCGCCACCCAGGTTGAAGTCACTTTGAAGCCGGCGGCGCGCGGCAGGACCTTGCTCATCGTCGAGGACAACGCACCAAATGGATTCAGCGACTTGGCCCACGCCTACACACTGTTCAAGGAATCAGACAAGAAGGCGGATCCAACGAAGCGCGGCCGCTTCGACGTCGGGGAAAAGCTGGTGCTCGCCCTTTGCGACTGTGCGCGCATCTGCACTACCCGGGGGACGCTGATGTTCGATCAGGCCGGCCGCCGCGAACTGCCGGAAAAGCGAGACCAGGGTTCGTTAATCCGCTGCGTGGTGCAAATGACCAAGGCGGAGATGGAAGAGGCCCTCGCCTGGACCAGGAAGCTCTTGCCGCCTGCCGGCATTTTGACCCGGGTCAATGGCGAAAGCATCGCGGCCCGTCCGCCCATGGCCGCTTTCCAAGCCCGGCTTCAGACGGAGAAATCCAATGCCGCAGGATACCTCCGGCGCGTGGAACGCCAAACCGAGGTCAAACTGCACGAGCCGTTGCCCGGCGAGCCCGCAATGCTCTATGAAATGGGCATCCCCATCGTGCAGACCGGCGACAAATGGCATTACGACGTCGCGCAGAAAATCCCACTGACACTCGACCGCGAAGGCGTGGCCCCCTCGTTCCTGCGGGATCTCCGGCTGGCCGTGTTCAACCACATGCACGAACAAGTCAATGCCGAGGACATCAACAGCCCGTGGATAGAACAAGTCGTGGCTGAAAAGGACTGCATGCCCGGCGCCGTAAAGACATACCTGGATCGGCGTTTCTCCGAGAAACGAGTGGCGTACGACCCCTCGGATCCTGAAGCCAACAAATTGGCCGTTTCCAAGGGCTACACCGTCGTCACCGGCTCCATGATGAGCTCGGGGGCCTGGAAAAATTCCAAGAGCGCTCAGGCCATCCTGCCGGCCGGCCAGGTCACCCCGTCACCCAAGCCCTACAGCCCCGAGGGGCCGCCGCTGAATCTGTTCAAAGAGGTCACACTCGAGATGCGGGAGGTGGAACAGCACGCGATGGCCATCGCCCGGGAGGTTCTGAAGCGCGAGATCAGCGTGACCTTCGCCAACGACGCTGCCTGGCCATTTTCGGCCACCTACGGACCCGGGCGGCTCACCTTCAACGTCGGCCGGCTTGGGCGCAAATGGTTCTCCTTGGCGCGCAACCGCAAGGGAATCAATACGCTCCTGATTCATGAGTTCGGCCACGAATACTCCTCGGACCATCTGAGCGAGGACTATCACAATGCGCTCTGCCGCATCGGGGCGGACTTTGTGGAAATGGCCGCAAAACAGGAACCTCGCCACACCCTCCAAAGCCCTACAATGGAGCGACCATGACGGGACTCCTCATTACGTTCGAAGGAACCGAAGCCACCGGCAAAGGCGCGCAGGTTCAGCGCCTGGTCCCCTGGCTGCAGGAGCGCGGCTGCACGGTTTGCAGCCTGCGCGAGCCCGGCGGCACTCCGACCGGCGAGGAACTTCGTCGTGTTTTGAAGCACCAGCCGGATTGCGCGGGCATGGATCCGGTTACGGAACTGCTCCTCATGAACGCCAGCCGCGCGGAGTTGGTGCGGAAGATCATCCGCCCTTCACTGGCGCATGGCGAAATCGTCCTGTGCGACCGCTTCTACGATTCGACCTGCGCTTATCAGGGCTACGGGCGCGGTTTAGATCTTTCATTGGTGCGGCAGGTTGTTGATGCCGCAGTAGGCGATACCAAGCCCGATTTGACCTTCCTGCTCCGGATTCCCGTGGAGGTCAGCGAAGAGCGCCGCAGGCGGCGCAATGCTGCACTCCCTTTCAAGTTAGATCGCTTCGAAGCTGCCGAGAGGGAGTTCTTCCTCCGCGTCCAGGAAGGCTACGATAAGATCGCCGCCGGGGAACCGGAACGGTTCCGCGTCATCGACGGCACCCAAACACTTGAAGAGGTGCAAGCGCAGATACGCCAGCACGTTCTTGCGCTGATAGATGGCGACCCGCGACAGGCTTTCAACGAAACTGTGCCGGCAGCCAACTCTCCACGGGACGATGTGAGATTTTCCGCGCTGCCAGACCCCCAAAAGAACCTCAGCACGTGTTTGTCAAATAAGGGCGTTATGCGTGCCGGGTTGCAGCGTTTTACTTAGATCGCGTTTCGTTGCCCGTGCAGTTCTGGCGTGCGCGCGCCGGCACTCCTCGCGCCGTCATTCGCCTCGCTGACCCGGTTCGCTTTCCTCCCCAAGGGGGCTGCGCGGCAAAACCCCAAATCCGGTTGTCACCACACTGGGCCAGGCGTACCATCCGCGCCGAACCGATCGCCGGCCAATTGAAAACGAGCATCATCCTTATCGACTTCGAGAACGTTCAGCCCAAGGACCTGACTTCGTTGCGCGGACGCCCCTTCAAGACCAAGGTCTTTTGCGGAGCCAACCAGACCAAAATCCCATTCGACCTCGCTGCCGAGCTTCAACCCCTCGGGCCGGATGCCGAATACGTCCGCATCCAAGGCACCGGCCGCAACGCCCTCGATTTCCACATCGCCTACTACATCGGCCGCCTCGCCGCCGAGTCCCCTGGCGCCACGTTCCTTATCGTTTCTAAAGACACCGGGTTCGACCCACTGATCAAGCACCTCAAGACCCAGAACATCACCTGCCACCGCTTGCCATCACTCAGTGACATTCCAGGGCTTGCATCAGCGCCGGCGCCTTCATCCCCGGATCGCATTCAAAAAGTCGCCGACAGCCTCCTCAATCGAAAAGACTCCAGGCCCCGCAAACTCAAAACCTTGACCGCCTTCATCAAGGGCCAACTGAACGACCGGGCAACCGACGCGGCGGTCAACGACGTCGTCGCACGCCTGACACAGGCCGGCATGTCAACTCAGCCCGACGGCAAGCTGACCTGGCCATCCGCATAGGCCCCCGGTCCATGTGTCTTTAATGGCACGAATGAACATTTTCACGACAGACCATCCCATGGCCTCACAGCCGTCCTGGTCCGACGCGAAACAGCATCCAGTGCTGTCCATCCTCTGCAGCGTTTTGCTGCTGGGCCCAATCCTGACGCCTGTGGTCATTTGGCGCCTCTATGTGTATTTCACGAGCGACATCGGCGCAGACAACCCCTTCCCCGACCCCTGGCGGGCTCTTGCTTGGATGATCATCCTGGCGTTTGCAATCAGCCTCGTCTGCGCGTTCCCGCTCGTGCTGCTGTATCGGATGTTTGCACGGTGCTGGAAGAAGTGGTGCGCCAGCTAGTTGACGAGCGCCGAAAATCCCGGTCGTTGCCCGAAGCAGTGTGGTCCTGCCCAAACAAGCATTGCCGATGACCTTGCCGCCCTCGCCACTACCGCACGGTAGTTCTCTCTAACATTTTCTCTTGGCCTGCCGTTTCCCGGGTTCGGGCTTGGCCTTTGACTTGGCAAGCAGTTTGCGGGGGCGAGTTCGGGGCAAGGGAGCCGGGGCCAGCAATTCATGAATCCCAAGCCCGAAGCCCCTGGCAATCTTCTCGAGCGTGGCCAAACCGGGGTTCCTTTTGATCCCGAGCTCGTAGAGCTGATAGAGTTTATATCCGATGCCGCAAGCTTCCGCGGCCTTTTCCTGCGTCCACCGGCAGGCTTGCCGCAGCTCTCGCAATCGTTTTCCGAACGTGATCGATGCCGATTCTTGTTCCACTCATAGCAGGGTGAGATTCGATGGTTGACAGCAACACTCACTAAAGGTAGTTCAAAAATGTGAACTTACGGAACTCGATGCCGGATTCGTCTTCCGGATTGGTTGCCTTGCCGTTTGGCGGCGCAAAAAGGGAGGCCCTGGAGCCTCCGGAACCGCGCCCGGCTTCGGCGGCCAAGGCCGCAGCGGGCGTTAAGGGGTTGGATCTCGGAACGGATTGGATTCGGAGCGCCGGCAGGGAAAGCCCGCGCTCCCGGGCATCAGCCGCCGCTCCCCTGCCTGGTCCGCAGCTTGTCCCGCTCTTTGCGCATGTCGGACGGGAACAAATCGTCGGTGGAAACGTTCAGCACCACCGAGAGCCGAAAGAGCTCCGAATCCGCCACGCGACGAAGCCGGGCTTCAATTTGGGAGAGAGTCCCCCGGCTGATATCCAGGCCGTGCAACTGGCAGCGAGCGGCCAGTGCCTCCTGGGTCAAATCCAGTTTGTTGCGCAATTTCCTGACTTGCGGTCCTACGACGTTGGCAGGTGTTTTGGTTCGGGCCATGCGCGAGTGTGCTCGTGACCCTATTGGGAAAAGGAACTTGCCTTGCTACGAATTCCTAGCAATCTCTCGGAACTGGATCGGCCGCAAGCCGCGACCCTGAACCTGACGCCGTGATGCGGGACTTCCTGGAAAAACCCCGGAGGGCGGCAGCGCAAACGGCGCGAAACATAAAAGGCAGGAAATGGCCTGCCGCAAACAGAGACTGACGCATGTGGAAGTCGAAAAATGCGAGTTTAACGGACAGCAGCTGCGCTTCGTCACCGGACGGACCCGGGACAAGGCGGGCAGCCGCAAGCTCGCCCGACTGACGTTCCAGCCTTTGCCGGCCGGCACCTACGAAAAACCTATCCCGCGCGAAATCACCAGAGTTTTGATCCCGTGAAGAGCCAAGTGTACCTGGTCCAAAACTGTGGCGGAGTATCGCTGGAGGTGGTGGCCGGCCCCTTTGACTCGGAGGCAGCCGCGGCCATCGAGGAGGCGATCATCCAGCGGGTAAAAGCGGACCCGGGGCTCCGGCACGGGGGAGACGATACGCTGCACACGCTGGAGGTCGCTCCCGACCGCCAACCGGAATTTAGCGGTTTCTCCGGCGGTTACATGGAGAACATCCGCTGGGTGGCGGCCGGCTGCCCTCCCCAAGGAAAGCCGGACACCTGGGACCAAGCAGACTTTGCTCTGGCCACCCAGGAAAAATGCGAATGAAAAGCACGCCATTCCGATTTTACAACCGCCCAAAAACCACTATAGCTTTGAGGTGCCGTGACGCTAAAATGCCCCTGGCACCAAAGCGCTATATCTCGTGAATGCTTCCGTCAATGGTTGCGCGAAACAAAATGGAAAATCAGTTAAGAGAACCGATTGAGGCGCCAACGTTCTGGCGAAAGCTCAGCCTGCAACAGGGGAAAAAGGTCATCCGGGTTGAGCAGTTGGTCGAGGATTTCGCGCCGAGCCGGACCACCGTGCGCGAGGAAGGCAAAGGGAGCGATATCAAACCCGATCTGACCCTCGGCTCCATCCGGGAACAACACCTGCCCCCGGGAGCCGCAACCTGCATTGTGCATCTTAAGGAGGACGTGGACATCGTCTTTCCCGACATGGACGCCCCGGGAAAACTCAAGATTCATGATCGCCGTTACCAGCAGGAATTCGAGGTTAACGAGCCCATTGTCTCGCTGGCCGACCTGCAAATCGAGGGCGTGCTGCAAGCGGCGGAAGAGGCTTACCTTAAGAACAACGGGCCTTTTTCTGATCCTTACCAGCGCGAAGACCCTCGCATCGTTCCGATCGCCTTCAAGACGGGTTCGGAGGAGGCGCTGCGATCCCAACTCACGGACCTGCTGCACGCCTTTCCGAAAATATTCGAAGCCGTGCCGGAGCCGCGCCTGTTTGTCCATACGGAGTTCGACCGCCAGCCCGCAAGTTTCAACATTCATCTCTACCACCGGGGCCAAACCTGGCAGGCCGAAAACTTCTTTCTGGCGCTGGTGAAGCCGATCATCCGGGAAAACACCCCTTCCGGCTGCTGTTACCGTAACGGGACCGGAGAGCTCGAACGACGCTCCGACTTTCACAAGGACTCGCTGTTCCTCAGCATTGAACCCGAGACCCCCACTCAAGAGCAGGTTCAAAGGGCGCGGCAGAACACCACCGCCCGGTTTGAAAAATACCGGCTGACGCTGAATCCGGAGATTTTCGAACAAAACCCCTTGAGACGAGGCGAAAGAAAGCCGCCGGGCGGGAGGTTCGCTCTGGTGACGCTCCTGGTTGGCTTGGGCTTGCTCGTCCAGAACGCGGCGGTCAGCTGCGCCCTGGGCTAAGAGAACATTTCAGGAAAGATCGAGGGGAAACATCCCCACCACCCTTGGAGCGCAAGTCTCCGGGTCCAGCGTGTGACCCTGGTCATCGTTGGTCGGGGACTCGGCGCTCAGTTGCCGGGAGAAGCGCGCTGCGCGGACCGGGTCGAACGGGCCATAGGCGTCCGCGCCGCGGCAGACGATCCGCTCATCGGGCGCCAGCACGATCATCCCCTTGTGGAACCGCAAGGCCAGTTCCCCCTTCAAACGCTGAGGATCAACCTCGGAAGGCAACGGCCGGAACTGCAACGGCTTCCGTCCGGTGGAGACGTAAAGCCGGGCGAAGGCGCGCAACTGATCAAAGTTCCTCAGTCCCGGAAAGGTCGCTTGCAGCATCTGGAACGTCCGGGCCGCGTGTTCGCCGGCGACCTGCGCCACCATGTACTGGACGTTGCGTGTAAAGACGTCCATGCGCGCCGGCCCGGCTGCCGAGCGCGGTCCAGGTTTCACGGGGACTGATTCACACCGCTGCATTACCTCAGTATAAAGCCGACGGCATGGTTTACGTCCGGCCTGGCCGTTTTTTGCCCACATGCATGCCGGATAAATCCCCTGCCTGAGCCGCCGATTCACGTCGCGCCCTATAATGGGGCAGGACCTGCACAAATGTGGGACAGAAGACCTGGATATGAAACTGCAAGAGACAACGCTGACGGCGCTCAAGTCTGTGGCTGGGGTGTATGCGGTGCGGCCAATCATCCGCGGCAAGGCGCTGGCCCTGCGCCAGGGCCGTGACGGCCCTGAGTTGGCGCAAGACGAAGGGCAGGCCGTGCGAGTTGTGGCCGTGAGCGACGCCAAGCCGAGCTTGCTCTCGTTTGCGGCGATCAACGGGATTCCGGTCAAGAATTACACCGACATGGCGGTCCCCAAACCGAAAGCCCCATCTGCTCCGAAACCGGCCGAGGTTCCAGAGTTGGTGATGTAACCGCGCCCGGCCCGCCGGGAGCCTTTTTTGTTGCGGTTATGAAAAACCCGCCGGTATGGGGGATGCTGGTTGCGCCGCATGCACCGGTTTGCTAGCCAAACACACTTAACGCGATGAAGGAACGTTACCTCATCATTGGCTTTCAGCCGCCGACCCGGCGAATCAGCCTCGATAGTGAACGGGCCGAAAGCGCAACGGACGCTATGAGGGCCGTGGCCGGGATGCGGAAGGCCGCCGACGTGTTGCTTGCCTGGACAGCGGGCCAGATGCGCCAAATGGCGGACCTATTGACCGCGATGACCCCACAGCAAATTGCATTCAACCGCCGATCGGCCGAGCTCGAAGAGAGAGCATTCCGCGCCGGTCAAACGGCTCCCCCACCGGTTCGCACCGCCGGCCCGCAGCGCCAGCCTTTTTTGGTCATCAGCTACAACCCGCATACGGAAGCTGTGCATCTCGACACCGAATTGAGTGACAGCCCTGATGCCGCCCTGAGGTCAGTGGCTGGTATCCGGGGCCGGGCACACGTAATACTGGCGTTCACGCCCGAGCAATTGAGGGAGATGGCAGCTAACCTGGAGGGCCTGACGGCCGAGCAAATGGCCCGCAACCGCAGGGCAGCCGAGCAGGAAGAAAAGACCTTTTACGCCGAGCTCACAGCGCGGCAATAAAGGCAGCAGCCCAAGAACCCAGGGGACCGTTAGCATATGGACATGGCCGGCGGAGGAACGGCCGGCCGGTCCAGACCCAAATCCCGTGCTTGGTGCCGAATCGCCCGCGCGAAAGTCTCCAGCAACGAGGACTGAACCACGACCGCATGACTTTGGTTCGTGGAAGCGGCAATCCCGTCCAGAAAGCTCCCCAACGCCCTTTGAAAGGCGTCCTTGCCCGGTTCAAGCGGCCAAGCGCCGGAGAGACGTTGGGCCAGCCGCAAATAACCGGCATCGCTGGGCTTGTTGCGGAAGAGATCCCGCTGGGATGTAACCCAGCGCTTGACCCATTCATGCGGTTGAATGCCGATCAGCGCAGTGCGTTGCGCGAACGCCGAATAAGCGTTAGCCGGTTTCACGTCCGAGAGGCAGATGAGCTTGCTCTCGTCCGGAATGCGCAAGGCCGATCCCATGTTGCGGGCAAACTGGTTGGCTACCACACGGACCAGGGTGGCCTCCAACCGGGACGCTCCCTCAGGCCCCTGGATTTTGCTGATGTCGTCCATCAACCGCAGGTGTTCTTCAGCCAGCACAGTCTCCGGTTTGACGCGCTGCGCGGGGTCTGCCGCCCATTTGCCCAACACCGCCGTAAGCTGATTCAGCAGTTCCTCGGGTGAAGCGGGCTGGGCCGGGACCGCTGCGGCATAGGTCCTGATGAGTTGGTGAAGGGGAGCGCCCTGCTGCGCCAATCGCTGGTCGAGCAAGTTGTAAACGTGCGGGCTGACGTCCCTGTCCGGGGCCGAGTTATTCAGTCTCATACCCCATTATAAAATGGATACCCGCCTCTCCGCCAAAAAATGGGGCGAATACTTCAAAAATGCGAGAACGACTCCACAGGCTTGAGCAGTACCCGGAATACCTTTGCTTGGTCCACCAGAATCTGTCCGCGAAGCCGGCTTCCCGGACCTAAAATGGAAGTGTATGCCGGCGGCAGCAAAGTGGATGTTTATTTTGGTGCTCAATGCGGTTCTCTGCGGGTTCTTTGGCCTGGGGATAGCCGTGGTGCACTTTCTTTGGCTCGAATACGCCACGGTGCGCTGGCCCAAAGTCCGTTACACGGACGATTACCAAACGTCGTTCGCGTTGGCGTGCGCCGCCGTCGTTTTCGCGCTCACCACGCTCCGGCAAATCAAGACCCGCCTGGAGAGCAAGAGCCTGCGACCAGGCGAAATCGGTTTCATCCTGATCTTCGCCGCGATCGTGATGGTGGGGATGACGCCCGTGCCGGGCAGCAACTTTCCGCAGTACCTCTACGAAATGAACTATTCGGGCAAGAAGGATACCAGCAAGGAGGAGCCCAAGAGCGAGGAGGAAGCCAAGCCGCTCAAACTGAAACGAGACTGCCCGTGAAACCCCGCAGATCCTCATCACAGCAAGCCTTCGCCCTGGTCGGGGCCTTGGTGCTGGCCGTCCTGGTCTGCGTGGCGGCCTCCCTCGCCATCCACAGCGCGCAGCATCGGCTCTCCGAGGCGCGGGCCAAGGAAGGAAACATTGCGGCCCGCCTGGCCCTCGATTCCGCCGCCTCGAGGGTATTAAGCCAGTTGGATCGGGTGTTCGAAACCAAAGGCGCTTACGGCGGGGCCGACCTCCAGCAATGGCTCCAGGGCCAGGCGCCATCGGTCTCCGGCCCTTACACCGTGACGCTTTCGGCCACCAACGATGTTCTGCCGGAGAACAACACCATTTCCACCCGCCAGGTGGCGGCCAACGGGCTGAGCAAGAACCCGCTGGACCCGCTTTACCCGGATTTCTGGACGGACCGCACCAACTTCTACATCGACATCACGGCGCGGGCCACGCTCGCCGGCTACCCGGATTATCGCGCCCGTTACACGGTGCAGATCCGCGCCATACCGGTCACGGAATGGGCCGTGTTCAACCCGGGCCAACATCGGGAAAGCGTCCAGCTCACACGCGACGCTGCCGATACCGATCATCAAGGGGTCTACGCCTATGTGGGCAGCCTCTATTCCGGAGGATTTACCGCCGCCGGCGGGACCCCAGCCTTTTTGACCGACGCCAGCACCGCCGACTCCAACCAGCGGTTGTGGCGCACAACGGGCGGGGGCGTTGCCAAGTACTCCAACTCGGCATCGCAAGCCGCACTCACTTTCAACGGGGATTACCCGGATTCAGAGCCGGATTGGGGCAGCTACGAGGTGTGGGGCAGCTTGCACGACTCCACCGACACGGCCCTCAACAGCGACGCCGAAGACCAGTATGCCAACTTCCTGCGCACGATGGGTTGGTCGCCGGACTGGACCACCCCCTCCTATCGGCCGGTGCAGATCTCGCAGAACAACCCGTTGTACGACCCGGACCCTCAACTGGCCGGAAATTTGGTCGCTGTCCTGGACCTGGCGGGATACCTGGCGGAGCGGCCGGCGCGAAGCTGTTACGCGATCCAGACCCCTTATTCGGGCGCGTTGCCGATCCCGACCCTGGTCGTGACCAACGCGGAAGTCCTCGCCGCTGCGGGCTTGCCTCTGAATCTAACGTTCCCGCCAACCGTTCGAGTCTTCTTCACCGGCGACGTGAACACCAACCTGGCCCGGTTAAAGGTCGAGGGAAACATAGGATTCGTCCCCCCAGACGCAAATGTTCTGGCCATCACCAACTATGCCGGCAACCAGCGGATTGTGGCCCCGGCCATTTTTGCCACGAACGAGTTTCGGTTGGTCACCCGGTCCGATGTGACCTTGGACGCCACCAACCAGGTGTTCGTGGAGCATCAGCGGTACGCATTGCTGCAACAGCAACTTTACCAATGGGCCAGCAACATTCAGGCAAGCGTGCTCTCCGATCCCCTGAGCCCGCTTTACGCGCCGAATGCGGCGGACGAAAACTATTTTCTCGATTATCTGGCCATCTCCAATCTCAACAGCACCGTCAAGCCGCTGGTTTCGTTCCTCACCGACAGCGCGACGAATCTCACGCAGAACATCTACACGAACGTGCTCAGCCGCTACAATTACGCCGGGTTCTACGAGGAGCAGGTCTGCGGCCTGGGCGACGCGGAGCAAATGACGGCTTTGGATGCCAGCTGGGTTGACGATCACCTGCCCAATCCCGTGTCGGCGATTCCGGGCAACTTCGTGTTGAGCGCACTGCAGATCATCACGAACCAGACCCAGATCGTCCAGCCCTTCACCCAGGACCCAATCCCGCAGCTCAACCGTCTGCTCCCGGTCTTGAGCGGCAGTTACGCGATTGGCGCCCTGCTCATTGAGTGGACGCCGACCAACCTGCCCGTGCCGTTCCCGCCGGTCACGGCGGCAAACATCCAGACGCTTCCCTTCGCCAAGGCGTATATCACCATTCAAACCAATTACGTGGAGAAATACCGCGAGGCGATCGATCTGTTTCAGGCGACGCGCGACCGCATTTCCCTGGGCACGAACGGACCCATCTTGAGCAGCGTGGATCCTGTCGAAGCGCACCCGCTGGGCGGCACCTGGCGGGATTACTTGTGGCTCAACTGGAGCAATGGCATCAACTACGAGCCCTATCTCGGCCTGCAGATCCGGGACGGCCAGAGCGCCAGCAGCGATCGCTACGACGCCAGCGGAAACTGGAACCCGAACAACTTCGGGGCGTGGAAGTCCACCACCTGTTCCGCGCTGCAGGAGCAGTATGAAGCAACGGCGACGGACAACCGCAGCGACGCGGACATTCAACTGGCGGACCCGGCTGTCTACAACAACACCTTTGTGCAGCGCACCATCCAGTTCAACTACCAGACGCTGGGCTGGACGAAAACCAACGCCCCGGCGCTGCCAGGACCGGCCCCGGTTTTCAACGGCCGCCTCGTTGTGGAAGACGGCATCAAACGGCCACCCGGTCTCCTGCCCGCGGGGCTCGTCATTAACGGGCAACTCACTTACTCGCACCGGATCAAGTGGTTTTCCGTCACCGACCCCCGGATCACCCAATTCACTGTCAACCGAAACCCGACCACCCTCCCTCCAGGACCGGACCGTGTATACGACATTCGCATATCGCACGTTGAGCTTAATCGGCTGTAGCCTCGCCCTGGGTGCCGCCGCCGGCCCCGTCACGGTCGGGGACGTCCGCACCGAACGAGACAGCATCCCGCGAGCATTGGCCCAGGACAAAACCGAAGCCATCGCGATTTTTCGCGCCAGCCAGCAGCCGTTGCTGTGGCAACGGGCCATGTCCGGCATTTCCTGCATCGAGAACAAGCTGCAGAGCACCCCAACCAACGCGGCCGCCGAAAGCAGCGCGCTCTTGCTCACCTTGGGAGACAAGAAGCTGACCCTGCACGCCGATGTCTTGAAGAAGAGCTACACCGCCTGCCAGCCCACCAACGGCCTGCCGCTTTATGTGGACAAGAACCGGCGGCGGGCGCCGGAGACTTATGTGGATCCCGAAATCCTGAAAGGCGGCGTCAACATCCTGACACTCAAGGGGACGAATCAAGTCCCGGCCTGTTTGAGCGGTGAGGCGCTTGAAAATTATCTCCGGCTGCGCTGCGATCAAAAGCTTCAGCCCGGAGATTACTGGAGGGAGCTGCACGCCCGAAAACTCGACGACGAACAACTGGCGCGACTGCGCTACTATGACTATCTGGACACGCATGTGGCTTTGCGTTCTGTGCCTGTCTACCAGTGCACGGAAATCCGAAGCCGAAATCATTGACCACTTGAACGCCCGCTGGCAGGGGGCCGCCTGGCAGGCCAATCGCCTGGAGCTATCCGGGTTAACCTACCAGGGCGCGCTTTTTCCACTGATAACACAGGGGCCCGGGGCCTTTTCACTGCCGTCCGGCGCGTTTGTGCTGCGTCTCCATGTGCTGCCGTTGAACGCTCGGGACAATGAGCCCCTGTTGGCGCTTTGGGGCCGGATCGCCGATCCCCGCGACAAGCCTCTGGCCAGGCTCTTTCTGAGAAAGGGGCGGTTGGTTTGGGTTTGCCCAATCGATGCGAAAGGGGATTCCCTCTTCGACGCCCCGAAAGAGGTGGAGCTGGAAACCCGGGAGCTGACCGCGGGCCTCTGGGCCACGGTCGATGTTCTCATCAATCCAATGCCGTATCAACAGACCTTTGGGTGGAACCTGGAGATGAACCATCCCCAAGACCCGGCCAAGCCATCCGGCAAACCGCTGCATCTGGCGCGGCAGCTGACCGCTGCCGACTGGACTCTGCAGAGGATCGAAATGCCCCGGCTGCATGCCGCCTGGCTGGGGCAGATGGAACTGCTTCCGGCCGACACCCGCCCGGCGCAACTGCGGCCCAACATCCTCCGCCGATGAAATTGTTCCTCCTGCTGTTCATACTTCCGGCATTGGCCGCCACCGGGTCCTCCATCCGGGAGGTCTGCCTGCCGCCTTGGTGCGACAGTGCCTCTTTTCAGACCTTCGAGCTCGAGATCAAAGATTTGCCGGTGAACTGCGTCCAACTGGACCACCCCTGCACCCTCTTCTGCACCAACCAGGTCGTCATGGTCAGCAACGGGACGGCCCGGGCCAGATTGCTTATCGATCTGAAGAAAACGCCGGCGACCTTCCCGATCATTGTCATGGCGCCCGACGCCAATGGCCGGATGACGCCCCGCCAGAGGCTGATATGCCATCTGTCGCTGGTGCCCCTGCCGATCCAGGTCGAGGTTCGGGGCGACACCTTCACGGTGACCAATCTTACCGAGGAGCCCTTTGAACTCGAACGCGCTGACGCCGTGAACATCACGTCGCAGGACGACCGGCACATCGCCGGAACCTTGAACGGCAGCGGACGGCTGAAACTAAAGGGAAGGGCCGAAATCCGGCTGAACCGGAAACCGGGCCCGGGAGGGCCGGGATGAGCGCCCGCCAAATACCGGAACTACGCGCCTGCACCATGAAGACCTTGCGACAAAAGGGCTATTCCCTGGTGGAAGTTGTGATCGTGGTGGCCATCCTGAGCGTGATCGCCGTCACCGGCTACCGCTGCCTCATGTATCTCACCAAAGAAGCGACCCAGACCTCGCGCGCTGTCACCAATCCGCAGCGCGCGCAATACGACCGTTTCGTGGGAGTCCTGAACGACCGGCTGGGGCAGACCTGGGCTTTTACCGCGGAAACGGCCAGCCTGTCAGGAATCAACGGCAACCTGCTGCGCCTTTATAATGCGGACGGGCAGGAATTCGCGGACTTCGGAATTTACACTGACGGCACGGTTTACCAGTACGAGATCGCCGATGCGGGCGGACCCGCGCCGCTGGATTTCCAATATGCCTTTGCCAACCAGGACAGCACCTGGGATTACTCACTGCAACTGACCACCAACGCCACTGTTCCCAGCCTGGACGTCACGGCCTCGTGGAAAGTGCCGCCGCCCTTGTACTACCGCGCCGCCACTGCGGCCTTCCGCGGCCTGTTCCTCAGCGCCGACGACGCGGATTTGGAGCGGCAGGTGTCTATGCATCGGACCAACAAGACGGGTTTGCTCCAGCACGATCTTCGGGAATACAACTTCAACCCGCGCCACGAAGCCTTTCGTTAGAATGAGGACATGAAAATCACCTGCCACCGCAGACAACGAACCAGCGGCGCGACGCTAGTGGAGGTGGTCGCCGCGATCATCATCCTGGGCCTGGTGGTCACCGGGGTCGCCCAGTTCCTCCTCGTCAGCAAGATAAACGTCTACACGGACAACGTGAAAACCGGCGTGCTGCAGGCGCTTTCAGACACGATTGTAAAATACCAAACCATGAGCGTGGGCGAAACGAACGTTCCCGTCGGCGAAGATCTGCGGCCGCACATACCGAGCGGGACAATGCGTCTGGAGAAAAGCGGGCCGGCCAATGGAGTCTACACTTTGCAAGGAAGCGTCACCTGGCGGGCCTTCCCCCACGGTGACGACAGCTTTCTGTTCCACGAGCAGCTGACACTGGCGGTGCCGGAGTAGCCGCGCTCGGGCCCGGCCTCATTCCACGACCACGCAGGCAACGCGCCTGGCATCACGGTAACGCGCCGCCCGGGTTTCTTCCGAGCCGCTCTCGTCGATGGCCCGGTCGAGCACCGTCATGAAATAGGCCCGGGCGCGGTCCACCACGAAGGAGTCCTGCTCCAGGGCCTTCTGCCAGGACTGGGTGTTCTGCGTCAGAATCCGCAGCAACTCTTCGAGCCGCACCTGCTCTCGCACCAGCGCGCTTCGGGGATCGCTCCGGGATACGCGCGCGGCTTTGCCTTCCACATACGCCATCAGGTGGATTTTGGCGCCTTCGGGCGTCTGCAGCAACGGGTTCCACTGCCGGCAGAGGGAAACCAGGGTCTTTTGGGCGACCTCGCTCAGCGCCGGATCAAGAATCCCGCGATACAGCCTTTGGCGCACCAGTCCGGAGGCCGTGCGGGGCTGGTCCAAGAACGCACGCAACCGCGGCAGGCGCCCGATCTTCTCGGCGAAGAAGGCGACCGTTTCCGGGCTCAGAGGCAGGAAGCGGAGCCGCGTGAAAAAGTCCGGCTTCATCCCGGATTCCTCCAGGAACGCCCCGTCCACTGCGGGCTGCGGCGGGTGACTCATCTCCCGCAGACGCCCCGGCAGGTAGACGCGGTGGAAAACCTCGGCCATGAGGTTGAAATTCAGGTCTTCAGCCGCCAGGGCCACAAACGGACAAAGCTTCTTTTGAATGGCGCCGGTCAAGTCCAGGCATCGGATGGATCCCAGGTAAAGATTGAGCTGGTCCAGGGTGGGTTTGAGGTAGTAAACGTGGTCAACCAAGCCGAAGCGCAACGCTATTCGGTTGCCGCGCAGGCCGGCGGCCTCGGCGGCATGGCCCAATTGATCTGCCAGCGGACCGCCCAGCTTGAACGATTCGAAGGCATAGGCGCCCGCCCAGGTTTCTTTCGCGCCCGAGAAAAACACAAACAGCTTCCGGCAGGCGGCCAGAAACGACAGGCGGTAAAGCCTCTGCGCCGGCTCCGACAGAGACGAGCCGCGAGACGACAGGAACCGCTGCACTTCCTGGTCCGCCGCGCCCAGCGGGTTGGCGGAAGCGTCCCGCAGCGCGGCGCAAAACTGCTCCCATTCCTTGAGCAGCTCCTCCTCCTTGTGCAGATAAGGCACCGAGTTTTCAAACCGGCCCACCGTCATTTCATGGAGCCACTCCACCCGCAGCCGGCGCATCACCGCGGGCCGGCGAAGGGTTTCCACCACGCCTTGCAGCTGGGGATGGACCTCAATCTGGTCGAGCAAACGATTGACGGCGGAGTGCGTGTGCGGGTTCTCCAGCAAATCCTCCCAGTGCAGGTCGGCCAGGCCGCGCAAGGTCTCCAAGGGATGAGTGTTCCCCAGCAGGGAAATGCGGATCAAATCCAGGGCCACGGGGACCAACTGCTGCTTGATTTCCGCGAGCAAGCCGTCCCCGCAAAGAAGCCGGAGCCCAGCCAGGAACTCGGTTTCCACGGGCAAGATGAGCCGTTGGGAAGGCACAGTCATTGGGTCAGGGACGAGAACAGGCCGGCGAGCCCGGCGTCCTCCGCCAAATCCTGAGATTGCCGGGCCAAGGCCAGAGCGTCCTCCTCCAGGCGATAATACCAGGGAGGAGCTGGCAGTTGGAACATCTCCACCACCCGTTCGCCCGGCAGGGTCATGGCGTCCACTTTCAAGGCGTAATCACAGGGGACCGGGCAATCCAGGAGAAAGGTTTTGGCCCGGCAATTGAAGAGCTGCAGCGACCGTCCCGCGAGCAGGCCGTAGTCGCAGAAGATCGAGCCCAATTCCTGCCAGCCGACCAGCTGGAAGCGCGCCAACAGGATGCATCCCCGGCCGGGCGCGATAACAGAAGGACCGTCCAGCTTGAACTCAATCTTTTCCATGTTGCTTTACTCGGGCAGTCACGCCGGACGCAAACAGAGCGCCCACCATCATTATAGGCTTGGCCCTGGGCGGCGCCGGGGATCGTTCCCGGCCACCAAGAAAAGCCGGGGCCTGCCATAAAACTGACCCACCGCGCCATATAATGGGAGAGCGCCCACCGTGGTGCTGGAAGAAATATGTTAGGAAACGCACAAGCAGAAGCGAGCCTTGAGGTCGCGGACCCGAAGGCGGTCAAGCCCGCCAGAAAGGTCGGAGCGCTGAAGATGCTCCTGCGCCAGTTCGAGGCCACGGGCAATCCTCCGTTGCAGGGGGAAGAGGTGCTGCCCACCAAGCTCGTCGGGGACGGCAATTACCATTGGTACCCTTTGGCCTGGCTGCGCTGGCTGGCGAAATGGGAAAGGCTCAAGACCCTGGTCTTGGTGATCATCCTGCTTGGGTTGCTGGCGGGTTACGGGTTGATCCGCCAGCGCCGGAGTTGCCAGGTGACCCTGCCTGAACCCTCGACCGAAATGCTGCTCAAGGCCAAAGGGTTCGATGCCTTCAACCAGAGCCAGGCGGAAGCCTTCATCCTGTTCGTTGCCAATGCGGCCAACCAGGCATCCTGCGAAGGGATGCCCAACCTGAACCTGCTGGAGGGGAGCATTGATTCGGCCATCTATCTCCGGCTTCAACAAAAGGGGATGAGCCAGCAGTTGAAGAACGTCCTGCCGTCCGAGTTTCCCATTTACACGCTCTACATCTCGGAGGTCACGCGCTGGCGTTACAACCCGGCGACCCGGATTGTCTCGGCCTGCGTCAAGGGCTTCCGCCTCTCCCACACCCTCTCCGGCAAAAGCGGCATGGAGCCGTATCGCGCCCAGGTGGAAATCTTCTGGGAACCGATGTCCAACCGCAACAAATGGGGCTATTACGTGCAGCGCCTGGACGAGTTTTACGGAGCGGCCGCCAAGGCCTACGACGCTGAACTCAAGGCACGGGACCGCGCCGGCGCTTGATTATGGACCCCAGGCCTTACACCCATTTCTGGTCCGAGGAACCGGAAGCCCGGCGCCGCGCCTGGCGCCCGACCGATGAAGTCCGCCGCCGGCTGATGCGCCTGTGGGTCATCCAGGCGCTGCTGCTGGCGGCCATCGTCCTGGTGGCGGGCGCGCTCACCCGGGAGAGCAAGCGCGTGCCGCCGATTTTCGCCCGGCTCCCCAACGGGGTGATCTTTGAGACCACCACCGGCGATCTGCAAATGGACCGGCTGGCGCGAACCGAGCTGGTCAACAACGTGCTCCAGATTCTCTATTACCAGGAGGGCAGCTTCAATTATCTCGCGACCATCCGGCAGAACGTCAAGCCGCAGCTCGTCGGACGGTTCCGGGCCGAAATGCAGGATGCGTCCCAGCAAACCAACTCGACCGTTTACTTGAACGTGGTCGAGACGTTCGAAGCGCTCAACGTGCCGGCCAAAGGGTTCGACGCGGTCACCAAGGGGGTGCTCAGCAAGCGCACCAGCCAGGAAAGCGCCAGCGCGCCCATCTACATCCGCACCCGCTGGCTGCTCGCCGGCGACCGCTACCTGTTGTCGCGCGTGCAGTAGATCCGGCCGGGAGATTACTACGAGCTGTTCCTGGCCGAGAAGGAACGGCTGAAGAAACTCTCCCAAAAGGAACTGGAGCGCGAGCTGGGGGTGCGCAAGAACCAGGAAATCCCGTTGCCCGAACGAAACCACCTATTTTAACCGAAACAGGAAAACCGTGAAAAAAACCGCTCCTTTCCTCCTCCTACTCCTCGCTGCCGGGACGGTGCTGGCCGGCGACCCGTTCGCGGGCCGGGACGCGAGCCCATCCGGCCTCGCCGACGGCGTGCGGCTGTCCACTCGGCTTGTGGAGAACGTGTATCTGATGCCCGAGCAGATCACCAAGCTCATCTTCCCCAAAGCGGTGGAAGAAGTCAGCGTCAACACGCAAGTCATCAACATCGGCCGCAATCCGCCGGACAGCAAAGAGTACTACCTCCTGCTTTCCCCGAAAGTGGCCCAGGGGGACGTGGACATGCACGTTGTCCTGGAGGGCAAGACCTACACGTTCCGGCTGATCGTCGGGCGGGAGAAGGTCAATTACCGCAAGACCTACACGGCCGAGGGAGGCGGCTCCGGCCGCAGCCTGCGCAAGGTGCCGCCGCTGGCGCCGACCGAGATTAACACGACGCGCCTCATCCACATCATCAACCAGAGCATGCGGGATCCGAATTACGCGAGCGTGGTGGCCAAGGACCTCGGCAGCAGCCCCCAAGGGGCTACGTATTTATGGGACGGGGCCGAGGTGGTCCTGCAGAGCGCGTGGCACTATTACCCGCAAGACGTGGTCATCTTGCAAGTGGAAGTGCACAACCCCACCAGCCGGGCCATTTATCTGTCCGCCACCCAGCTCGAGCCGTACATCGCCAACACCGCCTTCCACTATCTTTTGACGCAGCAAGGCGCCAAAGTGCTGCTGCCGGGACAGACCGACATCAAATACATCTTCCTGCAGGGCTACGGCATCGACCTCGAAGGCGCCCGCTTCGAATTGCGGCTGCCGGCCGCCGGGACGCAGTTAAACGCCCAACCCCCGCAGGACCCGTGAGCAGCGTTTTCTCATTCACCCGAACCACGCCGCTAGGCAGAACCGGCGTGGGGTTCGGGCTTATCCTGATCGTCGCGGGCGGCGTGATCCTGGGCGGCCTGTATGGCCTGCATGTGATTCGCCTGCCCCAGAAAAAGGACCCTACCGTCAAAGTCGACACGCCCAACAGCCAGAGCACGCGCCAAGGGGCGGGGTCCCCCGCTGTGCAGCCCTTGCGGTTGAGCAATCAGCTGCCGGAAACCCACCGCCGCCCCGGCAAGAGCCTGGAGGGCGCTTGCCATGATTACGAACAGGAACAGGCCACCAACCAGGCCGCCGCCAGCCCCGAGAAGAAGACCGCGCCCGCGGCAACGGGATTGGAGGACTGGATACCCCGGGTCGATCCCAAGCACCTGCCGACACTTTACAGCCCCAATGGAAAGCTGACCGCCGCCCCCGTTCGCCACGGCGCCATCGGTGAGAGCGGCGCCAGCTCGAAGGCGGACCCGGAGACCTACCACTATGCCGACCAGCTCTTGCTCTTCACCAATGTTCCCGCAGCCGCCAAAGCCAAGAAGACCGGCTACGAGGTCAAGAAATTCCTCCCGCGCGGGCAGAAAATTCCCCTCATCCTCCTGAGCAAAATCAACACCTCCGTCGGCTCGATGCCGGTCGAAATGGCCGTGGCCAAAGACGTGGAGTTTAACGGAAAGCTCCAACTGCCGTTCGGGTGGCGCCTGATGGGCACCGCCAGCCAAGGCCCCAACCACAAGGTCAACGTCCGAGTCAATACGATCATCGACCCGCAAGGCAAGGAATACCCCATCACCGCCATGGTTCTGAGCCTGGAGCAGGAGCCGGGGTTCGACGGCTATGCGACCGAATCGCCGCTGATGCTGGAGTTGCTCCCGCTGGCCTCCACCACCGTCAAGACTTTCATGGACGCCCTGAAAGACGTGACGACCCAGCAGTCCATCATTCCCACCGGGAACACTACCGTGGTTGGCAGCCAGCAAACCTACGCCTTGAACGCCAAGAGCAAGCTGCTCGACGGCACCGCGCAGGTGTTAAGCGGGATCATGGCCGACAAGGCCAAGGAGCTGAACAATCTCTATCCTCAAGGAACCATTGTGCCTCGCGGCACGCTCGGCTGGGCGCTGCTCACCGCGCCGCTGGACTTGACCTTGGGCAAGGAGGGCGGCAGCACGCAATTCCTCGACCAACACGAGGCCAACCCCGCGCCCAACATCATCACCCTGAGCCAGCAGCAGGGCGCGGCCTTCCATCCGGCGCCGGCGCCGCCCACGGAAACGGGAACGACGCCCTATTCACCGACGATACAGCTGCCGGCGGGCGCGCAGGCTCTACCCGGTTTGTCGGCCGGCCAGAGCCTGCCATCAACCACACCGGCCACGAAACCTTTGGAATAGACGAAGATCCTTCATGACCCAGAAACATATTATGAACAAGGCACCCCTGCTCCTGATCGCGGGAGCTATCCTGTGGTTCGCCGGTTGCGCGACCCACCCGGCAAAGACGCCGAGCTTGAAGCCGGCCGAACCGATGGTCCAAGTGATCCCGCCCCAAGGCGCACACCCACCCCGAGTGGCCGAGGTGCCGGCCCAGGCCGAGCCGATCTACATCAACCCCGTCATTGAGGAGGTGGAGATGGCTTCGTACATCAACGATGACGGCAATCTCGTCTTTCCGGGAAAGGTCCTGGTGATCCGCGAACCTGGCCACTGGAACCTCGCCAGCGCCCAGAAGAACAGCAGCTATTACGTCCCGGCGGACAATCAGCCGCCGCAACTGGCACCGCCCTCCAAAGGATACTACGACTACATCCAGTCCAAGAGGAACGGGCATGCGACGGCCCACCTGGACGTCAGCCGCGTGCGGGTGCTGGGATATGCTCAGAAAGAGGCGCAGAAAGAAGCCGAAGCGGAACTCCTTCCCGGCGAAACGACCGCCTACGACCCTTGCCTGGGCTGGCTGGCCATACCGGACAGCCCTGAGGCGGAGGAGTCGGCCCCCAGTTCACCACAGACCCCGGCGCCGGCGGCTTCTCCGGAAAAGCCCAGGGAAGCTGCCGCGAAGGCAGTCCCCGCCTTGGAGCAGCCGCCAGAGAAACCGGGAGAGACGAACGCCCCGACCACCAGTGTCCGGCCCGAAAACGCCGACTTCGCCAAGGAACAGCAGAAAAAACTGCGCGGCATGGTGGAGGATGCCTTCAGGAAAGCCGAACAGGCACACGATCCAGGCACCAATCAAATCAATCAAACCAATCAACCGTGATTATCTTATGGCAGAAACACTTTCCCTCACCTTAGAACTCCCCAAGGAGCTGGTCGCGCGCGTCAAAGCGGTGAAGCCTTCCTGGCTCGCCGAGTTGACGGACGAGGAATACCTCAGCCACGTCATTGCCAGGGGCAATTTCGACGCCTACCTCCAGCAGCTCGAAAACGCCAACGCGGCGGTGAAGAAGCTGGCGGCCGACCTCAACCTGAGCAAGAGAGGGGGCCCCGCGCAGTCCAAGAACAAAACGGGCCAACGCTCTGGCAGCAAAGCCGGCCCAAACCCGCCCGGAGAAAAATCCGCAACGGCACCCGTCACATGAAGATTCCGATCGCACTCGCATTAACCGCGGCCGCCGGCCTAATGACCGCCGGCTGTTACTACCCTCAACCGGCAAACACCGGCCAGACCTCGGCTTTCAACGGCACTACGGTTATGGCAGGCGCCCTCGGCGGCGCGGGCGGCGCCTTCGCCGGCCAGGCCATCAACAAAGATTACGGGGCCCCCGTGGGTGCGGCGGTCGGAACCGTTGCGGCCGGAGGGATTACTTACGCCCTGCAGGAGCACAAACAACGCGAGCTCCAGGAGTCCTATGCCGAGGGGCAACGGCAGGGCCGGGCGCAGGTCCTGGACGAGTGGTGGACCGAAAATGCGGTCCTGAACGACCCTGCCGAAAAAGACGGCAAGAAAGGGCCCCGAACCCGGCAGATCCCATTGCCGGAGGGAACTTACGAAAGCGTCCCCTACCACAACCGCAGCTACGAGTACATCGTGAAGCCCTGAACCGAGCCGCGCAGGGTTAGACACCCCCGGAGACCGTAAACTGGAAGAAGGACTGAACAACAACAACAACGACCTATGAAAAAGACCATCCTTGCCTTAATCGCTGGCGCCAGCCTGCTCACCCCGGCTTGGGCGCAGATTCCCACCATTGATATCAGCTCGCTCCAGCAGCTCTATCAGCAGTACCAAACGATGCAGCAGCAGCTGGACACCTCCAAAAACATCCTCGGCCAAGCCACCCAGATGTACGACCAGGAGGTGAAAACCTACGAAACCGCGCTGGGCAACATCGACCTGCTCAAGAACAAAGCCCAGGCCTGGCTCAACTCCTTCACGCGGCTTGGCAGCACCGACTTCTTCGCCGGCCGCGCGGCGCCCATTCAGAGCTTCGACAACAACGTCAACTACTGGGCCAACCAGATGGCCTACGGCCAGCGGGACCTGACTTCCATGGAACAGCGCTGGGAGACGGCGCTGACCCGGGTCAGCAACGGGACGGCCACCGACTGGGAACAGCGGATGGCGCTGGGGGGCTACGATTCAAGGATCATCGACAACGCGAATGCCTCGCGCAGTTACGGCAGCAACGTTCTGGCCCAATCCCAGTCCGTCCTCGATGACACGCAGGACGGCACGCTCATTGAGCAGGCCGGCGCTCAGAACGCGCTGTTGTACGAGCAAACCGCCTTGCTGGACAAGATGAAGAACGACGTCAACGACGCCAATGTGGCCGACGCCGCGCAACGGGAGCAGCAACTGAAAAAGCAGCGGGACCAGGAGGCCATCCGCAAGGCCCTGTCCAACATTCCGGTGGATTAAAACCATGAAGAGAGCCATCGCAATATGCTGCTGGGTGCTTTTGCCGGGCCTGGGCCTGGCTCAAAACAGCCCGAGCCCGGTCTTCAACCAAACAGCACCGGACGCCCTGGAGATGCTGGGCCCGATCGCCGGCTACCGGGCGCAACGCGACCAGCAGCCGGCGCTGGCCACGGTCATCTCCTCCTCGCAAGCTCGGCAGATATTCGAAGCCCAGGTGGGAAACATGCAGCTGACCGACATCCCCCTGATCAGTATCGCCGCCTACGCCTTGTGGGCTTATGTGGGACCGCCCTGGGCCAATCTTCCGTGCTGGCCGACCACGACCGGCTGCATCGACAACCCGCTCTACTACACGATCACCGCGCAGCTGGTCCGCGGGCTCGAAGGGACCGGCGGCACGGTTTCCCCCGGCAGCCAGCAGGCCCAGAACATGCTCAAAAACCAGGCGCAGCAGGAGGAGGCCATCACCGCCATCCAGGACTTGGAAACCAAAAAGGCGGACCTGCAGACCCAACAGGCGGAATACGAGCAGGCTTATGGGGACAGCTCCTACCATGTCCGCCTGGACCAGGCGGTCCCTGGCGCCTCCTCTCTGCCCACGCTCAGCGGCCAACTGGATCCGCTCACGCAAGCAGCGATGTTGAGCGCGGCACAAGCCCGCCAGAACTCGCGCGACATCCAGCTCCAAAACCAGCTGTTCTACGCCGCGCTGACCAACGACGGGACCATGCTCGACCGCGCCAGCCTGCGCACCGCCCAGGAGGCGGGCAAGACCCGGGCGCTTAACGAGATGCGCGAAGTGATCAACAACCGGCAGACGCTGCGGGCCGCGCAACGGAACGAAGCCGCCCGGAAGCAATACGATCAGGAAAAAATCGACCGGGCCCGCAACAGCATACCCCCGCAATAGCCCGTGAAACGGTTGGCAGCCATCTTGTTTACGGCGGTCCTGTGTGGCCCGCCGGCGTTCGCCTCCACCCTGCAGGCCAACGACAAGGGCATCACGCCCGAGCTGGCCAACCAAGTAGCCCAGATCATCCGGGGGGAGTACCAGATGAACACTCCCACGGACGACCAGTTCGCCCTCGATCCGAACCGCGACTACACGACACTGGAGGGCATGCTGGGGAGCGACCCCAACAACGAGTTCGGCTCGTCCCAGCGGCTGATGGTGCGGTCCCTGTTCGCGTTCGGCGCTTCCATGGACAATGCCACGTTGTCGTCGATCAAGAACATGTTCAGCGGCGTGCCCCTGCTCAAGGACATCGATATCAACAACAGCAACCCCAAAGTCGGACTCCTGTCCGGGTATGTCATCGTTCCGGTCCTGGTCCGGGTGTTTGCCACCATGGACATCTACCTTACCAACTTTTTTGGCGGGGCCATGTACTATGTCCTGTTTCTGCTGCTCATCATCATGATGGGGGCGGCCCTTATCCGCCAACTGCACGAGGGGCGGCTGGATTACGTGTCCTGGCTCGGCAAAGTCGTCTTTGCCGTCCTTTGTATGCTCAAAGCCAATGTGCTGTGCAACTACGTGCTGGCAGCCGCGATCGGCATCGCCGCCTGCATCAACGGGGCCATCGTCAATGGGATGGTGAGCCAGGACGGCTTGAACGATTGGTACCTGAGAGTCTATGGCCCCCAACTGACGCGCAACTGTTACGCCATTATCACCGGGCCTGAGAAAGCGGCGCTGGCCACGGCCTTCTCCGAGCAGCGGGACATGTACAACATCTCCCGCTACATCCTGTTTGAAAACGGCAGCCAAACCGCCACCACGCTGGCCAAGTATCTGGGCGGCTCCCAAGGTTACAACGCCACCGCGGGAGGGACGGACCCGCAAATCAACGGCACCTCCCTGAAGGAGGCCGCCTCCCTGTATTGCCTGATGACCGTTTACAACGTGGGGATGCAAAACCTGGAGGCCCATCGCAACATGGGCATGGACCACGTGGACGCCGATGAAGCCGCCTTCAAGCTGGCGATCGCCCAGATCTATTACAATAACGATGGGCTCACCGCCGGAGACCAATCCCTGATTGACGCGGCGGGTGACACCTTAACCATCCCCGGAGGGACAACCACCTGGGCTTACCTGGCCAATAACACCCTGGACCCGCAGGCCGCGCAATGGAGCTCCTGGTACCAACAACCCGCCGTGCTGCAGCTGGCCACGGTGGCGCAAGTGGCCGGCGGGCGCAGCCCAACCGGAACGGGCAGTTCGCTTTGGTCCACCATCACAAGCTGGATCGGCAAGGCCGGCGCCGCGGTTTACAACGTCGTGTCCTGGCTCCCGGCCAAAGTGGCCACTTTTCTCACCCAAGGCGCGCTGCAAGCCTTGCTCCTGGGCGGCATGTTGATCTGGATGATGCTGGGCATTGCGCTGTGCAAG
>Ga0187880_1000771_pt1 | contig 26421 bp, 21 predicted proteins | sample June2016WEW_19_4_FD_132998 | JGI IMG/M metagenome (GOLD analysis project Ga0187880, IMG submission 132998) | Peatland microbial communities from SPRUCE experiment site at the Marcell Experimental Forest, Minnesota, USA - June2016WEW_19_40 | ecosystem: Environmental > Terrestrial > Soil >... | reverse complement strand
GCCCAGCGCCAGGAAGAACCGTCCCAGCGCCAGCAACCCGACGAAGGCCAACACCCCGCCGAACAGACTCAATGGCGCCGACACGTTCACCAACGGCATCATCAGCCCCGCCAGCAGGGTGGAGGTGAACAGCACATAGGGCATGGCCCGGAAGATCCAGGACGCGTGCTCGGAGATGACCATATCCTTGCGCAGGAACTTCACCAGGTCGAAATACGGCTGCCACACGCGCGGTCCGCGGCGGTTTTGCAGTTTCGCCTTCCAGTTCTTGATGCAGCCGCTGATCAACGGCGAGAGGGCCAGCAGCAGGACGGTTTGCAGTATGATCGAAAAGAGGGTGTTCATAACGCAAACAGTAACAGCAGCAGCAGCGTGATGAAGATATAGATCAGGTAGGCCTGGATGCTCCCGGCCTGCAACGCGCGCATCCGCCGCGACAGGCGCAGGATCGTCCGGTTTAACGGCCGGTAGAGGCGGGTAACGAATGCCTCTTCAATGTGGCTCTCAAAGCGTAGCGTCTTGGCGAAATACGGCGAGTAATCATACTCCCGCTGCACCTCGCGCCGGGGCCGGAACAGCGCTTTGAAAATCATGCGGATCGGCTTCGAGAAGCCGGTCGCGGTATATTCCATTTGCGGCGTCAGCCCGCGCAGCCCGCAATCCCAGGTCGGCCCGATGCGTACCCGGGTCCGCCGGCCGAAGAACAGCCACAGCACCAGCGGTATCGGCAGCAGGCAGATCCCCATCAAAGCGATGCCAAGCGTGGAGACTGTCCCTCCCATTGCCTTCGCGCTGCCCAGCACCCAGCCATCGGCCTGGACCAGATAGGCAGGCAGCGGCTGGCCGATGAGCTGCTGCGTGAGGGGTCCCAACAGCGCCAGGAACGTCGTCGGGAAGAGGCCCAGGAACACGCACGCTCCCGTCAGCAAGCCCATCCCCAGCAGCATGGTCGGGGACACTTCATGCGCCTGCGCCGCCTGCTCGCTGCGCGGCTGCGCCAGGAACGTGATGCCGAAGGCCTTCACAAAGCACGCCGCCGCCAGCGCGCCCGTCAGCGCCAGCATCGCGCCGCTCAAAGGAAACATCAGCCGCACCAAGCTGTCGGTCGTCCCGAAGCCTTGCAGCAATGACTGGTAGGTCAGCCATTCACTCACAAACCCATTGAGCGGCGGCAGGGCCGAGATGGCCACCGCGCCGATCAGGAAGAAGAACGCCGTCTTCGGCATCCGTTTGATCAGGCCGCCCATCTTTTCCATGTCGCGCGTGTGCGTCGCGTGGAGGACCGCGCCCGCCCCCAGGAACAGGAGCGCCTTAAAGACGGCGTGGTTAATGGTGTGATACAAGCCGGCTATCAGCGCCAAGGCCGCCAGCACCGGGTGGTTGGTGTGCAGGAACATCAACGCCGCCCCCAACCCCATCAGGATGATGCCGATATTCTCGATGCTGTGATACGCCAGCAGCCGCTTCAGGTCGTGTTCCATCAAGGCGTAGAGCACGCCCAGCACGGCGGAGATGGTTCCGATCGTTAACACGGTCACACCCCACCAGTTCGGCGGCGTGCCCATAAAGTCAAACAGCACCCGCGTCAGTCCGTAGATGCCGGTCTTGATGATCACGCCGGATAGCAACGCGGAAACGTTGCTGGGCGCGACCGGGTGCGCCTCCGGGAGCCAGATGTGCAGCGGCACGATCCCCGCCTTGACGCCGAAGCCGAACAGGAACAGCAGGAACGCCGCATCGCGCCGGCCAGGTGACATCGTCGCCCCCAGCGCGCGGAAGGTGTCGAAACTGTAATCGCCCGGGCTTTGGCCGCCCGCGGCCTGGAACAGCAGCAGGAAGCCGAGGATCAGACAGCCGGTGCCGATGTGCGACATGATGAAAAAGAGAACCCCCGCGTTGCGCGTCTCGGTTTTCTCATGCTCGAAGCTGACCAGGCAATACGCCGTAAGCGCCATGATCTCCCACGCGATGAGAAAAAAGAAGGCGTTCGCGGCGGTGAACACGAGTGTGGTTGCCAGCAGCAGGGCATTATAAAAGGCTGCCAGCACCCCAACATTCTTGCGCCCGTAGAAACCGCGCACATAGCCGAATGAGTACAGCGACAAAGCCAGCCCCAGCACGGACACGATTAGTAGAAAGAACGCCCCCAGCGGATCGAGCTTGATCTTGAGCTGCAAGTACGGAATGAGCGAGGGCCACAGCTCGAACGGCGCCGCTCCAGGCGCTGCCTCCACGGTCAACGCGAGCAGCGCGGCTCCGATCCCGGAGACCGCCGCCACCGTCGAGCAGCCGAATCCAACCAGGTTGGCGATCCTCTCTCGCCGCATCGCCAGCAAACTCCCCACCACCCCGGCGCAATAGGCACACAGAGCGATTTGCAGCAGCAGATTGGAGGAAAGCTGGTCCATGGTTTATTGGTTCGCGACACTAGCCGCAAACGGGCGCTCAAGAAATGCCGGAAGCGGCAGAATCCGGGGATTCTGCTTCCGGCTCTCGCACGCCAGCCTTCCTTCGGGCTTCGGACTTCGGACTTCGAACTTCCTCTTCATCCCTGCCGCATCCTGATGTCCCCGAGCAATGCCAGGACGGCCTCGGCGTTGTCCGCCGCGCAAAGCTGAGCCAGAACCTCGGGTTGTTGCCCCAACCGTGCGAGGCTGGCCAATAAGTTGAGATACCCGGCGGCATCAGTAGCGGGGACAGCGAGAAGGAAGATCAGTTGCACCCGCCACGAACTTTTGGCGCCCCACACGATCGGCTCCGGTGTGAGCCCGAACGAAAATTGCAGGCGCTTTATCCCGCTCAGGCGCGCGTGCGGGAAGGCGAGGCCGCAATCAAGCGCCGAGTTGGACAGCAACTCCTGGTTGAGCGCGGCCTGATAGAATTGCAGGACGTCCGGCACGCAGCCCTCGCGCTGCAAAGCCTGGCTCAGCTCGCTGATGATGCCAGCAGCATCCCCCTCTCGCAGCCGCGGCACAATCAACGCCGGTCGCGTATAATCCGCCAGCGAGACCGGGGCAGCAACATGGATAGTCGCTTCAGAAAGCATGGATGAGTTGGGATGCAGGCAACCGCTGCCCGAGCTTCGGGGTTCGAGCCTCAGTTTGCCCCTTCAATGCCCGGCTCGGCGCGCGCTATCAGGCCACAGGCGCCAAAGCTCGGCGTTTCCGGGGCTTGGCCGGCGCTTTAGCCGCGGGTTTCGCCGCGGGCTTCGCTGCCTCCACCTTGTTGATAAACTCGGTTTCCGCCGGGTCCGGCAGGTAGAGATAACGGCCGCACGTCTCGCAGAGCTGGACGTCTTCGCCGCGCATCAGCACCGTGATCTGGCCGATGGGCACGTGCATGTGGCAACCGCTGCACACCTGGTTGCGCACGACCGCTATGCCTTTCTTTCCACGCACGCGCAGACGCTCGTAGTGGCCGATAATAGGCTGCGGTATGTTGCCGCGCAATGCGGCGGTCTGTGCTTCAACGTTCTTTGCTGTGGCTTCGCCGAAGTCCAGCGCCTGGAGCTTCAATAGATTCTGCAAAACAATGTTCATAGGGATTGGGGAGTGCTAGCTGCATACGGATGTAAGCGGACAAATCACAATCTAATTTAATGCCAGCCAGCCAGATTTGCAAGCCTCTAATTTTCAGGCGAGCGACCACGGTTCAAAGAGAACTGGCACCGCCATTCCTCCAAAGCGGCGCCAGTTCCCGTGTGCCATGATCACGTCTTGGGGCGTGTCATGTCTCTTGCTTCGCAATTAGCGCTTGCGCTGGTTGCGCTTGCCGGCCTTCGGAGCAGCGGGCGCCGGGGCGGCGGCAGGCTGCGCTTGGGGTTGAGCCGCCGGAGCGGCTGCTGGCTGGGCCTTGGGGGCCGCAGCGCATGCACAGGGAGTTGGGGCAGTGGTTGTAACAGGACTAGTCGTTTCGCTCATATTATAAGTTTTATGTTCATAGCTGCCGGTTAATAATGACAGCCAGCTCACCAATAAGGCATAGGGCATGCCACAGCGCGGCTGTTGAAACCTAAGCTTGGTATCCACAGACACTTCGGCAATGTCAGCCCCCACCACCGCCCCTCCACTCAGCTCGCTCAGTCTTGATTTAAGTGCAATTCCTGCACGCCCACTCCTCCCCCTGTGCACCCACGCCACTCATCCACGAGCCTGCCTCTCCACCATTCCACCACTCCATCCCTCCGTCGCTCCGTCACTCCGCTCATCTATCACTCCGCCCCCCGTCCGTCCCCTTCCAGCAACCCATACTCCTTCAGCTTGTATTGCAGCGCCCGCCGGCTAATCCCCAACGCGCGCGCCGCCTCCTCGCGGTTGCTCGTGAGGTGCGTCAGCGTCTGGCGGATCAGCAATTTCTCCACCTCCGCCAGCGGCGTGCCTGGCCGCACCGTGAACGTCGTCGCCTTGCGGTCGTACTCCCGCAGGAAATCCGGCAGTTGGCTCGCCCCCACCACCACCCCCGGACAAGTAATGACCACCCGTTCGATGACGTTCCGGAGCTGTCGCACGTTGCCCGGCCACGGAAAGCGCTGGCAAAGCTGCAACGCCTCCGCGGACATCCTCTTGCGCCGCCGCTTGTGCTTCGCCGTGAACTGCTCGAAGAACCGCTCGATCAGGAGCGGGATGTCCTCCGCCCTCTCCCGCAACGGCGGCATCACAATCGGCACAATTTGCAGGCGATAGAAAAGGTCCTCGCGGAATTTCCCTGCCCCCACCGCCTCGTGCAGCTTCTTATTCGTCGCCGCGATGACCCGCACGTTGACGCGAATCAACTCGGACCCGCCCACCATTCGGAACGCCCCGTCCTCCAGCACGCGCAGCAGGTCGCCTTGGCCTTTCGCAGAAAGGTCTCCGATCTCGTCCAGGAACAGCGTTCCCTCGTCCGCCAGTTGAAACCGCCCCGGCTTGTTGGCCACGGCGCCGGTGAACGCTCCCTTCACATGGCCGAACAGCTCCGCTTCCAGCAACTGCTCCGCCAGCGCCGCGCAGTTCACCGATATGAACGGCCGTTCGCGCCGCGTGCTTTGGATGTGGATCGAGCGGGCCACGATCTCCTTGCCCGTGCCGCTCTCCCCTTCGATCAGCACCGTCACGTCGCTGTTCGCCACCTCCTCGATCAGCCGCGCCACCGCCCGCATGGACTCGCATTCGCCCACCAGCAGCCCCGTCTCCGCGCGGGTCTGCAAGCGCAGCCGCAGCTCGTTGTTCTCCGCCACCACCGCCTGGAACTCCAGCGCCTTCAGCACCAGCGACCGCAACCGCTTCATGTCAATCGGCTTGGGCAGGTAATCGTAAGCCCCCTGCTTCATCGCCTCCACGGCGCTCTCCACCGTGCCGTACGCCGTCATCAGGATGAACAGCGTGTCCCGGCTGTGCGCCCGGACGCGTGAGAACAACTCCAGGCCGTTCAGCCCCGGCATCTTGATGTCGGCAATAACCAGGTTATAGAGCCGTGCCTCCGTGAGCTTCAACGCCGCCATCGAATCCGTCATGCCATCCACCACATAACCCTCCCGCCGCAACGCCTCTTGCAACCCCGCGCATAACCCCTGCTCGTCATCCACTACCAGTATCTTGACCTTAGACTTATCCATCTTCTTCGCGCCCTCGCGCCTTCGCTGTTCAGACCGTCGTCCCCTCCCGTTTCAACGGCAAGCGCATGGTTACCACCGCCCCGCCCGACGGCCTGTTCTGCGCCTCCAGACTCCCGCCATGCGCCGTCACAATCTGCTGCGCGATCCAAAGGCCAAGCCCGCTCCCCTCGGTTTTCGTCGTGAAATACGGGTCAAAGATGGACGCCAGCTTCTCAGTTGGAATCCCAGGCCCGTTATCGCTTACGGCGACGCTTACCCGCCCGTCCGCGACACTGCCGCTCACCTCGACGCGCCCTTTTCGCTCCACCGCCTGGATGGCGTTAATCACCACGTTGAGCAACGCCTGGGTCAGGCGGACCGGATCGGCCATGACGGGCGGCAGCGAATCGTCCGCGTGGCTGGAGATGTCAATCTCTCTCGCCGCCGCTTCGGGCCGCAGCAGCTCGCACACGTGGGTGAGGATCTGTCGTATCTCGACTGGTTCCAGGTCAACCCCCGCCGGCCCGGCCAGGCGCAGAAAGCGTTCCACGATGCCCTCCAGCCGGTGCAGTTCGCCGTGGATGATCTCCAGCCGCGGCGCCAACCGCTCGCGCATTGGCGGGGCCAGCGCGGCCAGGTCCTCCTCCAGCAACTGGACGTGGATGTCCAGCGAACTGAGCGGGTTGCGCACCTCATGCGCCAACCGCCCCAGCAGCCGCGCCAGCAAATCCCGTTTCTCTGCCGCGGCTAACTGCGACACATCCTGCCCCAGCGCCTTTGCTAAAATGCTTTCCACTACCCGGCAGCATAGTGAACCCCAGGCCCTCCGTCCAGCCGCCGGCGAGAGCGTGGACGCAGACGGGCGCGTTTCCCGAGCGCAGCGACCGAGCGGATGGATGGTAGGGCGCAGTGTCCCCACCGCGCCGTGGAAGCTCGCCTAGCCCCGGAAGTGCTGGACATCTCCGAAAGCTCGCGGCGCGGTGGGGACACCGCGCCCTACCCTCAACGACGCGAACGAGCTGGACAGATGAATATTGCGGGTGCGCCGCGAGTCGAATATTATGAACGACGGTACAGTAGCTCAACACAATGAACAGCTTATGAGGTTATATGAAAACGCGGAAACTAACTGGCTGGGTTCTCGGGATGGTGTTGGCAAGCGGGGCGCTCGCCCCTGGCGTTGCCCAGAACGCTATTGACCCCTCACCAACGGTCGCTTCCCCGGAGAAACCCGGGGCTGCGGTCCTTTCCCCGGCAGTCACGACATCGGCCGCTCCCGCGCTCCGCGCGGAGACAGCCTCCAACTCCTTGCCTGCGGCACCCGCTGCGTCCAGCGATCCTGCCGCCAAGCTGTCCCCGGCCGTTATTTCCATGTCACCCTGGTTCTATGAAGTCGAGCGGCTCGCACGGGCCGGGGTAGATGATAGCGTGATCTTTGCCTACATCAACAACACCGCCGGCACGTTCAATCTCACGGCGGACCAGGTCATCTACCTGAAGAACCTAGGCCTCTCCCCCCAGGTGATCAACACCATGATCGACCACGACCAGGAGTTGATCTCAGGCGCGCGGCCCCTGCCGGCGTCAGCACCGCCGCCGTTTCCGCCCGCCGTCCAGGCTGCTCTGGCGGCTCGTCTCCATCCGGCAGGCAGTGCTGCCAGCCCGTCGCCAGTCGTGGCGGCGCCGTCAACTGTGCCCTGGAGCTCGATAATCGCGCCAGATGACGATGCCGACGCAGGTGGGACCCTGGTCTATGTCGAACCCGACGACGTGCCCGACCAGCCGCATAGCGCTGGCCCGGTGCGCGTGCCTTACGCGGTGAAGCTCAACGATCCGATCATTATCCTCAAGCTCCCAAGCTTCGCCCTGCCGTACTGGTAATTGCGAACGCGCCCGAACTGGGGCAACGACAAACGGCGTAAGGTCGGCGGTAGCAGAGAGCCAACGCTGAAAACGTCCCCAGCCCGGCCACAGTACTGCCGTTTGACGCCGTCAGGCGGCCCCCAGTTCCTCGCGCTTTGACCTGGCTCATACCTCCCATGCACCTCGCATGTACCTGGCTTTGGGCGTCCTCGCCCACCGCTTCATCATTCATCATTCTTCCTTCTACCTTCAATTGGAGGTGGCTTCAGGGTAGCCTGAGGGTAGCCTGAGGGTAGCCTGAGGGTAGCCTCAGGGTGGCTTCCGGGTGCCTACCGGTTGGCTACCAGATGGCCTGAGGGTGGCTTCAGGGTAGCCTCGGGTTGGCCGTAACCCGCCTTGTACCTCGCATGCACCTCACATGTACCTGGCTTTGGGCCCCCTTCTGCATTCTGCATTCTGCATTCTGCATTTGGTTTGGGGTGGCTTTGATGTCGCATTGATGTCGCATTGATGTCGCATTGATGTCGCATTGGGGTGGCTCTGAGGTAGCCTTAGGGTGGCTTTGAGGTCGCAATGGGGTGCCTATCCCTTGGCTATCAACACGCATTGCGGTGGCTCTGATGTCGCAATGATGTCGCATTAGCCGATTTCGCGCTCATCTTCCCCGCAACGAGTCGGCCCTGGCTCTCCGGAGCGCCCGTCTTGGACCCGGCGCGGTTAAAGCCGCTACGACACGCCGGGTCAGAGACCGGCGTTCTGGCGGCCCGTAGCTGGGCGTTCCCACAGGACAGAGCCCGTGTCGCCCTTGCCATTGCCATGCCCCGGCTGGCGACCTGAAGGCGACATGATTGATCCACCAGGTCCCCGATCAACAAGTATAATGCCGCGATAACGATAAGAGTACTCTGCAACAGCGCGCGTCGCTCGTTGTTTTGTCTGGTATCGCCACATGATCGTATGGTAATACCACACATTATGAACCCGCTGGCGGACTTGCTTTCCTCGAAGGTGAAGGCGGAATTGTTCCGTCTTCTGTTCGGAGTTCGCGCCGAGCGCCTGCACCTCCGCGACTTGGCCAGACAGTCGGGTTTGGCCGTCGGCACGGTGCGGCAGGAGTTGGACCGGCTGGCCCGCCTTGGTGTGGTGCAATCAGAGGCTGACGGCAACCGCACCTATTATCGCGCCAACCAGCAGCACCCGCTTTACCCCGGCATCAGCAGCCTGGTCCTCCAAACCGTCGGCGTCGTCGATGCCTTCCGGGAAACCCTCCGGGACACTCCCGTGCGCGTGGCTTTCATTTATTGCTCGAAGGCGGGAAGCCCGGCGGATGTGGCGAAGGACTTAGACCTGTTGGTGATCGGATCGATTGGAAAGCGGGACCTGGAAAAGCGCCTGACCGCCGGAGCGCACACGGTGGATCGGGGAATCAACTTCTATCTGCTGACAGTGGAGCAGTTCAAGTTGCAGAAGAAGCAGCGCGACCAGATCCTCTCAACGATGTTGGCCGCACCCAGGCTGTTCATCATCGGAGACGATCCGGCTTTGTCAGAACTGTAATTGAGAGAGCACCGCCACGAGTCAGGGCGACTGCGGTTTTGACGGTTTGTCATTACCCCACCGCTTGTCAGTGCCCGCACGGGCCCTCCTTTTCAGCACTGCTCAGTGCCTGCACGACGGAGGGAACTTCTGCACGATCAGACTCGCCGCTGGGAATCCCAACGGGATTCTATCATTCAGCCCAGGGTTGCGAGGAACGAGCTACCCTGGGGGTGCCCCGCCGCAGACCCCGTAACCCTGAAAGGGTTATATCTCAACAGGCTGCCCGACGAGCGGCTGACCGCAGAAGCTCGCTGGCTGGCATGATCTACCTGGAATTCAATAGCCCCGTGAACGCGGTTGGCCCTGGCCACCCGTCCTCTCCCCTCGCCTACGAGGTGGCGCCAATCAATTGCCGTGCTTGCCGCTGCAGGATAGCGATAAACTTGTTCGCCCGTACATACCCAGCGTACTCTGCCTTTTCCGTCTCGGTGAGTTGGCCCTCGGTTGATTTGCCCGCCAGCTCTTCGATCCGCGCCTGAAGCTCCGGCGCGGCACGGAAACGAAGAACCGCCTCGGCCTTCTCCGGCAGGACGATCCTCAGCACTGGGCGAACCCCCCGCTCAAACGCGTCTATTTCCGCTGTTGCTTGCACGCCCTGACCTTACCATACAGGTCCTCGCTTTGGCAAAGGCAGAATGTCTTGGAAGAGTCCAAGTTCCTCCCTCTTCCCGCCTTCGCTGTGGATCTCCCCTCCGGCAGCCCCCTCCCGCTCTCAACTCTCAACCCTCAACCACCCGTCGGCTGCCATGATCTCGCGGCGCAAGACGGGGTGAGACGGGACAGAACGGGGCGAGACTTCAGGATTCCGATACCCAGTCACGATCTCTCCTCAATATCGGGCTTGCCCTCCGCCGCTGGTTCTGCATGATGGCGGCAACGATGGTGAGAAATGCGGCGGGCGAACAACCAATTACTAAGCAGCAGCTTGGAAGGAATCTATGGCTTTCGAATCAGTAAAGATGAAGGACGTGGTTGACCGCTCGGTGACCCACACGTGGAGCATTCCAGAATTCCAGCGGGGCTTCGTTTGGAAGCCAACCCAGGTGCGGGACTTGGCGGAGTCCCTGTGGCTTGATTACCCCATCGGTAGCTTGCTTCTCTGGAACAGCCAGGAACAGACGGAAGAACGGGTTGTCCGCGATGCGCAGCGCCCGACGCTCTGGGTTGTTGACGGCCAGCAGCGAGCAACCGCGCTCTCGATTCTGTTCGGCCGCAAGCCTTACTGGTGGGCGGCAGACTGGGAGAAGACCCTGCGAAAATACGACATTCGCTTCAATATCGATGCCAAGGAGCCGCCGTACTTCTGGGTAGCCAACGCCGCAATCCGCAAAGAACGAGGTGCCCGCATGATTCCGCTCTCAAAGCTGCTTGTTCTGGACATAGAGAAGGAGGGGGACCAGCAAAAGCTTGCGTTTCTCGCCAAGGAGATCAAGGCCCAGGACTTGTGCAAAGGCTCCGATGCAATGGAGGTTTATACAAGGCTGGACCGCATCAGAAAGATTCGCGAGAAGGACATCGTGACCATTACGATCGATCAGGAGCTGGAGGATGTGGTTGAAATCTTTTCCCGCCTCAACAGTAGGGGGACTCGCGTCACTGAGGCGGACATCTACCTGGGCATTGTTGCGGCGCGGGCACCAGGGTGGGTGCGGGACGCGTTCCTGCCGTATCTGAAGAGTTTGGCCGGCGCTGGTTTCAACATCAATCCCAACCTATTGTTCCGCACGCTCACGGGAATCGGCGCTAAGAAGGTCCGATTCAAAGAGATTCCACCCAGCTTTTGGGATGGGACGAGCATCCAGCCGCATTGGGAGCGCACCAAGGAGGCTTGGAAGAATCTAGTCGCACGTTTCCGCCCGTTCGGGATTCTCAGTAACGATCCGATGCCGACGGAGGCGGCTTTGGTCACGATTGTGGCCTTGGTGGACAAGTTTCCCGGCGAGTCCTTCGAGCCGTGCCTCTACTGGTTCCTACAGGCTTCTCGGTTCGGGCGATATAGCGGCTCAGGCACGACATCCCTCGATGAAGACCTGCGTGAGATCAAGGATGCCACGACCCAGTTGCAGGCTGTCGGCAGTTTGCTCAGCCGCTTCTCACACGATGCGCCTCTCGACCCCGAGTTTTTCCTGGCGGACTACGTCGACAGCCGTTTCGGACGGTTCCTCATGTATTTGTTGATCTACCGAAACCAAGCGCTGGACTGGGACGAGAGGAGCCATCGCATTGGTTTTGAAGGAGTGGATCTGCTGACGGACTTCCGACCGCAGTGGCACCACATCTTCCCCGTGAAGTTTCTGGAAGCCACGATGCCGGAGGACAAGATAAATGCCCTGGCGAACATCGCGGTCATCGGGCCCGAAATAAACATCCGCATCAGTGCGCAAAACCCCATGAGTTATATTGAGCGCTACAAGATCACGCCAGTGAAGCTGGAGCAGCAGTTTATCGACGTGGACATAGCGAAGCTTCCGATTGAAGGTTATGAGAATTGGCTTGCAGGCCGCGCGGCCCGCCTCAGCAGCGCCGGAAACCAGTTCCTGCAAAGTTTGAAGCCAGCGCTGGCGGGGTAATCCAGCCTGTCGGCGCGGGTGGATGCCGTCTGCGCTGATGAACTCGTCCGGGCTGGGGACGGAGGCGGCGAGGCTATGGGGAGCTATTTCTCGCTGGAGGCAAAGGCCACACTTTTTCAAGGGAGTTCGGGGGCTCTAGGCCAGGCAGGCCGTGCCGGAGGTTCAGAGGTGGAGGTGGATGCGGGCAAAATCCTTGATGGCCTGCCAGTTTGAGAGAACTCCAAGAACTGCGAGGAGTGCTCCGACAATGGTTAGCCAGAAAGCTTGCCGCTGAAGGCGGTACATGACGGCCATATTGAGATTTATCAGATGCCCGTCGCTAAGCTTCTTGATCAGAGACAGATGCTCGCCAAGTAATCCCGTCAGATACCCGACGCGCCTTAAAGCTACGCTCTGGAGATCTTTATCGCCTCTCTCCCGGTGTGCCGGCTCGAGATTCTCCAGCGCCGCTAAACCTGACATTAGGTAGCGAATCCACTGTTCTCCCTGTTTGAACTCCATTATGACCCGGTCGACTATCATCGACTCCTGCTGAACTTGGTCGCTAAGTCGAATCAGTTTTCCCAGCCGCCACCTTTTCCCAATGGCTGGTCGCAGTTTCTGAAATGTCCGCATTCTCAGCGTTTCGGTTCTTCTCCGAACCACTTGTAGCAGGTCCAAAGTTGTGATAACCGGAATCAAGCCCCGTAAGTCATCGTTCAAATCCCAGCGTCCAGAGTCCGGCTCCGAAAGCATGACGATCCGGTAAGCCGGCACGGGAATGAAGTCCCTTTCGTTAGGCCACACGAGTGCCAGCTTCCCATCGCTGTAGATTGAGCCGGTAGTGGCGAACCCCAGCGACTGCCACCAGCCGATCTTCTCGTGAAACCACTTGCGAAGTTCTTCAGGGCGGGACGGGGCGCCCTTGAGGCGGAATACCTCGACAGCAGGCAGCTTTGCACCCAGGTTCCGAGGAGAGTGGAGAAAATATCCAGCGAGATAGGATCCAACGATGGTCTCGGTTTCCACTCGGAGCCCTTCAAGCCAGTGCAAGATTGCGTCGGTAACGCCTGTGTACGGAGAATCCTCGCTCCATCCTCCTGCCCCCAGCCCCCGTGGCAGGAGCTTTCTGAACCGCAGCTTGGAGAGATAGACAGAATCATGCAACCCTAGCAGGCGCGAGGTCGCGTCTTGTGTCAAATGAAGGTCAAACGTCAGGATAATTGAGGACGAGAGGAACTTGTGGATTTCAACCTCGATACACTTAACCTCCGGGGGCAAGCCTTGGACTGCTCGAAGCCCCTTGCCTCCTAGTCCCAGCATCGTCTGCTTTCCCGACGGGACGATTATTCCCACTCTGCTCCAGCCGCCGCTGTCGAGGCCAGCGAGCAGTGCTGTTGCCGAAGCGATTTGATCGTTGCAACTCGCACCGTCTTTCAGCGTTGGGAATAGGCTCTCAAGCCCCTTTCTTAGTTGCTCGGCGTCTTCGAGCAAGAAAATCTCCGCCATCCGAATATGCGAGATCTCGAGGGACACGCCGTCCGGAAAGCGGCTGCCTTGAAACGCCCTTTGCGCGGAACGGCGTTGGTGCCGGCGCATTTCCCGAAGTTCGGGAAGGGCCCCGATCGAAGCGCTTGGAAGCTTCTCGGCCCAATCTAAGTAGAAACGCCCTAGTTTAACACGCCAACTGTCAGGGATACGCACTATGAGTCCTCCTCTAGAGTCTGAGGTTGTTCTCGGTCGGCATGTGGGTTCGCCAACCATGCCGGGCTACTGCGTGGAATGCACATGTCTTCTCCGCTCGCAGCATTTCCCCCTTCATTTAGCTTTGGCCACTTCGGGGCACCTTCATGGGTGTGTTTGCGAACCCTCCACCTCGCGGACACGTGGCTGTTTTGGAGATCGCCTTTCATATATAGTACGCGAAAAGTCCTGCAGACATGGCGTCGTGACAATTACAATTCGGCAGTTAGATTACAATGGGCTTTATGCCAGCATTGCGCCCTCGTACCGGCGGTTGATCGTGCGGAACGTTGCTCATCAGCTTGGCTCGATGCAGTCGCACGTCGTGAATTCCTCGTGGCTCGAAGTGGAAGACGGGAGACCCGGCGGCGTGATCAGTTGGCCTTTGGCTTCTTTGTCGGCCAGTTCGAGGTTTAGGTGGAGGAGAAAGGCAAGGGTGTCTTCGCTGCCGCTCATGCCGTAGGCGGCACGGACGGCGGAGTCGAGGGCGGCTTGGGCGTCGCGAAGGCGGTTGGTGCCGGGGGTTTCGAGGGTGCGATAGAGGTCGCGCAGGGACCAGCCGTTGGCGGCCATGATCTCGCGGCGCAAGGCGCGCAGCGAGCGGGCGACTTCGGCGACCGCTTTGACCTGGGCGAGTGTGGGCGACTGCGGCCAGGGGAAGGTGTCGAAGACGGTGTCGGAGGTGTAGCGGAAGCGTGCCGTCAGCGTGGAGCATTTCGCGGTGAACCAAGCCCAGTGGATGCCGGATTGCAGGGTGCCGAAGGAGTAATCGTCGGCGAAGGTGAAAACGGCCAGTGCGTTGTCGGGATGCACTTGGCTGGAAATGAACTCGAACACCGGACGCTTGGTAACACGAGGACAGGCAATGTAACGCGGGAGTTTCGCAATCCCAGCCATTGTGCCGGGTTGGTAATCCCGGAACTGCCACCAGCGATTTGCCATGCGTGTCCATCGAGTGCTGTCCTTTCCCGTCGCCTTCTTCTCCGCCTCGGCCTTGAGGAGAACATCCGGCATCACCAGCTTCTTGACCCTCTCAAAGGCGGCCTTGTAGTGCATCGCCTCCGTCATGTCCCTTTGTGCAAAATCTATAATCCAGCGCGTTGGCAAGCCGTGGGCCACCAAGTCGTCCCCAATGATGTAGGGGAACAGGACATCGCGCAGGGCTGGGTCTTCTCTAAGCATTTGGGCGGCTTCTTCTGGGGTGAGCATGAACCCCGCGTTAAAGGGGTACTGGCCGACAAAGCTGAGTTTGGGATTCTCGTTTGCCTTGAGCCGTCTTGCTGATGTGACGTCAAGACCCACTGATAGCGTCGGGCCTATTCGCTCGGTCTCTTCACACTTCCAAGGACTGTCCTTGGCGTCCCCGAGCTGCGTGAAGAGCTTCTTGTGTTTCGGCAGCCAGAACCCGCTTGGAATTGGGTCAGGTGGCTTAACCCAGTTCACGAGTGACACATGCACCTGAGCCTCGCCCGACCAAACTTGCGTCGATACGGCTTCTGTGATGATGCCGGCGTTTTGGACGATATAGTCCAAACTGGCCTCTCGTGATTCGTTTTGCCTAATCGTCTTCGTTCCGACCAGCCCGGCACGTCCGCCGGGCTTCAGGCGGTCATGGGCAAGGCGGAACCAGTGCACGCAGAAGTCGGCCATCTTGGGCACGTCCGGGAATGCGGCATAGACCTTCCGGGCGTATTCGTAGCCGTGCTCTTTGGCGAGATAGCGGGAGCCGAGATATGGCGGGTTGCCGATAATGGCGTCGGCCTCGGGCCAGGGGGTGAAGAGGGCGTCGGCGCAGAGGATGTTGGCGTCGAGGTTGTCGAGGGGGAGGTCGCGCTCGAACTCCAGGGAGTGGGTGTCCTGGCCGGGGAGTTCATCGGCGTGGTCCTCCCAGAACTTCTCCGCTCCACGGTGGGCGAGGCGGCGGGCGAGCATGAGGGTGACCTTGGCGGTCTCGACCGCGTTTTCGTTTACATCTATGCCGAAGAAGTTCTTGAGCGAGATGCCGGAGGCGAGGCCGACTTTGGCGAACTGGCGTTTGTCCAAGGCGAAAAGGCGGAGCAGGAGGCGCTGCTCGATTTCACGCAGGGCGCGGTAGGCGACGAACAGGAAGTTACCGCAGCCGCAGGCGGGATCGAGGACGCGGAATGCGCGCAGCTCCTTCAGCAGGGCCACCAGCTCGGCGGCGGTCTTGGCGGCGGCGATGCGCTCGTCCCAGGGCCGGACAATAGTCGCGCGGACGATCTTCTGGATGTCGGCTTCGTAGGTGAAATGGGCGCCCAGGGCGTGGCGTTCTTCCTTGCCGAGGCTGCCTTCGAACAGAGTGCCAAAGATGACGGGCTGGACGTAGCCCCAGTTGTTCTCGTTGGCGGCGGCGAAGAGGGGGCCGAGTTCGGGCAGGGTCAGTTCGATAGGGTCCACCGTGGCGAAGAGGCCACCGTTGAAGTAATCAACCCCGGCATAGCGGCCGGCGCGGGCGGGGTTCGGGTCGTTCATCTGGCGGAACAGGCCGCCGATGAGGTCGTAGGAGGAAGCGCCGCGTCGGCACTCGTCCAGCAGGCGGGTGAAGATGTCCTGGGGCAGCAGGCCAATGTCCTCGGCGAACATGGCGACGACGCATTGGAGGATGAAGCGCCGGGCGCGGACGCGGTCTTCGCCACGGGCGACCAGGGAGTTAAAGGCATGGGCGACGTCCCGGGCGGCTTCGCGGGTGACCTCTACCCAGTTGTGTCCGAAGAGGGGCTGAAAGGCGCGGGGGAATAGGAAGTTCAGCGCGGCGTGGCGGGCGGGCAGATCGGCGACGGGCACCCGGTCAACCGGCTCATAGAGCTGGGTGTTGAAATCGTAAATCCAGAACTCATCGAAGTTGCAGAGCACGACATAGGGCGGGCGGTGGGGAACGAGGTTGAGCCAGTAATCGAACGTCTGCTGGTAGTGTTTGGAAAGCTTTACGCCACGGGACTTCATTTCGATCAGGCAGCGGCCCGGCCACACGAAGTCGGCGAATTTAGTGCGCTCACCCGGGAAGCGGACGCGGTATTCGAAGGTGGAGCCCTCCGGCAGGGTGTTGGCGTCGTGGCCGAAACTGGCCAGCAGGTGGAAGAGGAAGGTTTGGGCCTCGCTCTTTTCGTCGCCCTTGAGCTTGGCTGCAAACTGGGCGAACTCCCGCAAACCTTTTTCGAGCGAAGTCATGGAACGAGTTGCGGCCTGTGCGCCACGGGCCGAGCATGGCACAGGGGTGCGCGGCGCGCAAGGAGCTTTCTCCGGGGCTGCCGCAACGGTGTTAGCGCCGGCCACCTCCAGGGGCTCGTTCGGTTTTACTCTGGCTGATGGTCACCCGCCGTCTTTTGACGGGGGGAGCTCCGGGTGAGGCGTTTCATCAGACTTTCACCTTCAGCACTTCCCGGGCCTCGGCCATGCCGGGCGCGGGGCGGCCATACTCGCTCGCCGTCACTCGGGCCAAGGCGACTAATTGACGCCAGCGGAAAGCCGGGCGAGTGGCGGAGAATTCTTCGGTCACCGTGCGGTAGTATTTCTCCGCATGGAGGGCGCCGTCCTCGCTGACGGCGTAACGCAACAGCAGGTCGAAGACGTGATGCGGCGCGTGGCCGAGGGCGCCGTAGCGATGAACCACCGCGGCCGCGTGCGCCTGGAGATATTGGCGGATGAGCCAAAGATAGTGATGGCGATGCTGCGAATGCGGGCGCGGCCTTGAGCGGTCAAGTGCCGGCGGGGAAGCACGAGTCGAGAATGGATCGGACCTCCTCCAGCCAGGCCTGGCGTTGCGCCGGGGTGCTGGTGACCACCACGCCAAACATGCGGCGATGGGTCCTCCGAACGCCACACAGGTCCATGATGCAGTTTCTCCAGAGCGTCTCCAGCGGGTCGCCGAAAACCGTCCGCTCGCGCGCGGCTGGTGTGTTCGAGGTGTTGAACGGTTGAAACTCTCGGGAGTGGGATGGGCGAGGATGATGGAGATGTTCATCAGCCTGGGCCGGGGGCCTACGGCTTCGCGGGGACAGTGGCTCCGGGGGGGCTGACCCTGTCCGGAGGTTCAGCCACGGTGTTGGTGGCTGCAGCCGGGGAACTGCGCAGGGCAGGAGACTTGGGTTCGGCGGTGGGAGCGGTGTCGGCGCCGGCCAACTCTTCGGAGAGGATGACGATGGCGATGCGGCGATTGCGGGCACGGCCGTCGGGAGTGGTATTGTCGGCGACGGGCCGGAACTCGCCGTAGCCAACCGCTCCCAGCCGGCGCGGGTCCACGCCGGCAATCTCGGTGAGGAACCGGACCGCCGCGGTGGCGCGGGTGGTCGAGAGTTCCCAGTTGCTGGGGAAACGATTCCGGGCGGACGCCCGGATAGGCACATTATCGGTGTGGCCAATGACATGGACCTTGATGTTGGGATGTTGAGCCAGCACGGCGGCCACCTTGCGCAATACGGCTGCGCCTGCCGGCTTCAAATCGGCCTCGCCGGAGTCGAACATGACGCGGTCCAGGATGTTAACCGTCAGCTTGCCTTGCAACTGGGAGATGGTAACATCCTTTGACTCAAGCGCATTGCGCATTTCGTCTTCGAGGCTCTGGTGCGTGTGGACGACAATATCTTGTTGTTTCTGAAGGTCCTGGTTACGGGCTTCGCTGTCGGCCAGTTTGCCCTTCAGGTCGGCGGCCTCGGCCTCTGCTTTGGTGGCCGCGGCTTGCGCCTCCGCCAACTCGGCGCGGACCTTCTCTACCTCGCGCTTCTTCTCCCAGGAGGCCAAGCCGAGCAACCCGAGCAGCAGCACCGCCGTCAGCACGCTCGCAATGATCCAAGTCTCTTTGGGCATATACGCTCAGTTCTGGACCGAGTGTAATCCCCAGGCCCCGGCCTGAAAAGAGGATTCAGATAGTGCGGAGGCAAACAGCGGGGGCAAGAAGGACTTTGCTTGTTTCAGATCGGAATGGTATTCTGCACCAGTATGTTGACCGAATACTTGAGCGCGGCAATGGCCAAGGCGCATTACGAATTGCTCGACGGCGGGGAGGGTTTCTGCGGTGAAATTCCGGGTTTCCAGGGTGTGCTTGCACAGGCGGACACGTTGGAGACCTGTCGAAACGAACTAGCAAGCACGCTGGAAGACTGGTTGTTGTTTCGTATTTCTCGACAACTCCCCGTCCCGGTGGTGGAAGGCTTGGATCTTACGGTTAAGGAGTCGCCCGCCTTTGCCTGATGCCTCCTTTCGGGCCCATCAAGCGGCGGGAATTGGTGGCCTGCCTTCGGCGGCTGGGTTACAGCGGGCCGTACGCCGGCGGAAGACACGAGTTTATGTTGCGGGGCGTCATATCTGTGACCATTCCGAATCCGCACGGGAGCGACATCGGGCCAAACCTCCTAGCCAAGGTGCTGCGTCAAGCGGGTATCACCCGAGACGAGTGGGAAGCACTTTGAGGTTGCCGGAGCAGGTTCAGGTCCGCTTCGGTCTCAGTTTTCCGCCGAATGCAATCCGCCCGTGCCGGCACGGAACGCGATGTTCATCCGCTCTGGGTTCTCCGGGAGAGGTTGCGCGCAGTTCCAGTAACAGGCGCCGCAGTGCACGCATTTCTCGCGGTCGAAGGCCGGCACGCCGCCCACCCCGGGAGCAATGGCTTGGCCGGAACAAAGCTCAATGCAGATCTTGGTGCCGCATCGTTCGCACAGCTCCGGGTAGAGGAAGACGACATGGTCGGCATAGCCGGGCGGTGCCTGAACCTTGCCGCCGAGCAGCAGCGCGTCCTGATGCGACATGAGCAACTGGCCGTCATGAGGTATCGCCGGCCAACCGCATCGCTGCATGAGCGCGCTGTGGAGCGACACTCCTTTGATCGCGCACTCCTTGCGGAGTTGCTGGATTTCGGCCTTGGGAATTCGGCCGCGGTAGTATTCTTCAATCGTGGGGATGCGTTTGTAGGGCTGGACTGGCTCGCCATTGAGTGACAGCCGGCCATTGGTCATCCCCGCCAGCGCCATTCCCACCATGCCGCGCACTACGCCCTTTTGGAAGCCATCCCGCGACTTCTCGGCGATGCGCCCTTCCGCTTCCACCCAGCTTGCACGGCGGCGTTTGAGGTAGGTCTCTTCGAGATGTTGCCGGGTAAAGGGTTTCTTGGACTTGAGGAGTTCAAGCACGCTCTCGGCCAGTTGCGAGCCGGTCGTCCAGGCTTCGTCCACGCCTGAGCCGGTGAGGACATTGGTGCTCCCGGAGCCTTCCCCGACGCGGGCGTACCCGTCGCCTACCAAGTGCGGCTCGCCCCGGCGACCCGATTCCCCGAGTGTCTTGGCACCCCAGGATCGGAGCTTGCTCCCCTTGAGGTAACGCCAGAGGTACGGATGCAGCATCCAATGCTGGAGGTAACGGTAAGCCGTGCGCATCGGGGTGTCAAACCATGACGGCACGAAGATGCCGAGCGAGGCAACACGGTCGGGATGCACGTAGAGAAAACCGAAGATCTCGGGCTCGGGAAAGCCGAAAGTGTGGAGGACGGTGCCGGGTTTGAGCGACGTGTCGGCAGGCAGCTCCACGACAAACTTCATGCCCACCGCCCAATCGCGCACGTGGTGGCCTTCAGGCAGGCCGAACTGCGCGTCGAGCTGCTGGCCGATGGGACCGACTGGGCCGTCGCCGACAACGGTGAGGGCGGCGTGGATATCCATGCCCGGCATGAAGCCGTCACTCGGTTTGCCTTGCTTATCGACTCCCTGGTCGAGCAAGCGCACGCCGATGACCTTGGGTCCCGAGGTAGGGCGCGTCACTCCGTGCGCGCCGTTTCCACTTCCATCAGATCCCGGCGCGCACGAAGTGACGCGCCCTACCTGACCTCGTTCCGGTTCGCCTTGCTCGATCAGCACTTCGGCCACCGGTGTGCCAGGCCAGATTTGGACCGTGCCAGTGCTCTGAACCTGGGCTCCAACCCACTGCATGAATTGGCCCATCGAGAGCACCAGTCCGCCGGTTTTGTGGAGGAAAGGCGGTGACCAGGGCAATTCGACTGCCTCATGCTCGAAAGGCAGCAGCCCCCCAAATGCCCGGATACAGGAATCCGCCGCGCGCAGGGTCCAAGAGCGCCGGCTGGCGCCGGTCGGGTCGAGCAAATAGACCACTTTCTCCTCCGTGACGGCAGTCGCCATGGGGATCTGGTTGGGGTCGAGATCGGGAAATGTAGCCCGCAGCCCGCGCCCGCGTGTCACGACGCCGGAGACCCCGAAGCCTATGTCATCCGCGCGTTCATAGCAAAGGACCTGAAGCGGTGTGCCCGGCATGACGGCGCTCTCCACCGCGGGCGTGCCGTCCGGATTGACGAGTTGCTTCGAGAGCCCGGTGAGGAATCCCGCCATGGCCGGCCCGAACCCGACGCAGACGATGTCGGCGTCCATGCGCTGGCGTTGAACTGCAATTGAGTGTTCGTGGGTTGACTTGGTGATCTCCATGCTTTGCTCCGTGCCGTTGATCACTTGGGCAGGGTGAGGAATCCAGCTTGGGTGAAATGATGATCGGTGGTCAATACTGCCTGTAGTTTCAGCTCGCGCATGACCACAAAACTGGTGCAGTCCGTGAAGGAGAATTCCTTGTCGCGGTATCTGAAGAAGAATGCGCGCGCCTTGTCCGCCCGGGCCAGGCTGATGTATTCCCATCGCACGCGCGGACTGGCATCCACCTGTTGCCACCAGGCTTCCGACGTCCGGAGACCCAGCCGAAGCCGAAGCAACGTCAGTGTTTCATCCGCGACATAATCAGTGGTTATCAGCACGCCGCCATCTTGGAGCCAGGCGTCCCGAGCCGCAACGGCTTTGTTGTACGATGGGTCGGCGGCGTCGGCGCAAGCAACCCAGCCGGCTGTGTCCACGAACAGCCCCTTCATTTAGGATAAAGAACTGAGTCGTGGTCAGCGGCTCGCCGTCCGTCGGTTGAGCGGCCGAGCGGCTTGGCGTGATACAGAGGGTCATCCTTAAGATCGCCCAGGGCGCCTGCAGCAGCATCGATGGGCACAAGCTGAAAGGCAGGCCGGCTGCGATAAAGCACCGCGTACCGCGCTCCGCGTCGCACCTTCTCGACGACTTTGGGCAGCGAGGCGCGGAGTTCCTTCGCGTTAATTACTGTATTCATGTTAGGTTCATCTTAAGTTGAACCAGCTTGAGTGTCAACGCCGTTCCCCCTTTGTTTGATGCTGCAAACAGCACCACCAAGACCGGCGAGTCGTGCGCTTCACACACTCTCTCTGCCGCTCGACCATAGGACGGCGGCGTGCCTAGATTGGATAATCGAGCGCCTCAGGGATCATCACCTTCGTGAGTGCTTCTGCCGCGCGGTCCTTGGCAAGCCGCGCGCCGGTCAGGCAGCCGTCCAACTTGGCGCGAAGGCGGACGAACGGTTCCAGGCCGGTGAAATTCACGCACGGGCCGGCTTTGAGCGGATGCGCTTCGTTGGCTTCGGTCACGTCGGAGCAGGTCCGGGCGGAGCCGTCGATGCCGGGGATGATGCCCTCAAGCGATTCGAGTTCTTCCGCGGAGTAGCAGGCGCTGCAACTGGCCTCGTCCCACGCCGGGTGCCGGGTGTAGCCGTAAACCAACTCGGCGCAGATGCGGCCGACTTCACCTGCCGCGCGCGCGCTTTGCACGTGGCAAAGGTCGGTGAAGAAGTTCACGAAGCCGGGCAGGCCCTCGGCCAGGGCGGGATTGGCCGCACCCTTCTGCTCCAGCTCAAGCACGTCCAGGATGAACTGCCGCGCGGCCAGCAGCCAGCAAAGGGCGTCGGCCAGCGGGAAGGTCACACTCTGGCGGCTCTTGTGATAGAGCTTGGCGCCGTCGGCGTCGGTGGCGGTCTGCAGGTGATTGAGCGTCCATAGCCAAAGCTTCATGGCGGTCGCCAGCGTGCAGGCGCCCGTGCCGGGACGGCTGGAGGCGATGCGGCCCATCTCTGCCAACCACTCCCGGTATTGGGCGAGGAACAGCTCGTTGGTCATGGTGAGTGAGAGTTGGAGACGCTGCACCGCCTCGGGCCCTTCATAGGTCGCCTCGAGTTGGGCGTCCATCCACTTCTGGCCCAGGAAGCCCGGGCAATCTTCCGTCACGCCGTAACCGCCCATGAGGCTGACGGCTTCGCGCATCATATTGGCGCCGTGCCCGGTGTTCCAGAGCTTGCAGGCCGGACACAGGACGTTAGCCCGCGAATCGAGCAGCGCGAATTGAACCAGCAGGTCGGCTTTCAGCTTTTCGAGCCTCTGTTCGTCGCGCGAGCCCGCCGGCTTGGCGGAGAGCTGCAACAGCTCCAGGGCCTCCTGCTGCGCCGCCGCCAGGGCTTTCAGGGCGGCGCGGCCGGCGAGTTTTCGTCCGGCAAAGATCTCGTCCTTCTTCTTCTCCAGCGGATCGAGCTCGTCGAACAACCGTGCGGCGGCAAACCCCAACGAGGCGCTGGCCTCACCGGTGGCCCACACATCCACCAATCGGTGAAGCATGTCTTCCTTTTGCTGGAGACCCAGCTCGTAACGGGGGGTGCCGGGCGCGCCTTCGCCGCCGCGGAAACGACGGCGGGCATACATAACGACCGGCGCCACGGCCGACAGCAGTTTCGCCGAGGTCATCAGCCCAACGGTGACGCGCGTGCGCCGGAAGACCGCTTCGATGAGCTCACCATGCGAATAGCGCGGGATTATCACGCCATCCTTGATCGTGTAGCCGCCGATGATGCGGTTGGCCGGCACGCGCACGTTTAGCACGGGATCGCGCGTCGAGGAAAGCTGATGGACCAGCTTCTTGGTAGGCGTGCCGCGATCCCAGGCCCCGGGGTCGGTTTCTTCCAGGATAATCATACAGGAGCCTTTGATCCGCTTGTCGTCCGAATCGACCGCGGCGGTCACCACGTTGGCAAAGCCTATGTTCGTGATGAAGCGGCCCCGCTTCTCGACCTGCAGAATCGGTTCCTGGCCGTCCTTCCATTCCACGACGCGGACCTTCCCCCCGAGCATCCCGGTTTCGACGCCGGCGAAGGGGATGGGCTCGGTGAGCGCGAAGGCGGCGCGGACCTGCTGGCGTTTCTCGCCGGGTTTGAGTGGCGCGGCGAGGGGCAAATAATAATCGCGTTGCTCCTGCGTGCCGCGCTCATGGATGGGGGACAGGCCGAGGTTGCCGGCCAGGCTGGAGGTGGCCGCCCCGGCATCCACCCAGGAAAGCTCGAAGGCAATCAACGACAGTACCAGGTTCTTCGGCCCCTCGATGAAGCCCCCATGCTCCGGATCAAGAAAAGCGGCCGTGATGCCGCTCTCATCGAAGGCGGCCAGCAGGCTGGCCTTCCCGGGCGTCCACTCGTGGGAATTGCGCCCGCCCTGGGCGACCAGCCGGGCGACCGGACCGCGCGCCACCGTCCGGGTGGACTGGACGAGCATAGCGAGGTCGTACCGGTCGGCGAAGCGCCACATGATCTGGCGCAGGTCGTCCCCGGGCAGGGTTTGGAGTGTGGGTGTCGCTTTGGTGTCGGCGGTTACAGGCATAAATGAATGTATTGATCTAACAGGTCTAAGTATTCAGCATCCCGCGCTTTCGCCGGACTTATTCACGGCACGGCGCGCGAGACAGCGGAAAGCTATTAGGCAATTCGGGGTTGAGGCGCAAGCTAAAGCGCTGATGCAATGTACGACGGGGAGACCGAAATTGTGCAACCCGCGCGCAGCAGTGCGCGCGAGTCGCCGTACCCAGTGCGACATACTCCTTGCTTCACCGGGCTGCTGAAATAGCATCCCGGCGTGACCGAACTGGCAGACCAGGTTGAGCATAACATCTCCACCCTCGGGCTCTTTCGCCCGGGACAGCGCATCCTGGTGGCAGTTTCCGGCGGGGTTGATTCAATGGTCTTGTTGCATGTGCTGCGTCAACTGGCGCCAAAACACCGCTGGCAGCTCACCGTAGCGCATTTGAACCATCAGCTTCGCGGCCGGAGCAGCGCCGCCGATGAACGGCTGGTCCGCCGCACGGCGCAGAAGCTCAAATTGCCGACAGTGGTAGAGCGGGCGGATGTGCGGCAACTGGCCCTTGCGCAAAAGCTTTCCCTGGAGATGGCCGCGCGAAAGCTGCGTCATGATTTCCTGGCACGCGCCGCCAGGCGACGGCGAATCCCCAGCATCGCATTAGCGCACCACGCGAATGACCAGATTGAGCTGTTCTTCCTGCGGCTATTGCGGGGCAGCGGCGGCGAAGGGCTCGCGGGGATGAAGTGGCGCAATCCCTCACCGAGCGACCCAGCCATCGAATTGGTTCGTCCCATGCTGGATCAGCCGAAGGCGGAGTTGATTGAATATGCTGCCGAACATGGGATTCCGTATCGCGAAGACGCGAGTAACGCGATGCTGGACTTTCAGCGGAACCGGATCCGGCATGAGTTGCTGCCATTGCTGCGCCGCAAGTACCAGCCGGCCCTGGACAGAACCATCCCACGAGTGATGGAGATCGTTGGAGCGGAAGCGGAGCTCGCGGCTGAGGCAGCGAGGGAATGGCTGGGGGAAGGGGGAAGTCTAAAGTCCAAAGTCCAACCTCCAACGCGCGCTGAGGTTAGAGCCTCCTTGAGTCGGCTCGCACCGAGGGATGGAGGGGTGCGCTCGGGTCCCACATTCGAAGAGTTGCCGGTGGCCGTGCAGCGGCGCTGCGTGCAACTCCAGTTGCTGGCTCAAGGCATCCTGGCGGATTTTGAGTTGGTGGAGCAGCTTCGGCTGGGGGCGGACCAGCCGGTTGCTGTCGGCCCTAGTGGGGCAGGCGTCCCGCCTGTCCTTCCGGGCGTCTCGCCCTCGGTGGCAAGGTCGAGAGCGAGACGCCCTGGTGGCAGGCGAGACGCCCGCCCCACGAGCTGGCGGTTCATGGCCAAGGACAATCGGGGGAGCGCGACGCCTGTCCTGCTTTGTGCGGTTCGCGACCGCCTGGGGCGAGTTCAATTGCAGGCCGCCAAAGCGGAGCAATTCAAGACGGGTAGCGCGACGGTTGAGTTGGAGGGCAGGGCAGGGGAGGTCGAGTTCGACGGGGCCAGAATCTGGTGGGGAATCCACTCGCGGGGCGTGGTTCAACAACCCAAAGGCAGGGCAGGACGCGAGTGTTTCGACGCCGACAAGGTTGGTTCTCTAGTGCGGCTGCGGCATTGGCGGCCAGGCGACCGATTTCAGCCCATTGGCATGGCTTCCACGGTCAAGTTGCAGGACTTTTTCACCAATCACAAAGTCCCGCGGGGTCAGCGTCGCCAGCTCATTTTGGCCGTTACGGCAGAAGGGGAGGTGTTTTGGGTGGAGGGGATGCGGATTTCGGAACCGTTCAAGCTTACAAAGGAGACGATTCGCTGCTTGCAATGGCGGTGGAAACGGCCTTAAATGGCCATGTTGCGGTGGCCCAGCAGCCATGCTAGACTTGTTGCAGCCAGATCAAAGATGTCCGACGACAATAGAAATCGCGACGACGAAAAGACCCCCAAGAAGGGCGGGGAGTTCAGGGTGCCGCCGCGTACCATGGTGGTCTGGATTGCAATTCTTGGTGGCATCACTCTGCTCATGCTGTTCAAGGATAAGATGGAGTCGCCGGGCGATGTCATCAAACAAACCAAGTTCATGCAGTTGGTGGAGTCCAATCAGATCATCTCGGCCACCATCAATTACAACCCGCAAGGCTCGTACCTCAGAGAGATAACCGGCAAATACTGGAAGGACAACGAGCGGAAGGTCGAGGCGCCGTTCCAAGCCAAAGTGGTGTTGTATCCGGAGCTGGAAAAGAAGCTGGTCAACCTGCCACAGTTCGAGCCGCGCGAGCCGAACACCATGTTGTTCAGTTTTATGCTGAGCATCCTGCCCATTATCATCATTGCGGCGCTGATCTGGTTCTTCTTTATTCGCCAGATTAAAATGGCAGGCAAGGGCGCGCTGAGTTTCGGCAAGAGCAAGGCGCGGTTGCTGGCCAAAGAACGGAACAAAACAACCTTCAAAGATGTCGCCGGCGTCGAAGAAGCCATTCAAGAGGTTTCCGAGTTAGTTGAGTTCCTCAAGGACCCAAAGAAGTTCCAACGGTTGGGCGGGCGCATTCCGAAAGGGGTGCTGATGATTGGCCCGCCCGGCACAGG
>Ga0187880_1000748_pt1 | contig 26756 bp, 23 predicted proteins | sample June2016WEW_19_4_FD_132998 | JGI IMG/M metagenome (GOLD analysis project Ga0187880, IMG submission 132998) | Peatland microbial communities from SPRUCE experiment site at the Marcell Experimental Forest, Minnesota, USA - June2016WEW_19_40 | ecosystem: Environmental > Terrestrial > Soil >... | reverse complement strand
GTACGGCGCGGGGACGCCGTGGGTTCTGGCTCTGCACGGTTGGCGCCGGGACCACCGGGATTTCGGTGCCGTTCTTGCAGCTCCTGGAATCGAGGCGATCGCACTCGATCTGCCGGGATTCGGGAGCGCTCCCGCGCCTGACACGGCTTGGGGGAGTGCCGACTACGCACAAACGGTTGCCGCAGTTCTGGGCGAGATGGCGCCACGAGTGGTCGTGGTCGGGCACTCCTTCGGTGGTCGTGTTGCTGTGCACCTGGCTGCGAGCCATCCGGACAGGATTGCCGGCCTGGTCTTGAGTGGCGCACCCCTTTATCGATCCCCTGGAGCCCCTTCCAGGCCGCGGCTGGGTTTCAGGATGGCGCGTGGCCTGGCGGCGCGCGGACTGATTGGCCAAGAGAGGATGGAAGGGTTGCGGCAGCGTTACGGGTCCCATGACTACCGTGCGGCCTCTGGTGTCATGCGGGACATTCTCGTGCGCACGCTCGCCGAGGATTATGACGGGTCGCTGGCTCGCGTGAAGTGCCCCGTCGAGCTGGTGTGGGGTGACGACGATACCGAGGTTCCCTTGGCGGTGGCCCAACGACTGCAGGGCGAGCTCGCATACGCTCATCTTGTGGTTTGCCCCGGGGCGGGTCATCTCACGCCTCTGACGGTTCCAGGCGAACTGAGAGCGGCTATCGGAAGGCTGAAACCTTGATCGTCGCAGAGTCGACCGAGGGCACGTCCGGCCTGTGACCGTGCTCCGCGCCGTCGCTCTCGGCGCAGCCGTCGTCGCGATCGTCTGTGCTGACCTTCGATGGCTGCGCGTCGTTCAACACGAGCACTACTTATCCGGCGCGGCGACGCGTTTTGGGTGGCGTTGGTGGCTGAGCACGCCTCTCAACAGCATTCTCGCCCTGTTGGCCGTGGGCTGCGCCGGACTCACAACCGTGGTTGTGCCCGCAGCTTTGGCGACTGGCGTCATCGTGGCGGTCGGACCGGTCGGCCTTCGTTTACGGGGTCGCACCGCACGTCTCGCGTGGACGCGCCGGTTGTCCCAGGTCGCGGTTTGCACAGTGGGGATGGAGTGCCTTGCCGCCGCGCTGACCGGCGCATACGCCGGTGTCTCGGCGGCTGTGCTCGCGGTCGCCTGGAGTGCGATCGCAGTTCCTGTGTTCGTTGACGCCGCGCTTGGCATGCTCCGCCCTGTGGAGGACCGGCTGGCACAGCGCCACGTCGCGCGTGCGTCGGTTGTGCTCGGTCGGGTCCGCCCCATAGTGGTCGGGATCACGGGGTCTTATGGGAAGACGACGACCAAGACCTACGTCGCGCATCTCGTTGCCGGCGACCGCAGTGTGGTGGCAAGTCCGCGCAGCTTCAACAATCGGGCCGGACTGGCGCGCACGGTCAATGAGCATCTCGTGCCGGGGACCGACGTGCTCGTGGCCGAGATGGGCGCTTACGGGCCCGGTGAGATTGAGGCGCTCTGCCGTTGGCTTCAGCCCGAGGTCGCCGTCATCACGTCGATTGGCCCTGCGCACCTGGAGCGATTCGGCAGCCTCGATAAGACGCTCGCGGCCAAGGCGGAGATAACCTCCACAGCTCGTGTCGTCGTCCTCAATATCGACGACGAGCGGCTCAACGAGCTCGCCCGACGCGTTGGCCCAGGCCAGGTGGTCGTCCGCGCTTCGGGGCTGGACGCGAGTGCGGATGTGGCTGTGCTGGAACAAGCCGGTGGCCTCGAGCTGCGAGTCCGTGGGCGCTCGTCCGGTGTCGCCATCCTTGCGCCAGGGGCCCCTCCCCCCATCCGATCGAATGTCGCGTGTGCGGCGGCAGTGGCGGTCGAGCTCGGGATCGATCCTGAGGTCGTGGTGAGGCGCCTCGCCTCTTTGCCAGTCGTACCGAATCGATTGCAGCGCTACCAGGCCAATGCCGGTTATGTCGTGTTCGACGACACCTTCAACGCAAATCCGAGCGGTGCCGGTCTTGCACTCGATGCCCTCGAGTCAGAGGCCTGCGAGGGCCGGCGAGTTCTCGTGACACCCGGAATGGTCGAGCTCGGCAAGGCACAGGCTGCTGAGAACGCTGCCCTGGCCGAGCGGGCGGCGCGTGTTGTGACCGACCTCGTAGTCGTCGGAAGGACGAACAGGGCAGCGCTCGTCGAGGGCTGCCGCAGGGCAGGGCAGACCCTGTCGGTGAAACTGGTCGGAACACGAGAAGAGGCGGTGGCGTGGGCCCGCGAGGAGCTCGGTCCCGGCGACGCCGTACTGTTCGAGAACGACCTCCCTGATCACTTTCCTTGAGCGCAACGGCAGATGAAACGCAGGTCGGTGCACCGGGGTCGGTGTCCGCGCCTGGAGTGTGACATAAAGTGACCTCACGATGAGGCAAGGTGCGAAGCGCCGCTTGGACTTGGACGATCGTGGAGCGTTTGTTCTGCCGAAAGCGGTCCAGGCGCGGTCCGGCGACGCGCGTGAGTCGAACGCCGGCGCCCGGCCCGCGCGTGTCGGGGTGATCTACGGCGGTCCGTCACCTGAGCACGACGTCTCGGTTCTCACTGGCCTGCAAGCTGTTCATGCTCTCGCCCATGCCCCCGGCATCGGCCGCGTACGTTCGCTGTACTGGTCCAAGTCGGGCGATTGGCATGAGGTCCAGGCTGGGACCGAGGCGGCGGGGTTTGTCGAGGGTGTCCCGGCCAACGCCGTGCGCCTGCGGTTGATCAGCGTCCCGGGCGGCGGGTTCGTCAGGCCCGCCAGCGGGCTGCGGGCAAAAGAGGACCGCCTCGATCTCGACGCTGTGCTGGTCTGCTGTCACGGCGGTCCTGGAGAGGACGGCACCCTCCAGGGTGCCCTGGACCTGACGGGCATACCGTATTCCGGCCCGACCGCCATGGGCGCGGCGCTCGGCATGGACAAGCTCGCGTTCGGGGCACTTGTGATCTACGCGGGCCTGCCCGCGTTGCCGCGGGTGCCGCTGAGTGAGAGTAGCGAGGAACCGGGATTCCCTCCCCCCTACATCCTGAAGCCACGCTTTGGAGGGTCTTCCATCGGCATAGAGGTTGTCGCGGACTTCGACACGGCTCGCGCGCGCCTGAAGGCGAATCCGCACTTGCGGCGAGGCGCGGTTCTCGAGCCGTACGAAGCCGAGATGTTCGACTTGCAGCTTGCGGTGAGGAGCTGGCCCGAGCTGCAGCTCTCAGCGATCGAGCGGCCGCTGCGGACACGCAGCGGAGGCGAGATCCTTGGCTACGAGGACAAGTACGTCGGTTCGGAAGGGATGACGTCGGCTCCACGGGAGCTGCCCGCACAGATCCAAGCCGACCTCGAGGAGCGCATACGCGAGATGGTGCCCGAGGTTGCTTCGCTCGTGGGTCTACGTGGGGTGGCGCGGCTCGATTTCCTCTCCGACGGCGAGGACGTGTTCATCAACGAGATCAACACGATCCCCGGTTCGCTGTCGCACTATTTGTGGGTCGACCCGCGTTTGCCCTTCACCTCATTGCTGCTCGACCTGATCACAGAAGCGACGACGCGACCTGCTGCCGCATTCTCGTCGGCGGGTTCGGATGGGTCTGCCCTGCGGCAGGCAGGCTCCATCGCGAGCAAGCTCGGATGAGCGACTCGTTGACGCCCGAGCAGGCACGGTGAGCTTCCCGACGAAGCTGTTAGGTCCTGGCGAGGAGATCTACCTCGACTCGAGACCGAACTGGTCCTACTTGTTCTGGCCGTCGGTATTCACGGCTCTTGTTCTCGCCGGCTGCGTGGTCGCTGTGGTGCTGTGGACACGGGCGCCAAGTTATGTGAGGCTGATCTGCCTCGGAGTCGGTCTCGTCGCCGTCGCGTACCTGGGCGCTCGCTACCTGGGCTGGCGCACGACCACCTTCGTTGTCACCTCGCAGCGGATCGTCTACCGGACCGGCGTGCTGAGGCGAACAGGCAGGGAGATCCCGATCGGGCGCGTGCAGGACGTGACGTATCACCAAACCATCGTTGAGCGCATCGTCAGGGCAGGCAGTCTCACCGTCGAGTCCGCCGGTCGCCACGGCCAGGATCCCTTCCCCGATATCAGCAAGCCGGACCAGGTCCAGTCGCTCATCAACCGCATTGTGGCCCAAAGCGCCGGTGGCTACCCGGTGGCACAGAGCACTGCAATGATCTCCCCATCTGGGAGTGCACAAGCCGGCCCGCAACCGAGTGGGCATTTGTTGCCGCCGATCACAGATCCCACGCCACTTGTGCCGCCACCGCGGGCGGACTCGACGCCGCGCGCTGTGGCGACGCCGACCGTTGCCCAGCAGCTTGGCGAGCTTGCGGACCTGCACCGTCAAGGCGTCATCACCGATGCCGAGTACGAGCAGAAACGACGCGAGCTCCTTGACCGGCTCTGAGAATGCCAAGGGGCCCGCGCGCTGGCATTGGTACGCTTCGTAGGTGGACGAGCGCTTCTGGATCACGACGCTCGGCTGCCCGAAGAATGAGGTCGACTCTCAAAAGCTGATCGGTCGCTTGATCGCAGGCGGTTATGAGCCGGCGCAGGACCCTGGCGCGGCCGATCTTGTCGTCGTGAACACCTGCGCTTTTATCGAGGCAGCACGCGAGGAGTCGGTCGAGACGATCCTCGAGCTCGACGGGATGCGAAAGCGGGGATCTCGGCTGGTCGTGACAGGCTGTCTTGCCGAGCGTTCGGGTGAGGAGCTCGCGGCTGCGATCGGCGAGATCGATCTCGTTGCCGGCTTCGGCGTGCCCGTCGAGATGAGGACAACCAGGAGAGTCGTGCGGTCCGTGCCTGACGGCTCGTCCGCAGATGGTCCAGCACACAGCTTCGACTTGTTGGAGCTCCCGCGTCCGCAGGGAACCGCGCCATGGGCCTACGTGAAGGTTGCCGAAGGCTGTGACCGGCGATGCGGGTTCTGCGCGATCCCGTCATTTCGCGGTAAGCAGCGCTCGAGGTCGGTGGCTTCGATCCTTGCCGAGATCGAGGCTCTCGATGTCCGCGAGATAGTGCTTGTGGCTCAGGACCTGGCTTCGTACGGTCGCGATCGAAGTGCCTACCTGGGACAACGTGCAGCGGATGGCACCGACATTGTCGGGCTTGTCGGCGCGGTGGCCGAGCGAGTCGATCGGGTCCGCCTGCTCTATATATACCCGTCCTCGCTCAACGATCGGCTGGTCGAGGCGGTTTTGGCGACGGGCGTCGCCTACTTCGATCTCTCGTTACAGCATGCTTCGGCGTCCCTCTTGCGAAAGATGCGGCGCTGGGGGGATGGCGCCAGGTTCCTCGAGCGCATCGAACGGATCCGCCGGCTCGAACCGGGTGCCGTTTTCCGCTCGTCGTTCATATTCGGTTATCCCGGCGAGACCGAAGAGGATCACGACGAGCTGCTGGGGTTCATCGAGGAGGCAAACCTCGACTGGGCCGGGTTCTTCACGTTCTCCAGCGAGGAAGGAACGCTGGCGGCTGGTCTCGGCGACCAGGTCCCGGGTGCCCTCGCGCTTGAGCGCCTGCAGGAGTGCTCGGAGCTGCAGGACTCGATCACCACTCGCCGACGCCGGCAGTTGGTCGGGACGACGAGCGAAGTGCTCGTCGACCTGCCCGGCCGGGCCCGGTCCTACCGGGAAGCGCCGGAGATCGACGGAGTCATCCGGGTGCCTCGCTCGCTCCCGAAGGGCTGGCTCGGGCCCGTCCGCATCATGGACGCTGTCGGGCCCGACCTCGAGGCCGTTCCCGCGTTGGAACTCGTGGGCGGGTCAGCCCCATGAGCGGCAGCGAGAAGACGTTCGGGCCGTCGGCTTTGATGACGCCCGCGAATGCGCTCACCCTCGCCAGGCTCCTCGCGTCGCCGGTGATGGTCGCGCTCGTGATTGCCACTGGGCCTTCAAGTTGGCTGCTTGTGGGTCTCTGGTTCATCTGCTCGTCCTCGGACGGCCTCGATGGATTCGTGGCAAGGCGCTACGGCGCGACCCGCTCCGGAGCCTTCCTCGACCCGCTTGCCGACAAGTGCATCGTCCTTGGCGTGCTGGCAGCGCTGGCGGCGATCGGAGAGGTGAGCTGGCTGCCGGTGATCCTGATTGCAGGCCGGGAGATCTCCATGAGCGTCTTTCGAAGCTACGCGGCACGCCGCGGAGTCTCGGTCCCGGCCCGGACGACGGCCAAGGTGAAGACACTGCTGCAGGACATGGTGATCGGGCTCGCCTTCTTGCCGCCGGTCGGTCTGCATCACGCGAAGCTCGTCGGCTGGACGCTCTGGTTTGTAGTCGCGGTCACGCTGTGGACCGGGTTCGAGTACCTGCGTGACTCACGCAAGTTGCTCGCCGGCGCTGACTCGCCGACGAGCGACAACGTCGGCCGTCACGTCGCGTGACGGCGGGCCATCCCGGACAACAGCCCATGCGAGCCGAGGTCGTTGCAGTCGGGACAGAACTTCTCCTCGGTCAGGTCGTCGACACCAACTCCGCATGGATCGGCGAGCAGCTCGCCGTGTCGGGGATCGACTGCAACTTCCAGACAAGGGTGGGTGACAACATCGATCGCATCGCTTTGGCGCTGCATACGGCGCTCGGGCGGAATGAGGCGGTGATCATCTGTGGCGGCCTCGGGCCGACTCAGGACGATGTCACCCGGGAGGCGATCGCGTTGGTGATGAACGTCCCGCTTCGCCGGGACGCCACCGTCATTCAGACCATCAGGGAGCGCTTCGTGCCTCGTGGGCCGATCCGGACAATGCCGGCCAACAACGAACGACAAGCTGACGTTCCCGAAGGAGCGACGGTGATCCCACAGACGATGGGCACCGCGCCCGGTCTCGTCTGCCCTATCGGGGACAAGGTGATGTACGCGCTCCCAGGGGTGCCGTACGAGATGCACGACATGATGCAACGAGCTGTGCTGCCCGATCTGCGGAGGCGGTCGGGACAGGCCGCCGTGATCCGCAGCAGAACGCTCAAGACCTGGGGCTACAGCGAATCAGGGCTCGCCGAAGTCGTCGCAGCCCGCGTCGAGGCTCTGGAGGGCGGGGGACCGGGTGTGCCGACCATCGCCTTCCTAGCGAGCGGTGTGGAGGGGATCAAGCTGCGTCTCACCGTGAAGGCTCCCGACGACGTCACCGCCCGCGAGGCGCTCGACGCCGAGGAGGCGAAACTGCGCGCGCTTGTGGGTGACGCCGTCTTCGGCGTTGACGACGAGACGATGGAGAGCGTCGTGGGCGCGCTCCTCCTCGGGCGTGGCTGGAGCCTCGGGGTTGCGGAATCCCTGACCGGCGGCCTGGTCGCGGCCCGGCTCGTAAGCGTGCCGGGAGCGAGTGACTGGTTCAAAGGCGGAGTCGTGGCTTACGACGCCGGTGTGAAACGATCCGTCCTCGGTGTGGGGGAGGGCCCGGTGGTCACCCGCGAGGCGGCTGCGGCCATGGCGGAAGGTGCGCGGCGGGTCCTTCGTGCTGACGTTGGCCTCGCGACCACCGGTGTCGCGGGGCCGAGCGAGCAGGAGGGCCGGCGGGTCGGCACCGTTGTGGTCGGGCTCGCGCTGCCCGGTTCTGTCCCTGATGCAGTCGAGCTGCGACTGCCCGGCGATCGGGAGCGCGTCAGGCAATTGACGACGATCTCAGCTTTGAACGTCTTGAGGCGCCGGCTGGCTGGTGGCCAGGCCTAGGAGCTAAAGCTGAGGTTTTGTAAGGCCTTTGCCCCTGCAAGCGTCTCGCAGCACGCGAGCGACGGCGAGGTCCACCAACGAACATATGTTTGGAACTACAGTGATGTGATGACGTCGCAACAGGGACCGGTGTCGGGAGTGACATACCCATTTCGTAGGTTGCGACCCGCCGGTCTGACGCCGGCGAGTCGGGATGAGGCAACACCACAGCAGAGAGGTCCAGTTCCACAAGTGAACCGGCGACAGGCAGCGCGAGAGGAGAGAGACCCGACGATGGAGCGTGACAAGGCACTCGAGGCGGCACTCAGCCAGATCGAGAAGCAGTTCGGAAAGGGCTCAGTCATGCGCATGGGTGAGCACACCGGCATGGGGATCGAGGTGATCTCGACTGGCGCGATGGCCCTTGACCTCGCGCTCGGAATCGGTGGGCTCCCGAGGGGGCGGATAATCGAGCTGTTCGGGCCGGAGTCCTCAGGCAAGTCGACCCTGGCACTGCACGTGGTAGCTGAAGCCCAGCGCAACGGGGGAATCTGTGCATACATCGATGCGGAGCATGCGCTCGACCCCGTCTATGCCAAAGCCATCGGCGTCGACATCGACGAGTTGTTGATCTCCCAGCCCGACACCGGCGAGCAAGCCCTCGAGATCGCGGACATGCTCATCCGGTCCGGGGCGATGGACGTCATCGTCATCGACTCGGTGGCGGCGCTCACGCCACGTGCCGAACTCGAGGGCGACATGGGCGACACCCATGTCGGCCTGCAGGCCCGCCTGATGTCCCAGGCCCTGCGCAAGCTCACGGGTACCCTCAGCAAGTCGTCGACGATCGCGTTGTTCATCAACCAACTGAGGGAGAAGATCGGCGTGGTCTACGGATCGCCGGAAGTCACGCCCGGAGGGCGCGCCCTCAAGTTCTACGCCTCGGTCCGGCTCGATATTCGCCGGTTGGAGTCCATCAAGGACGGGACCGAGGTCATAGGCAACCGCACGCGGGTCAAGGTCGTGAAGAACAAGTGCGCGCCGCCGTTCCGCATGGCCGAGTTCGACATCGTCTACGGCAGGGGTATCAGCCGAGAGGGCTCCGTGCTCGACGTGGCTGTCGATCTGGGGATCGCGAAGAAGTCGGGCGCCTGGTACACCTACGAGGGCGAGCAGCTTGGCCAGGGCCGCGAGAATGCCAAGCAATTCCTACGGGAGAGTCCCGAGCTCATGGTCGAGCTCCATCAGCGGATCCGCAGCTTGGTGGCGGAGAAGGCGGCCCTTGCAGTCGAGACGCCGATCGGAGCCGGAGGCCTGATCGAAGACGACGAACCCATTTCACTCGACTGAGCGTTACACCTCGGCCAGCGCCGAGGTGTGCCCTGCTCGCGTGTCGGCCCCCCGCACGCCGGTGTGGGGTCAGCTGTTAGAGATCGTCAGGCGGCTTGGTGCCGCTTTTGGAGTCGGCTAGGCCGAGTCGTTCAGCCGCGTCCCAGAGCTCGTCGCGTGCCTGCGGCGCGGCCGCCTCTTCGATGAGAAGGCGAGCCTGATCATGCTGGCTGCGCCCGAAGACGTGAGCGCAGCCCTGATCGGTGACGACGACCGAGTGTTGGAACGATGTCGCGGGCATATCCAAGAGCGGGACGACGGTGGACGTCTTGGACTTCTCGTGCCAGGACGGCAAACCGATCACGGCTTGGCCGCCGGCGGAATGGAGCGCCCCGACTATGAAGTCAGTCTGGCCGCCGAAGCCGGAGAAGATACGGCCGCCCACGTAGCTCGCGTTGGCCTGAGCGAACAGGTCGATCTGCACGGCCGCGTTGATGGAGATCATCATCGGGTTGATGGCGATCATCGCGGGGTCGTTGGTCGTCTCGGTCCGGAACATCCGCAGCCTGGGATTGGCGTCGGCCCACTCGTAGAGCTCCTCTGATCCGCCGATGAATGACGTGACGATCTGGTGATCGGGATCAAGTGCTCCCGACCGCTCGAGGGCAAGAACGCCGTCGCTGATCATCTCCGACCAGATCCGCAGGCCGCGGCGGTGCACGAGCCGCCCGAGAGTCGCGTCGGGTATGGCACCTATACCGAGCTGCAGCGTCGCACCGTCCGGTACGAGCTGGGCTATGTACTCACCGATCTGCTGTTTCGGGCCATCGGAGGAGTGACCCTCGGTTGTGTCAAGCGCCTCGTCCACTTCGATGGCGACGTCGATCGTGTCCGTCGGAATCTCGCTCTCGCCGAAGGTGTAGGGCATCCGAGGGTTCATCTGGGCGACGACGAGCGCCCCGCGCGCGCGTGCAACCTCCAGGGCCGCAGGCAGAACATTGACTTCGATCCCCAGTGAAACCTTGCCGTCTCGCGGCGGCGAGGTCTGGATCATGACGACGTCAGGCTGGCGGGAGATCGCGAAGAGCCGTGGCACGAGAGACAGCCGCATCGGGATGTAGTCGAGCGCGGAGGAATGGCGCATTCCAGCCCCGACGAATGGCGACTCGTAACGCACTCCCGGCCGATCCGAGATGTGATGGTGGCAACCCAACATGAACACTCGGTAGCTCTCGAGGTTCGCATCGAGGATCTCGAGCGCCCTTTTGGGCGAGGCCCAGTTCCCGGTCACGACAACGCGCGGAGCCCTTTCGGTCAGCGAACCGAGCCGGTTCCCGAGCTCCTGCTCTGAAATTATCCGCATGCGGCCGACCCTAGCAGTGGAGGGCGGCAAACGTTTAGTTGGGGATTGAGGTGTGCTTGAACTCGTTCAACTCGACGTGACTCTCGAGAAGATCGAGGATCCGCACGATCGTCGCTGTCGCCAATCCTGCGTCTTTGCCTGGCCTTGTCATGATCCGGACGAAGGCGGCCTGGTCGTTTACGACGAAGGTCGGCACTCCGAAAACCGCGTTGTCGACGACGGCCGTCTCGTGAGACTTGCGGTACACATCGAGCGGCCACCCGCTCTTGATCTCATCGAAGACGCGTCCGGCGTCGAGCCCCTCCTGTTCCAGCACCGATGCCAGAGCCTCGGCGTCGCGCAAGTCGCCACCATGGTCGTGACGGAGGGCGAACAGGGCCAGGTGCGTATGGAGGAACCTTTCGGGGAAATGGTCTCGCACGACTATTCCGACCTGACCCGCGAGCAGGTCCGCTTCCTTGCTCGCATCCTCCCATACGGGCGTGCCCCCATCCTCACCGTGAGCTTGGCTGAGTGAGAACGGCACGAAGGTGACCTGGAACGGGGCGCCCGCCTCGAGGGCGACTACCAGGTGCTCATGCGCGTTGCGGGCGAAGGGGCAGCGATAGTCCCAGTTGACTGAGAAGGGGGTTGTTGTCATGAGTGCGAGAACCCCACCTAGCACCCGCGGATTCCCCGTCGACCGAAGCTCCCAAGGATTCGAGGGCGGCACCGCTACCATGCCTGCGGTGCCACAGGTTCACTTGGTACGGGTTGCCGATGTGCCGGCCGTAGCCGCATCGCTCGTTCGGGCTTTTCAGGACGACCCGATGCTGACGTATATGTTCCCCGACCCCCGGACGCGGGAACGAGCAATGCTCCGTTTCTTCAAGCTGCAGCTCCGCCAGACGTACCTGAAGAGAGGCCTGGCCTACACGACGGATGACTGCCGGTCGACAGCATTGTGGATGCCCCCCCGTTCCGGGCCTCCTCCGATGCGCGACGTGATTGCGCAGCTCCCGATGCTTTGGGTCCTCGGGAGGCGGGCAGGAGCGGCGCTCCGGCTCGTCCAGGTCGTCGAGTCGCGTCATCCGAAGACTCCGCACTACTACCTGGGCGGGCTCGGCACCGATCCACAGTGGCAAGGAAGGGGCCTCGGCTCTGCCGTGATGGCTCCCGTGTTGGAAACCTGTGACCGTGAAGGTCTGGCGGCGTATCTCGAGTCCTCGAAGGAAGTCAACGTCGGCTTCTACCGACACCACGGTTTCGAGGTCACCGGCGAGGTCGACGTACCGGACAGCTCCCTCCGGCTCTGGCTCATGTGGCGGGAGCCCCTCAGGCCGACCCTATAAGAGGACGACGCCTGGTCGGCGGGTCTCGGCGTTGCGGGGGCTCGGAGAGTCGGGGGGCACCGGGGTGAGCCCCTCAGGGAGTCTGGACGGGTCGAAGATGATCTCGGTCAGCAGGTCGAGCACGGCCCGCGTCGGGGCCGATGGCAGACCCGTCGCCCGCTGCACGACACCGACGAGCCGCCGCGGAATATCAGAGATCCTGACCAGCGCAAAGTTGTCACGAAGGTAGCTGGGCACCGCGGTCGCGGGCAGGATGGATGGACCCCAGCCTTCGAAGGTGAGCGAGGCGATCAGGCGGGTCCCGTCGATCTCTGCACGGGCCAAGAGGGTGGTTCCGGTCGAGTTGAGGGCGGCGTCGAGATCGGCGCGAAACGTCGTGCCCGCGACCGGCAGTAACAAGGGGATCCCCTTCAGGGCGCCGAGGCTGACCTCGCGCGAACCGGCGAGCGGGTGCTCAGCAGGTACGACGAGGACTACGTCTTCTTCGAAGAGCGGCGTCAACGCGAGGTCGGGTCCTTTCGTCGGCAGGTTCAAGACGGCGAGGTCGACCTCTCCTGTTGCGAGCTGGGAGTCGAGCCTCGTCGTGGTCAACTCGACGAAGACCAGGTGAAGGTGGGGGTATCGCTGTGGGGCCGTGCGGAGCAACTGGGGCACTAGCCACCGGGCGGTCGTACCGATGATCCCGACACGGACGGTTCCGGCGACCTCGTGGGTGAGAGCGATCACGTCCGAGAGCAGCGCTTCGAGCTCCACTTGCACTCGCCTCGAGCGGGCGACCACAAGAGCGCCCGCCTCGGTCAACTGACCGGTGGAACGATCGACCAGCTCGCAACCGAGCTCGCGCTCGAGCTTTTTTACGTGCGCGGAGATGTTGGACTGGACCGTCTGGAGAGCATCGGCAGCTGCGGAGAACGAGCCGTGGTCCGCAATCCCGACGAGCGCACTCAGCTGGCGCAGTTCCATCACAATCGACGATATCAGCTATCGGTAAGAACTGTTTGACCGATGCTGTGAAATCGTGCACCATGTACTCAGACCTCAGTAGCGGAATCCCCCCTCCAGCAACTGAAGAGTCTTGAGAAGGGGCCGGTATCCCCCCCACCGGCCCTTTCTCCGCGTCTGGAGGCGGGTTTGGTGCTCCCAGGCGCGCCAGCGCGTTGCCGAAACCCTGGAAGACGGCGCTGTCACGACACCTTTCCCAGTCAGGGCCTTCATGCGCGGGCCCCAGCATCGCCGTCGCGTTTGCGGGAACGAAAACACCGAATAGGACGCGAGTTGTCCGATTGTACGAACAACTCGGCTAGCATGCACCGGGTGAGCATCGTCGAGCTGTCGCTCGTACTGTTCGGGGTCTCGATCCTGGCGGGCGCGCTGGGCTCGCTACTGGGCCTGGGTGGGGGCTTTGTGATCGTGCCTGTGCTCACGCTGGTCTTCCACCTCGACATCCGCCTTGCGATAGGGACTTCGATCGTGGCGGTGGCGGCCACGTCCTCAGCCGGGGCGGCGAGGAACGTGACAGAGAGCATCACGAATCTGCGGGTCGCCACCTTTCTGGCACTCGCGACGACAGTTGGCGCGGTGACGGGCGCACTCCTGGCCGGCGTGTTCGATGCCCGTTTCCTGTTCGCGCTTTTCGGGACCGTTCTCGCAGTCTCCGGAGCGCAGATGCTCCGCAAGCGCCCGGTCCGGGCGGTGCAGGAGACAACTCGGGCGATGGAGACGGTCGGTGTTGCTGCTGGCCTCGAGGGGGGAACGGGCGGCGGCCGCCTGGCAGACCGGTTGGCGCTTCACTCGGCTTACTTCGACGAGGCAGAAGGACTGAACGTGCCTTACGTCGTGGCCAACACGGGACTCGGGCTCGGGCTCATGTACCTGGCCGGTACCTTGAGTGGCCTGCTCGGGATCGGCTCGGGAGTGCTGAAGGTGCCGGCGATGGACTTGGCGATGCACATACCGATGAAGGTCTCGACGGCGACCAGCAACTTGTTGATCGGGCTGACTGCGGCGGCGAGCGCCGTGGTCTACTTCGCCCGGGGCGACATAGATCCGCTCATCGCCGGCCCGGTTGCGATCGGCATCCTTCTCGGGGCGACACAAGGGTCCAAGTGGCTCGTAAGCATCCGCTCCGATCGTCTCCGGGCGCTGTTCGTGAGCGTGCTCGTCGTTGTCGCGGTCCAGATGATCTGGAAAGGGATCGGCTGATGGCTTCGCCTGCTCGCGGGCACGGTGCCCTCACGCCGCCCTCGCCGCGGGGCGTACGCGCGGCCGTGGGGAAGGTATTGCGCGTGGGCGTGTCCCTGGCCGCGGTGCTCTTGTTGACGGGATACGTCGTCGGCCTCGTCGCTGAGCCGGGCGCGTTCGGTTCGCACGCGGTGGAACAGGCACACCTCGCCGGAAGGGCGAGATTCCCGCATTCGCTGGCGGCGGTGTGGAACGGTATCGGGCATGGCAGCGGTGAGGCGATCATCGTGGCCGGGGTCCTTGTGCTGATACTGACTCCCGTCGCTGGGTTGGTCACGAGCGCAGTGGCGTTCGCTCGGCGGCGCGACTGGCTGTTCACGGCGATCTCGGCGGCAGTGCTCTCGGTCATCCTGGGGTCGTTCGTGCTGGGCTGGTTGTCGGCGTGACGAGAACCATGCCGTCGAGTCGCAGCCGATGCGGTGTCGGGGTCTTGTGATGTCACTCGACGTGAGTGACCCGATGCCGCTGTGGGCACAGCTAGCCAGCGAGCTCCGCCGTCGTCTTGGTGCAGGCGAGTTCGATGAGCGGTTCCCGACAGAGGCAGAGCTGGTCGGGACTTTCGGCGTGAGTCGTGCAACGGTCCGCGAGGCCATCCGCCGTCTGCGTGGAGAAGGGTTGGTCGATGCCCGCCGGGGAAGCGGGACCTTCGTCGTGCGTCGCCAGCTGGACGCCCCGATACTCGGCACGTCGGGGCTCGCACAGGCGATCACAGCCGCGGGGCTGGCCGAGGCGAGCAGGGTGCTTCGTATGGAGGAAGGGCCGGCGGGGGAAAGGGCAGCCCAGGCACTGGGGATCGACAGTGACGAAGTGGTCCAGTGGGTCGAGCGCGTCCGGTACGCGGATGGTGAGCCGCTCGCGCTTGACCGGTCCGCGCTGGCGATCGATGCGGCACAAAGGAGGGCTTTCGTCGGCGGCGATCTGACGCAAGGGTCCCTTTACGGAGTGCTCGAGACACTCTGCGGCATTCGGATCACCGGTGGGAGCGAGCGGCTGCGCGCCGTGACTTGTGGCCAGGAGGAGCGCCGGCTGCTGCGGCCCCGCCGCGGCGAAGGCGTCTTCGAGGTGGAGCGCGTCGCCTACGCCGGCGATCGCGTGGTCGAGTGGCGCCGTAGCCTGGTTCGCGGCGGGGGTTACGTGCTCAGCGCGACCTGGGGCACGATGCCGGTGACGGCGCGGCGCTGAGGGGCCGTGCCAGCCGCTCAAGTCGTTCTCAGGAGTTCGGCCAGCTCGTAGCAGGGTCGCCCGTGGCCCATCCCGAAGGCACCTGAGCCTCGGTCGTGAACGTGCTGGCGGTGCAGTGCACAGCGGACGTCGGCCCGAACCAGAAGTCGTAAGTGCCGGGCGCGGACTCTCCGAGAACCGCGAAGGGAGCACCGGCGGCGATCACGAAGGTGCCGAGGCAGTGCCGGTCGTCCGGGTTGAACGCCGTGTAGACCGAAACGCCGGTGGCGGTCGCAACGCTGACCACCCCGGGTGAGCTAGGCGGCCCGGTGGTGGTCAAACCACCGCTGGAGCCCGGGATGCCCGCCTGGGCAATGCCGCCTTCCACGGCCGACTGCAGGTTGGTCTCGAGCACGACGTCTGTTGCCGACAGCGCCGACAGTGGGGCGAGGAACGCGTTGCCGAGGGCAGTGCTAGCCCCGCAGGCCGAAAGGGCGGCCGCGAGCGCGGTGATCACGAGAGCCGCCAATCCTGAGCGGACGAGCACTTGTGCTCGGGGCCGCGCGAGAGCCCGCGCGGGCGGGACCTCATCAGTCATCCCGGGTCCAAGGTTGGCGCTTGCGGTGTTCGCGCGGCGAGGGCTGGTCCTTGCGAGCCGAGTCCGGCAATGCCCATTCGCGCCGCCATGCGGAGGCTTGCGGACCTCGGAACGGCGGGGTCGTCCCCGCCGCAGCACGACGGCGGGCGGACCACCAGTCCGACTCGGCCTCGTCGGCGAGGGCAGCGACGGCCTGCTCTATGCGAGCGGCGAACTTGCGCGCGTCCTCGTGCTCGAGGGCGATGAGAGCATCGCCGAGGCGGATCTCGGTCGAGCCCGGACGAAGCCGTGAGCTGCTCTTCGCGAGCACAGCGCGCGTTCCCCGGATGTGGACCGGGATCACCGGAACACCGCAGCGTTTCGCCAGATAGGACGCCCCCCCCTTGAACTCGCGTCCCCACCCGTCGTCAGTACGGCCGCCTTCGGGGAAGATGATGAGGCTCCATCCCTCCTTGATGAGGCTCGCAGCGAGGTCGGCGGAACGGCGATTGACCTTGGAACGCTCCATCGGGATGGCTCCGAGGCCGAAGGACCAGAAGGCCGCCTTCCAGTGACGGTCGAAGAAATAGTCGGCCGCGGCGGCGACGATCGTGTGGTGGCGCAGCCGGACCGGCAGGCTCGAGAGCAACAGGCCCGTGTCGAGGTGGCTCGCGTGGTTTGCAGCGAGGATCATCGGACCCTCGACGGGATCGAGATGTTCGAGCCCGATCACTCTTGGCGAGAGCACCACTCGGGCGACCGGCCGCGCGATGTCGTCCAGGACCACGGCCCGCGCGAGGCGCACAGGGTAACGCCGGGCCCAGGTGGTGTCGTAGTCGATGCCGAGCTTGCGCTTCGGCAAGGGTGCGACGAGGCCAACGGGCCTCGTCGGCTTCTCGGTTACGAAACGCAGTCCGTCCCGGCCCAGTCCCGGCGCCCCGCGAACGCGTTGTGTCATTTCACGTCCGCGAACAGCAAGCTAGGCACGTGCAGGTGGGTAATCGTCGGATCCCTGCCGACGACGTCCTCGGCGAGCTCTAGGGCATCCGCGAAGGTGGACGCGGGCGAGAAGCCCATGCGGCGGACGGCCGCCCGATCGCCCCCGACCACGATCACGCGACCGAGGTGCGAAAGGGCGTGGGCGCACCAGTACCACATGTAGAGGGGGTGGACACCGTGGTAGGCGTAGCTCGTCCGGTAGAGGTGCACATACCAGGGGTCGGTGGCGTAGGACTCCTCGTACTTGGCCTCGATCTCGAACATGTCGGTGGTCTCGGCAAGCACCTGTTCGAAGAAGTCGATGTAGCTCGGGTGATGGACCGGGTTGAACTCCCACTGCGTCGGGTGCGAGATGATCACCACACCGCCCTCGCGCACGAGGGGCTTGCCGCGATAGAGATTGAAGAAGTAGCCGAGCCCCAAGCACGCGACGAGGATCGGGTTCATCGTCGAGTTGACGTTGTAAGGGCCAATGTAGGGCAAGCCCATCGTAAGTACGTCGGTCTGCCCCGAGACCTCGACCAGCTGCTGTCGGTAGATGTTGGCGAGCGTGACCTCGTGGACAGCCTCGACGGCGCCCGCCTGGACCGAGGTCATCTCGTGTGGGGCCCGCACGGCGTGGAAGATCTTGCGGCTGATACCTGCTGGTGTCCGCTCGAGTGCGCTGGAAGTCGCGAGAAAGCTTGCCCGGTCACGCAGCGACCACTCCCATTCGCGCTTTTGCAGGAACGCGAGCTGTTCGGGAAACGTGTTGGTGTTGAGCGTCGTCTCGATCTGGAAGATCTTCACGCCCGATTCAGCTATCAGCCTGCCCATGCGCCAGTTCGAGTGGTGCAACTCGGAGCGGTGGATGTCCATGAAGGAGCGGCTGCTGAGCATCGAGCGCACGTTGTGGTGGTGCTTGAGGCTCCGGTACGAGGCGAGTCCGGTTGCGACTGACTTGTGGCCGCCGTCCATCGGGACGAGGTTGATGTTCACATAGACGAGGAGGTCGCTCTCGGCCGCCCGGCGGTTGATCTCGACGTCCTCCCCCTGGTCGGTGAGCCCGAGGTGGACGAGGTTCGACGGGTCCTCGGCATCGTGCTGCAACAGCAGCCCGTGCGGGGCAAAAGCCTCGAAGACGCGGTCGCCGAGGACGTGGCGGAGCTCGGGATCGGTCATCCGGCGGTGGAGGGCAAGGGCCGCGATGAGCACCACATCGTCCACACCCGCCTCTGCGGCGAGATCGAGCACCGCTTCGATCACGCGCTGGCGCGAGTCGGGGGGCTGCATTGGTGGCAGCGGGAGCGAGATGTCGTCGAACGCGATCGTGAGCCGCATGCCGGGGAAGAGCAGCGTGCGAAGCGGCTGCGAGTCACCGAGCGGGTTGTCGAGGGCGTGTCGGATGGCTTGGTCGGGATCCGCGAGGGGATCGAGGGCCTCTGGCCCATAGACGACCCTGGTCCCGACAGGAAGCCGCTCGAGCCGGAATCCTTCACCGTGCCAAATCAACGTCGCCGGAGTCGATCGGTCGACCTCGAGGACGAAGCCGGGCCTAGGACTCACATTGCCTCCTTGGTCGCGGCCGAATTCGGCCTGCCGCTCCTTGAGTTGGGCGCGTCCGGGCCGGGTACGGCTTTGCGCATGTCGAACACGATCTTCACCGCGCCACGACGACCGGCCGCGGCGGCGTGCGCGACGGCGTCTTCGTAACGCTCGAGCGGGTAGCGTGCCGAGACGAGGCTCTCGAGGCGCGCCTCCCGCACGAGCTCCAAGGCGAGCTGGAAGGTAGACCGTGGCCCTTCGGGTCGGTCCTCACTTCCATAAGCGTAGGCGCCGCGCAGCTCGATCTCGCGTTGCCAAAGGGGAGCGAGGTCCACCCTCACCACGCCAGGCATGCCGACGAGCACGATTCGGCCGCCGGGGCGCACGACCTCGAGGCACTGCTCCAAGGAAGCCGACGTGCCCACGCAGTCGACGATGAGGTCGACGCCTCCGGTGAGACGCTCGATGTCCCCACCGGCCGACTCGAGCGCGAGCGAGCCCGACAACCGCCGGGCGGCTCGCTTGTGCTCGTTTGGCTTAACAACCTGGTCGGCGCCTAGATCCCGGGCGAGCTTTCGCTGCTGGGGGTGTTTGGCGACCGCGACGAGGGCACCCGGTAGACACAAAGCCCTCATTGCCGCGATCACGCACAGGCCCAGGGTCCCGGCGCCGAGCACCATGACCCGCTCCCCACCGGTTATCTCGGAGGCAAAGGCCGCGTGAACAGCACAAGCTGCGGGTTCGACCATGACGGCTGCCTCGTCGGAGAAGTCGTCGGGGACAGCGTGCAACTGGCTTTCATGGGCAACGAGCCCCGTCGACCAGCCACCGCCTGTGTCACGGCAGTAGCCGGTTTGGAGCCCGGGGCGCAGATGACCGAAGGCGATCCGCTCGCACGAGCCTTTCCGACCGGCCGCGCATGCCGGGCACCGAGGCTCGATCCCGCGGGCTTCACAACCGAGCACGGGCTCGATCACCGCTCGCCGCCCGTCTAGCGCGCCTCCTTCTACGTCGCCGACGACCTCGTGACCCGGGATGAAGGGGAAGCTGACAATGTGGTCGAAGTAGCGCGAGCTCTGGCCGTCCAACGTGGCGAGATCTGAGCCGCAGATCCCGGCGAGGCGGGGCCGGACCCGTACCCAGCCGGGGCCCGGCATCTCGAGTTGCTCAATCTCGACGAGCTCGAGAGGACCTACGCGGACGCCCTTTCCCGAGCCGACCAGGGCCGAGGCGACTCGCGAGGCCGCAAAGCGCGGCACGTTCCGCTCGAACTGAAGTGCTTTCATCGGCTGTCGCCTTTGGAGGGCGTTGTCACCCAGCTGGCAGGTGTCGTCTGCACGCCGGGGTGGCGGGTGGCGATCGCGAGCAGGCGCCGCGGGCCGCCGCCTGCCCGCTCCCAGTTCTCGATGAACCAGCCCCGGCGACGGGCGATGGCAGCAAGCTTCGCCTCGGGGTTGACCACCACAGGGAAGCCGGCAGCCTCGAGCATGGGGAGGTCGCTTGTCGAGTCCGCGTAAGCCACGGTGTCGCCGAGGCTCAGACCTTGGGACTTTGCGAACTCGTCCAACAGGATCGCTCGTGCCTCGCCCGTCGGGGGTGCTTGGGTGAGCTCGCCGGTGAACTTGCCGTCGCGCTCGGCCATGGACGCGCAGACGATCTCGTCGAACAGCGGCCGGAGGGGCTCGACGACGAAGTCGAGGGCACCGGTGATCAGCAACGTCCGGTGGCCGAGGGCGCGATGGCGACGCACCCGGGCGACGGCATCGGGGAAGGCCCGCAGGCCGAGCAGGTCGCTGTACAGCTCGTAGCTGTCGAGCCGGAGCTGCTCGACAGGGGCGTCCTCGTAGCGGCGGTAGAAGGCGCGAAGGAAGTCGCTCCGGTCGCGGCGGTCGAGCCGGAGCAGCCTCGGCCCTTCTGCCAGCAGGCCTGCGACCAGGCGCGCACGCTCGAAGCGGTCCAGGTGACGGGTCGCCAACCAGGCGTAGCTCTCGACGACGTTCGAGGCGATGAGCGTGTTCTCGAGGTCGAACGCTGCGCAGCGAGGCTCCTGGGAGAGGATCGCCTTCTTGGTCCGCTCCTCACGGCTGCCCAGCGTCCGCTTGGCATTGGGTGAGGTGCGCACCCTGGCGTGCTCGACCACCGAGGGCAGGTGAACGTCCTCGATGTAGCGCGGCCAGGAGATCACGGCTGGGTCGAAGCAGAACTCTGCCTGGTCAGCGGTATCGAGGCTCTCGAACAGCTGCAGCGTCCTGTCGATGCGAAAGCGCGCCTCGGTCTCACTGTACGAGCCGTACAGCTCGACATAGCCGAGAGCGCGTTCGGCCTCAGACCGTTGCTCCTCGATCCGCGCGGCGCCTTCTGCCCGCTCACCTCGAATGGGAAGTGCGTTGACGATGCGCTCAGCGGCGCCCAAGGCTTGCGTCGCCCGCCGCAGCTGTCCCTGCACGCGGCCGCGGCCCGGGAAGGACCACTTCGGGACGAGAATCGGCTGGCCACGGTTGTCATAGAGCGGCCGCTCGGTGAACCAGTTCTCGACGAGGTCGACCAGCTGTCCGTAGTGCAGGGGATTACGTGCCCCTGAGGCGACCTGGTAGACCGTGGGACCAGCCGGGTCGGGGCCTTTGGCTGCCACCGCGATGAGAGCCGCGACCACGAGATCGACGGGGATGACATCCACAATGCCTTCGGGGACCCCCGGGAATTGCCGGAGCAGGCCCTTCGCGTACGAGATGATGACAGGCTCCGCCATCCGGAACCCTCGGATCCATCCCGGACGTGGCTGGGAGAGCGATGACTCGACGATCGACGGTCGTACGAAAGTCACCGGGAGTTCGCCCCGGATGTCGAGCAACGCGGTTTCGCCGAGCGACTTCGTGAAGGCATAGGCATCGGGCCAGCCCAGGGCTCGGGAACGGCCACGACCGAGGGCCACCATGCGGTCACGGACCCAGTCGGTTCGCAGCTGCTCGGTCTTCTCGGCCAGCAAAGCCGTGCCGGCCGCCCCGAGTTCCGACCGCGCCGCGCGGTGGAATGCCGCTAGCCGTTCAGGGCTCCGGCTGGTCGCGTCCGCGTCGGAACGCGCCCGCCGGGCAGCTTGCACCTCGGCCCGCCAGTCGATCTTGGAGACGAACTTCGACGATGTGATGAGCTCCTCGGAAGCGTCGCCCTTGTGGCCGCTGTTCACGTATGCCGTCGACACCGCTATGAGGTGGGGGAGGGTTTGCGCACCACCTTCCTTGGCGGCACGTTCACCGGCGATCTGCTTCAAGGTTTCGGCCACGCGGGTCGGACCGAGCAGGTTCACCTCGACGGCGCCGTCCAGGGGCGCGTCGAACGTCACGGCGGCGGCGGCATGAATGACGATGTCTGCAGACCCCAGCAGGGCTCGCCCGGCTTCGTCGAGGGCGAGGCCGTCTCGTCCCACGTCCCCAGCGATCGTGTGGAGACGTCCGGCTATCACATCGTCGAAGCTCGTGCCGAGCTCACCGCGTAGCCGGTCGAAGCAGTCGTTGCGAAGTATCTCGCGCCGCGTGCGTTCGGCCGGTCCCTGGTGTTGGCCGGGCCGGACGACGACGACCACTTCGCATTCGGGCACGCTGCGAAGCAACCGCTCGACAAGCGCTGTTCCGAGGAAGCCCGTCGCCCCGGTCACGGCGATTCGCCGTCCGGCGAGCTCGTCGCGGATCACAGGTGTGTTTCTAGCACCCAGCTGTCCAAGAGCGGGCGCTTTAGCTGCGGAAACAGGGCTTGGGCTGGGGCGCCAGGCGTAGCGGCCAGTTCGGCGCCCAGGTGGCGATCAGCGCTTCGGAGTCTCGGCCTTGGCCGGCGCAGGCTTCTTCGCCACGGACCGACGCGGCGGCTTCGGTGGCGTGTAGCGCTTGTTGGGCTTCGGCGCGGCCCGGCCCGCGATAGCCTTCTCGCTCTTGCGGGACCCTCTCGCCCTCGGTTGCGTAGCAGCTTTGCGTGCGGCGCCTTGACCTTGAGCCCGGGGGGACTTGAGCCCTTTGAAGACGAGCCACATGCCAAGGCCGACGTACGCGATGCCGAGCACCGAGAGCGCCTTGATCTGCAGCAGCCAGAATCCAACGAGCAGCGATGCGAAGCCAAAGAGGGCCCGGCGCTTCAGGATTGTCCCTATCAGCAGGAAGATGAAAAGGACAATGCCCTCGAACAGGAACACGTGCACGGCGCCCATGGTCTTGAGGTCGCTCGTCTTGTTGTTGTGCGTCAGGTAGGGAACGACGACGATCATCGTTAAAGCGAGCTCGAAGATCGTCGCCGTGACCGCGATACGGCGTTCGCGCTGATCGAGGTAGTTCACCGCCGTCCGGGCCTCGTCCGACCTCGTAGCGGTGGACGGGCCCGGACGGAAGAAGCGCTGGGCGCTGAAGCTTCGTCGGACCTTTTCGCTCCAGCTGCTTATGCCGCCCGCACCCGTTCCGTTCTCGTCGGCCGCCGGCTCGTCGAGCTCTGGTTCGTCCTCGTCCGCCATTGTGTCCAGGGTAGCTGTCACGTTGTGCCCCCGGCTTGAGCACACTCGCTCGCGGCGATCAGGGGAGGGCGAAGAGGCGGCCTGTCCTCTGTTCGTGTCGGACAGGTACCATGTTGAGGCCGCGTGCGGCTAGTGGCCGTTGACGTTCAGTCGCTCGCACATGGCTCGGTGGCAAGTAGGGCGCTTGGCTCAGGTGGTTAGAGCGCAGCCTTCACACGGCTGAGGTCGCAGGTTCAAGTCCTGCAGCGCCCACCAGGAAATGTGCCTGAAACAGCAGCTCACGGGCCATTTGAGGTTTAGCCAGCACTACTCACCAGTGACCCTCATTTCGCCCTTCGTGCCACTCGGTGTGGCACGCCTGTGGCACGAGCGGCCGGTCCTTGACGATGGCGAAGGACCCGCGCCGTTTCCGAAGGCCTGATCGACATCGAAGAGTTCGGCGAACGGACCTCGCAGGCTCTCGTCGCCCGCACTCGCGGTGAGCTGGACGCCGTGACCTCAGACCTCCCCGCCGGCTCTGACGCAGAACCGGGAACCGATGACTTCGTCGAGCTCAAAGGCAGCATGAGCTCGCTGGAGCGCAGGGGCGACTGGCAGGTGCCACGCAAGTTGGTGCTCCGGTGGAGGAGGGGCTCTGTCAATCTCGATTTCACGGAGGCCAGGATCGCCCACCGGGTGGTCGAGATGGAGCTCGACATCAATACCGGTTCTGTGGAAATGCGCCTGCCGGAAAGGGCGAGTGCTTCGCTGGACGGAGTGGTGACGCGGCTCGGGAGCGTCGAGGACCACAGGCGGGACGCACCTGCCGCGGGGCGGCCCCATTTCGTCTTGACAGGCCAGATCACTAGGGGCTCGGTCGAGGTTCGCGGGCCGCGCCGATCGTGGTCACCGCGCCAGCGAAAAAGCTCCTCTTAGGGTCACGCCAAGCCTGATTGGGGTCTCGCGAAGGCGTAGCTCCAGTCGCCGTGCCAGTCGTGAGGCTGAGGGAGGACCGGCGGCGAGCCTCTGTGGCGATCACCACCGCCCACCAGCCAGGCGCCTGACGGGCGCACGCGTAGCCGTTCGGTCGCGACAAGCGATTCAAGGGACGCTGTTATTCGGTGCGGCGTTTCTGTCGCGCCTGCCCCGGAACGGCACTTCGGGGATTCTCCTAGCCGCGCACTCGAGTGGTGTCATCGGTCACCCACCAAGGGTCCGGGGGCCGTCAACTCAGCATCGGCGCGGTGATTGTCGCCGAGCGAATCCATTTCGCCCCGAGGGCAGCGTTTCCCTCCGACGCTGCCCACAAGCCTCCCTGGACGTCGCGCGCGATTCCCCAGGCAGCGATCCGTTCCGCGGGCAGGTCGAGCCGCTCCGCGAGCCGGTGGATGCGCGGCAGGACGACGCGCGCCGCGTCGGGCAGTCGGAAGGGCCAGTCGAGCTGGGCGACCAGCGACCACGGGTCGTAGGCCGGATCGCCGACCATGGGCTTTGGGTCGACCGCGAGGAATGGGGCCCGACTCGCGGCGAGCACGTTGCCAGGATTGAAGTCACCATGCACCACAACCTGCCGATCCGCAGAGCGAGGGAGCAGGTGGAGCAGCTCGATGCCCAGGGTGAGGACGCCGGGGTCGGTTCCGAGCGCACGCAGCACAGCACCATGTCTCTCGACCCGGCCCTCCGCCCCCTGCGCCCACTCGTCGCAGACTTGCGCCATCGCGTCGAAACGCGGGCCGTCGTCGGGCGGGACTCCTTTGCTCCATAGGGCATTCAACAGTTCGGCGCCGATCGCCAACCCGCGCTCGTTGGGCAGTCCGGCGTCGCGCAGCGGCGTGCCGGGGTCGCAGCGCTCGAGCAGCATCGTCCAGGTATCGCGAACGGCGAGCAGCCGGACCGTGCCGGCGCCTTCCCACCAACGCAGCGCCAAGGCCTCGGTCGCCGCTTCGGCATGCGGCCAGCTGACCTTGAGCACGGCGTCACCGCTGGCGCCGCGTACCGGTGCCACCCAGCCACACACCCCCCCTTCGTACGGCGCCCCGGCGATCTCGACGTTCCAGCCGCGGCACGCCTCCTCGATGAGGCCGGGCAGCCGATCGAGCCAGGTCAGGCCTTCGATCGACGTCTCTCGTGCCTTCCGAAGGTATTCATGGATGACGACCGGCTCGCTCACGAGCCGAGGCTAGGAGATGTCGTGCAGGTGTGAGTGATCTCCTGACGGGAGGCCATCTGATGGACTCCTCATTGGCATTCAGGACGCCGGGATGGTGACGCGCTAGAACGTTCAGCCAGTTGCCCACGGCGAGCATCGCGACCTGCTCCGAGTCGGCAGGGACCCTTGGGTTTCTCTATGCGGGGCGCAGTTGGTCGGCCATAGCGTCGATCGCGGCGGTGAACTGCTCTCCCATGCTTCCGCCGAAATGACCGGCGTCGTCGACGACGACCAGGCGGCTCGCCGGCCATGCCTTGTGCAGCTCCCACGCAGTGTCGAGCGGACCGGAAACGTCGTAGAGGCCGTGAATCAGCGTGGCGGGGATGTGCGCGATCCTCGGCATGTTGGCGAGCACCTCGTTGTCGGCCAGGAAGCAGCCGTGTCCCCAGTAGTGCGTCACCAGTCGGGCGAAGACTATCTGCCAGGACAGCTCCCGCACGCGGAGGTGCGGCTCGTAGCCGGGCGCGAGGGACATGTGGGTGTCCTCCCACTCGCACCAGCGCCGAGCAGCCTCCTCACGCACCGCCTGATCCGGGCTGGCGAGAAGCCGAGCGTAGGCGGCAGCAAGATCGCCGCCGCGCTCGGCCTCGGGCAGAAGTTCCACGAAGCGGTCCCACTGACGGGGGAACACTCGACCCATGTCCCGGGTAATCCACTGTGTCTCCCTCCACCGCCCTGAAGTCACTGCCGCCAGCACCATGCCGAGGACCCGTTCCGGGTGACGCTGGGCGTAGACGAGGGCAAGCGTCACGCCCCAAGAGCCCCCGACCACGACCCACCGGTCGATGCCGAGGTGCGATCGCAGCCGCTCGATGTCAGCGACGAGATCAGTAGTGGTGTTCGAAGACAGGTCAGCGTCGATGTCGCTGGCCAAGGGCCGGCTGCGGCCGCACCCTCGCTGATCGAAGATGACCGCCCGGTAACGGGCGGGATCGAAGTTGCACCCACTGTTGGGGGAGGCCGGCGCGCCCGGGCCGCCGTGCAACCAGACCGCCGGGAGGCCATCAGGCGAGCCGACGACCTCCCAGTACACGGCGTGACCGTCGCCCACGTCGAGATGGCCGGAGTCGTATGGCTCGATGAACGGGTGCATGGCAACGATCCTTCCAGACAAAGCGGTCTCCATCCCTACCGACCCCTGGGCAGGGCCGCACAGAACTCCGGCGGACGACCGATGCGAGCTCGTGAGATTTGCGCACCGATTCGGCAGGGTTCTGCGTGGCCTGGTTGGCGTAGAAGGCGGGAGATAGGAGGCTCCAGCCCTACCGCCCAAGGCTCGGTCCCTCCCGTTCCATCGGGCGCGGCGGCGGCATCGGCACCGCCCGATACCCCCGATCGTGTCTCGACGCGCGCTCGAGCACGGCGCGGGTGGCCGCGTCGCCGGCAGGTGAAGCCTCGAGCCTGGTCCGCTTCAAGCGTGCGCGTCCAGGTGTCTGCTCGGCGCGTCCGTCACGAGTCACCTGACGCTCGCTGGCTTCGGCGCGGGCGAGCTCGTAGTCGCGCACGGCCACGCGTTCTTCGAGCTGCTCGATCCGGCGCCTTGTGCCCGGGTGCTCGCGTAGGAAGGACTGACGACGCTCCTGTGCGGTGCGTGCCTCGCTGAGCTGGCGAGCGGCGCGCTCGGCGTCCTCGAGGTGATGGCGCGCTCGCTCGTAGACGCGAAGCGACTGCTGCCCGATTCGTCGCGCCTGCCGGGTGCCGTCGTCACTGTGCTCGCTACCGTCAGGCGGCTCCTCCTCGGAACCCGGCGCGCGGAACTGCTCATCGTCGATTCGGCTGTGTTGCGACGTGCGAGCTTCGTCGAGCGCGATCGGGACGGCGGCATCCTCCGTCAGCTCCGCTCTGCCCTCTCGATCGCGCCCGTGGGTCCGCCCGCGCTCCTTGCTCTCGGCTTGGACCCTCGGGGTCTTTTCGGACAGTCAGGTCATCGAGCGGAGGTCTGCGCAGCC
>Ga0187880_1000741_pt1 | contig 26871 bp, 24 predicted proteins | sample June2016WEW_19_4_FD_132998 | JGI IMG/M metagenome (GOLD analysis project Ga0187880, IMG submission 132998) | Peatland microbial communities from SPRUCE experiment site at the Marcell Experimental Forest, Minnesota, USA - June2016WEW_19_40 | ecosystem: Environmental > Terrestrial > Soil >... | reverse complement strand
TTCACGGTTAGCCCTGGTGCTTTGGCAGGCTTTTCGTTCAGCAGTGTTGGTAGTCCGCAGGTTGCTGGTACGGCTTTCAGTGTAACGATTACTGCTGTGGATGCGAATGGTAACACTGTCACGGGTTATGCTGGTCCTGCTACGTTGACGGATACTTCTGGGTCGATTAGTCCGACGAGTACGGGTGCGTTTACTGCTGGTGTTTGGACTGGCTCGGTAACTGTAACCAAGACTCAGGCGAATGATGCTATCACTGTGACTGATACTTCAGGCGTTACTGCGGAGAGCGGTCAGTTCACGGTTAGCCCTGGTCCTTTGGCAAGCTTTACTTTTGGCACTATTACTAGTCCGCAGATTGATACCACGGCTTTCAGCGTAACGATAACTGCTTATGATCAATATGGCAACGTAGCGACCAATTATGCTGGTCCGGCGGTGCTGAGTGATCTTTCAGGGTCACTTGGTTCCTCGAGTACTGGTGCGTTTGCTGCTGGTGTTTGGACTGGTTCGGTGAAGATCACGACGGCTTATTCGAACGATATTATCACTGTGAAAGATACTTCAGGCATTAATGCGCAGAGCAACGCTTTCAATGTCGTCATTGGTACCATCGATCACTTTGTGTTTAACACTATTGGTCAACAGACAGCTGGCACGGCTTTCACCGTTACTATCACAGCTAAAGATGCGAGCGGTAATACCGTTACGACCTACGCTGGTGCTGCTTCGTTCGCTGACCTTTCTGGCTCGATTAGTCTGAAGAGCACGGGAGTATTCACTAATGGTGTCTTGACTGCTTCAATAGCTATTACAAAGGCGTACACAGGCGATACTATTACGGCTACTGATACAAGTACAGGAGCTACTGGGACGAGCAACACGTTCACTGTCGCTGCTGCTCCGGCTACACAACTTGTCTACACTGCGGGGACATCTCAATCAATCACTACCAGCGCAGTTTCTTCAGCGATTACGGTTCAGCTGCAAGACTCGAATGGGAACCCAGTCAGTGCAGGAACCGGCGACGTCACTGTCAACTTAGGAACAAGTACGACCACCGGAACTTTCTGGAGCAATTCTGGCGGCACCACTAAGATCACATCGATTACTATTCCAAGCGGATCGAGTTCTGTAAGCTTCTACTACAGCGATACGGCCGCGGGCTCACCAATTCTTACCGCCTCTTCCACAGGCTTGACGTCAGCAACCACAACATTCACAATCAACTCATATGATCTGATTTTCTCAACCGGCGCAAGCCAATCTTTAGGAGCTGGACAACTTTCATCAGCAATCGTTGTAGAGCGGCAAGGATCGGGCTTTTGGCTCACATCTATCACGGTTCAACTGACCTCAAGTTCTTCCACAGGCAAATTCTACAACTCCGCCGGCACTCAAATCAGCAGCATCACTATCAACATTCTCTCGGCGACTTCCGCCTCCTTCTATTACAGCGATACTGCAACTGGAACTCCAACGCTCACAGCCTCATCAGCTACTTACACTTCGGCAACAACGCAGTTTACTATTTACGCTCCCATTCTCAACCACTTTACGATTACGGCCTCTGGCGGCGACAACATTGGCACTCAGGCCGTCGGTGGATCTTTCAGCATAACGGTAACGGCTATTGACCAGAACGGCAATACCTACGCTGGCTACACAGGCACAAACACATTGAGCGCTTCTACAGGAACCATCACCCCAGCAACAACAGGTGCGTTTGTATCTGGCGTTTGGACAGGTTCGGTCACGCTTAATACGGCGGGAAGCATCTCGATATCGACATCTGGCAGCGGGGCAACAGGTACAAGCAACACATTCACTGTTTACACACCGACTCTTACTAGCTTCAGCTTCAGCACCATTAGCGGTACTAAGACTGCCGGAACATCCTTCAGCGTAACCATTACAGCTAAAGATCAAAACGGAAAGACAATGACAGGTTTTGCTGGTTCAGCTACTTTGACTGAGACCGGCGGCGGTGCAGGCGGAACTATCAATCCGCCATCGGTAACCTTCACTAACGGCGCATATACTGGAAATGTTTATGTGACCAAGTCAGGTTCAGGCGTCACCATTACTGCGACATCTGGCAGCGTAAGCAGTGCGAGCAACACGTTCACAGTGAACGTTGGTACCCCTCTTAGCATCACGGTTTCTCCCGCTACAGACTCGATTACAGCTGGAAACAGCGTAACTTACACGGCTACTGAAACCGACGCTTACGGCAACACTGGGAGCGTGACCAGCTCAGTCACATGGAGCATAAGTTCTGGCGCAGGCGGCTCATGGAGTTCTCGTAACAACGGCGTTTACACCTCTGCAACTGCTGGTACATGGACAGTTACAGCCAATGCTGGCGGCGGCGTTACTGGCACGGCAACTTTGACGGTTACTGCAGGTGCACTTTATCAATACGTCTTCAGCACTATCGGCACTCAGACTTCTGGTACTGCCTTTACCGTCACAATAACTCAAGAAGACCAATACGGAAACATAGTGACAACCAGCGGCGCAACTCCAACAATGGAGGTCAATCACGGAAGCGTAACTTCTACAGGTTGGACGTTCTTAAACGGCGTCTGGACGGGCCAAGTTACCGTTACAGAATCTTCTACACGCTCTGTCTACCTCTGGGTAAACAACTACCAAACTGAACAGAACAGCAACACATTCACAGCTTAACCACCATAGACCACCGCTACGCTCAATTTCCCTTATTTTTTGTGTTTTTTTTAGAATCATCTTTTTAAATATTCTATTTTCTCAGCAAATTTACTGAATTTCCGCTTAGGCGCTGTTTCAGTACAGCCATAAAACATGAAGAACCCAAATCACTAATCATGAAACTCCAATCCGTTTTATTTCTTGAACTTCAAATTATCTAAAGTCGAACGAAATCTTGATCAGATTACAAAACTATTCCGAAAAACTATCTGCAAAGGGATTCTGTGTTGTGTTTCGCGCTCACCGAAGACTGATGTATCGCTAGGGAGTAAAATCAGAAAACTACTTTGACTTTAAGGCTATTGCTGAACTTGTTAGGTGAGCCGATTTGCCTAGCTAACTTTCCCAATCCCTAGGTGGTCAAAGATGTGTGCCTTTGTTCTTCTGATTGGGAAGATGAAAGAGGCAAGAAGAAGAATAAACAAGAACTTCAGAAAGGTGCGCGTTGGAGAACACGACTAATGCTGCAAACTAAACATGCCCTTGCTTACTTTGGTGTGCTGATTGCAGAAGGGCTTCAAATTAATCTATAAGTGAGTTCCCTGTCACAGTTTCCAGAATTGGAAAATTGCCCGTTCGCTAAATGAAATTTACACGAAACTTTATAGAGTCGGATTTCCAGGACCGAATCGAAGTTAGCATAGCGCAAGAGTTGGTCAATGCGAGGGGTTTGCGAGCGTAAGGAACAATGCGGTAACTATCCAACCAATGACGGCAGGAAACTAAGTCAAGAACTTAACGAAGAAAAGGGAGGTAATTACTGTATTCTTATACTTAACTCTCCACTGGTGAAGGCAGCACCATTTTCACCGTTCGATGTTTGAATCTGCATGAGATTCTGAAAAGGCGTATCTATCACGATATATTGGCCCGTCCCACTGCCTATGAATTCTATCGATGTGCTGGTGACAGCAACGGTGACAAGTCCATCAACGGTATTTAAGTGACCTTGTGGTCCATTGCCTGCTCCAGTATTTACCCAATAGTAGAAGAACGTGCTATTCACAAAGTTTACATTCCAAATCCACAGATTAGAATTAACATCATTCAACGAACTCTCAGCCAATATGCCTAGTTGATCAGGTTGAGCTCCGACCGACATAGTGTCCGTTAGTGTAACGGTATAGCTGCTTGAAAAACTTACATTCCAGTAATCAATCTCGTTTCCCGTCATCATAGTTTTGTATGCAACTGTATGTGTATTGGTGGGAGCTGGAGTTGGCGAAGGTGCAGCTGTTGGTGATGGCGTATTAGTCGGTGTCGGTGTTGAAGAAACAGGAACTGGGGTGGAAGAAGTCGTTGAGGTTTGAATCGGAGTCGAAGTTGGCTTAGGCGTAGGTGATGGAGAAGACGTCGGTGAAGATGAAGGAGAAGAGGTAGGAGTTGCAGTCGGTGAGGGATTAGTGGAAGATATAGACGCATGGGGCTTAAACGTTATGTAAGCCACCGCAGCACCACTTAAAACTATAATGATTACTAACGCGATAATTACTCTTGCCGTGCCCGATTTCGAACGAAAAAAAGACATCTTAACTTTAACTCTCCTAAAAAGCGCTCACTTGAGCTATAAGCTAGATGAAAGTTCAGTCTTTTTAACTTTTTTGCCAGTAACCGTCTCTGCCTCAAAAATTGCTAAACTCTTCTTTTGATTTTGTAACGAGTTACTGAAAGCTGAGATTGTTTTATAAGCGATTAACTGATTAAGAATTATATAATCGAGAAACCGTGTTTTGTGATGGAGGAAAAAGTATGGTTGCAGATTATCTTTTTATTGTGCGGCATGGCGAAACCAAAGCCAACAAAAAAGACATAGACGCAGGCCCACTGGATTACGCTTTGACCAAGAAGGGCGTCAAAGAGGTCGCTTTCATCGCCAAGGCAATTTCAAAAGTCAAGATCACCGCCGTCTACAGTAGTCCAGTTTTTCGCGCGGTTGAAACCGCAGAAATTCTCGCGCGCCCGCACAAGCTAAAGGTTAAAACTCTTGAGGAATTGACTGAGGCAAAACTTAAACCTGAGTTCGTTGGGAAGAAGGGGCGGCACCACATTTTGATGAACCCTGAAGCCTTCTCGGAGACCAACAAGGACCTTCTGGAACGCACCCTCAAAGCCGTTGAAATCATCAAGGGAGAAGCCGATGGCAAGGTGATAGTGGTTTCCCATGGCGACGTTATAACAGCCATGCTTGAAGGCATAGTTGAAAGAAGAGTCAGCACGGAGAAGTACTACGTGTTCCACTCTGAACCCGCCGCGCTCAGCATCGTCGACGTCAAAGACTGCCCCTTCCTCGTTCTCTTTAACTATCACCGCAAACTTCTAAGTCACTTCTACTCATAATCCGATAAAGCATTCCCGCGGTTAGTTAGTCGGGATCACCCTTTTTTCTCTTAAATATCACGATAGCTACCTCTGTGAGAGTTAGAGCATTAGCCTCATTTCAGTCGTAGGTTTGAAGCCAAAAACTTCGTACAATGAAATTCCAGCCTCAGAAGCGTGAAGACTAATTGTGTTGTACCCATTCTCCTTGCACCAATCGATGGCGCTCTGAACAATCATGCTTGCAACCCCTCTTCGTCTAAAAGCTTTTTCCGTGAACATTGACATAAGATACGGTGATTCCAAGCGAGGGCTCACAAGCCTTGGCGGCTCCTCTTTGATCCAAATGCAGCCGCTACCCACAACCACCCCAGTTTCTGTTCTGGCAATCATGCCGATGAGCTTGCCTTCAGACAGTTTCTTCTTAATCCAGTCACGCGTCAAATCTTCCAATTCTTGTGCTTTTTCTCTGAGTTCAGGTCGCATGTCATTCCACATGCCTATCCTATGCTTGACTAAAAGTTCTATGTCCTCGACCTTGGCAATGGTGATTTCAAACTCGACCATTTTGTGCCCTTTCCCGCCATTCTGTAGTTGCCAACTAAGGTATAAATGATTTCAAATTCATGACATTGGAACTGACGGCATAATAATGATGCGCTCTGCCTGACAAATTCCAAGCATAAATCAAAATCAAAAGAAGTTCAAGATAAAATGCTACTAATGGTTTGTGTCCCCCGTTTCTTAAGAATTGGAGATTGTTGTAAGAAATTAACAAGAAACTGGCGGAAAATAAGTAAATTGGCGCCGGGAGGGGGATTTGAACCCCCGCGGCCCCGAGAGGCCACAAGCTGCATGGTGCTTGCCACTGGCAAACATCTCCAGGCTTGCTCCCTGCCTGGCTAGGAGACCCCGGCTACGGAAACCCGCTGTTCTTTGGTTGGTTTCGCAACCTTTCTCTGACTTTTGCATAATTTAAAGCTTTATGGGAAATTCTGTGGCTGATTAGTTTTAGCTCTGCGGCTTTTCCTAAGTGTTGACGCCCAAGTTCGCCTCTGACTTTGGAATTTCGCTCTGCAGGCTGCTGCAAGGAACAAAGACGCGGTTTTCTCTGCGATTGGCGGCTTGGTCTGTTTTCTTTTTTGTTGTCCTCTTCGGCATTCACAATAACTTATATATACTTTCGAGTGCCTAGTAATCACCGTTTGTCTGCCAGAAGGGGCTAACTTGAGAAGCTTTTTGAAGCTGCGAAAACCCAGTTTATCAATTCTGAAGTCTCCGAGGCTCGGTCGACGCATTTTTTCGAAATTAGTGAGCGACAAAGTTGGAACGAACGGATCTGCAGTTTTCAAAGCAGTCGGCCACCTTCCGCCTGAAAAACATGGGAGGACAACTCATAATGATTGACTCACAAACCAAGCGAAGTGTCGATCTTTCGAGAAGAATTCTGCTCGTAGGCACCAAAACGGGAAAATGTGACTTGTGCAAAGAAACAAAAAAAGTCCTTCTGCTCAAATACGGATTCACCCTGTGCGAAGACTGCCTAACCATTTGCCAAAGCATCTTGGAACAGATACAATCAGCAACGCCAAAGCAAAAGACAAGAGCAAAACAAGGCACTAAGAAACAAGAAGTAAGCATTGCCAAAGAATGCGTAAATCCAAAACGCGCCACATCGGCAACGCCGCCTCATTTAATCGAATCAAAAACTTCAAGGGACTAAACATGACGGTTCTCTATGAAGCCCACTACTCTTATGGAAAACAGAAAATCGGAATCGCAGCTGAATTATTCACTAACGACATTTCAAACGCTTTACGCCAAGGCGGACGAACATTACTCTTAAAGTTGAAACAGAGGTCAATCCGAAACAACAACTCCTGGTTCCGCGTGTTAAGCCTCGAAAAGCGGCGTTTCATCGAAGCCGTCATCCAAACCGTTGAAAAAATACGCAGTTCTCTGCTGATTAAGCTTCTGGCGGCGCTCGCTGAAAAACTGCTGCGTGCAATAGGCGGAGTTCGCGGATTAATAGGTGAATTGGCCTACGAGATGCATAGCTTTGGGCGTCCTTTAGCGCAAAGAATCAGCCGAACCGCTGCCCAATGGGGCAATAGCCTTGCGGTAACATGGGCGAACGATGAAGGCTTCATACGATTCCTAACCGTGGTCGACATGAATAACCTGTCATTTTTCCGAGAAGCCACTAAACGATGACTAGGAAAATCGCTTCAATGATCTCAAGTTTCTCAAGAGCCAGAATATCCCAGTTGAAGCCAAGGTGTGAAAGGGTTGAACGGCAAAGTTCTCCTTTATACTCCTTAACTCTCACGTAATGAGACCCCACAAAACCAGAGGCGAAAAATGGGAACATCATGGCTCGCAAAGTCTGAGCACTACTTCAATGATTCGCTAAATAAACTCTGTTTTTACAGTTCAGTTTCAAACAAACTCTTTTTTTTAGCTCTTTCCAGTTCGGTGTCCATAGACCACGCCGTTCAAAGGTGACGAGGAACGAGTAGGCTGACAGAAATTAGAGTTGACAAGGACCTGCTTGCAGTAAACGGCTTATCAGTTGCGCTGATTATTTCCGTGATTTTGGCCCCATATTCCATGTTGAGAATAGTGCTTGGGTTGCCTTTTGTTCTTTTCTTCCCCGGCTACGCATTGATATGTGCGCTGTTCCCCAGCAATCAGGATTTAGACAACGTTGAAAGACTAGCCTTGAGCGTTGGTCTAAGTTTAGCGGTTGTTCCACTCGTCGGTTTAGCCCTGAACTACACTCCGTGGGGGATCAGGCTCAACCCAATCATGGCTTCGCTCTTCATGTTCACTTTGCTCCTCTCTGTTTTATCCAATTATAGAAGGTCAAGACTGCCTGCCGAGAGGAAACAAAGCATGTCTGTGCCGATAAAGATTTTCAAGTTGAGCGCAAAGCGCGGGTTAGGCAAGCTTCTTGCCGTGGCATTGCTGGTCGGTGTGGTGGTAGTTGGCGGCGTAGCAGTTTATCTTTTTTTAGCGCCGAAAACAGGTGAAAAGTTTACAGAGTTTTACTTGTTAGGTTCGAATGGTCAATTAGCCGATTACCCGACGAATTTGACGCTGGGAGAAAACGGAACTGTGGTGCTTGGCGTCGTGAACCATGAGGGCGAAAATGTAACTTATAAAATCGTGATAACGCTTGATAACCAGACTGTTGACACCCTAAACAACATAACTTTGGGCAACCAGAAATCTTGGCAACAGAACTACGCTTTCACCCCGCAGAAAACTGGCGAAAACATGAACCTCGGGTTCACGTTGTACAAGCAAGGCACGGGCAAGCCGTACCACAGCCTGCAACTATGGATAAACGTGCGACCGCAAAAATGAAGATGACCATAGAACTGAAGATCTTTCTCTTTTACCTATTCTTGATAGTCGTCGCTGAAACCGTAACGTCATTCATTAACGCGAGCATCGGGCTCCTCGTGCACTCGATGTTGCTTGTTTCTCTGCTAACCCTATCAGCTTTATGGTATGAGAATAAGAACATTTCAAATTTGTTTCTCTGCCTTTCCATAGCGCCGCTGATCCGAATTTTCAGCCTCGCCCTGCCTCTGCAGTTTCTGCCAGCTTACACCTGGTACCTGGTGGCGGGCATACCTATGGCAATCGCTGCCGTCACAGTGATAAAGATTCAAGGCTTAAGCTTAAGCAAGGTGGGAATCACCTTTAAGAAACCCGCAGTTCAGCTTGCAGTGATGCTGACTGGAGTCCCGTTCGGAATGATAGAATACTCAATATTGAAGCCTGCATCCATAGTGGTGGGACTTTCAGCGGTCAGCGTTTTTCTAGTCGCAATTGGTTTAGTCGTAGCCACCGGATTTGTTGAAGAACTGGTTTTCCGAGGGTTATTTCTTACCGATGCGGTGAAAGTGTTCGGCGATAAAATTGGGTTAATAACCATAACTGCGGTTTTCGCGGCATTGCACATCGGCTGGCTCAGCATACTTGACGTGATTTTTGTTTTTGTGATCGGTTTGTTTTTTGGTTTTTTGACGCTTAAAACGGGAAGCATCGCTGGGGTAAGCGTGTCTCATGGTTTGAACAATGTTATGCTGTTCATTGTGATGCCTTCAATAAACCTTATAAGTCTCTTGACACCTAGATAATAACCAGATGTCTGCCATGATTTCTACAGTAACAACAACCACAGTAACAACAATCGTTGCGTCAACTACTATCGGCGTAAGCTTAGGCATATTAGCCACGGTACTGCTTATTTCGCTGCTGGGGACACAAGAAGTGGTCTCCGCCGACTCGCGACTTTCATTAAAAGTCTTCGGCAAATACCTGAACATGACCATACTTCCCCTGCTAGTTGTCTTCGGGCTGATAGCAGTCCTCAAAATAGCAGAAGCAATCATTTAATTTTCCCGTCCTGCCCATGATTCTTCGCTTTCGTCCACAATCGCTCATAATTCCCGATCTTAATCCTTAAAGAAATCAAGCCGCAATTACCGATGATCCGTGTTTTATTAGTTCCTAGCAGCGATTTCTTGGGGCATCCTTTCCCTCAAAGGCACAACCAACTATTTGAACGGATACATGACGGAAAAAACTTCGAGATACATGTAATCAGGTTCACGCTCTTCAACAGACGAAGCCTGAAATCGAACCTTGTCATACACGAACTTGATCGAACGAGAAACGGGTCGATGGCAACCTATTATCTGTCGCACATGATTCAACACGCCCAAGAAATAAGGAGGATTATCAGGCAAGAAAGCATCGATTTGGTTGTGCTCTCTAACATAGCGGCGCCTCTTGCTTACTCGTTAATGGACGAATTATCAAGCATGCACATACCCATAATATTCGATTTACCCGATTACTATCCTACCAGCGCGGCAGGCTACATTTTTGACCTAAAAAGCACAAAAGGGAAACTCCTGACTGGAACATTCGACTGCATGTTGCGATACCTGATTAAGCGTGCAACCGCGGTTACAGTCGCCTCAAAGCCGCTGCTGGAGTATGCCAAAAAGGCGGGCGCACGAAACGCACTCCACATCTCCAACGGAATATCAGAGTCTTTTCTCAATCTCCACTGCGGTCAAGCATTGCGCGACAGACTGGCCATAGACGACAAGGAAATCGTTGTAGGTTACCTGGGAAGCTTAGAGTTCTGGCTGGACATGAAGAATCTGATCGAGGGCTTGTCTCTGGCGCGCCGCAAGGGCTTGCCCCTCAAACTCTTGATCATAGGCAAAAGTTTACACACTGATTACCCAAAGAAGGTGATGGGCTGGCTCAAGAACCGCGGGTTAGAAGACCTGACCATATGGCATGATTTTGTGCCCTACGAAGAAGCGGCGAGTTACATCTCAAGCTTTAACGTGGGAACAATCCCGTTCAACGCGAATGACCCTACAGCCTACTACGCCGCACCGAACAAAATGTGGGAGTACTTTTCCCAGATGAAACCCGTGATTTCCGCTCCCATTCCTGAAGCCTTAAACAACGATGACTGTGTGTTAACGGCGTCGACACCCGAGGAATACTGCAAGCAATTGATTTTTGCAACTGATAGCAGCGAGGAGATAGCGTTCAAAGTGAGAAATGGCTACTGCAAAGCCCTCACGAAAACTTGGGACAAGTCGGCCCGCGAGTTTGAATCATTAATCTGCCACTTAACCAACCGTCAAACCGCAGGACCCATGCTGCAACCAGCAGAATGTTTGAGTCAAGCGCAATGGCTGACTACGTAGCTGAAAAAGAACTAAGTCAATTTTTAAGTCGAGCAGTAGAGTGGAACTTGAACGCTCAGTGGACAGAAAATCAGAGCCGAGGCTTCGTCCCAAAGGTGACTTTTCCAATGTTAAAGTACACCCCGTACCCCGAGATAACAGGATACGGCGCCTCCCTCTACGCTAAGCTATTCAGAAGATTTAATGACAAAAAATATTTTAAGCGAGCCGTGCTAGCGGCTGACGCGCTAGCCGCGTTACAATTGCCCTCGGGCGGATTTGCATCTGCTTCTCCCCACATTGGCTGCATCGCGTTTTCATTCGACCATGCGATGATCGCTAACGGTTTGATTGACTGCTACTTCATCTCTAAAGAAGAAAAATACTTGAAAAAAGCCGGTGCAGCCTTGGATTTCCTCTTGAAACATCAGGACCCTGGCGGAATGATACCTTCCTGCATCGGGAACGGCTGTTCTTCGGAGGCGCACTCCAACATCGCCAAGAGCATAATACCTCTAGTCAAGCTGTATGACTGCTTGTCCGACGACAAGTATCTGAAGGCCGCGGAAAAACTGGCGTCTTTCACCATCGCGACTTTCCAGAAGCAGGATGGACGATTCAGCGAAGACTCAAACAACCCTGACTGCAACAGATTTCACTTCCTCTGCTACGCCTTGGAGGGTTTGATAGCGCTTGAATCATTTGACCCGCGCTTCTTTGAAAACATCCAGCGAAGCGGCGATTACCTTTTCAACGCACAACGCGGCGACGGCGCCATCTCGTACGCATTTACCTCCAAGGGGATCACACTAACTAAAAAAGTGGACATCTCAGCCACCGCTCAAACTGTCAGGATACTTTTGTTCTTGTATCATAAAACCCACAAGAAAGAGTATAACGAAGGAGCGCAGAAAGCTCTAAAATACCTCATGACCAAGCAGCATGCAACTCGCTTCAAATTAACCAACGGCGGCTTGCCTTTCGGGTATCACAATTTAATCGACAGCGTGTGTGTCTGCAGTTGGGCCACTCAATTCGCTGCAGACTCGGCTTTATTACCTGATGGAAAAAGCAAGGTTTGGATCGATTTTTAACCCTCTTCAGACGAAAAGTTCCGCTCAATCGCATTTTTTAGAGATTTTGTAGAAGCTAAATAATGAGCGAGAACCCGAAAAACATAACCGCCCAAGATTTAGTTTGCCCAAAATGCAAGGGCTCTCTGATTATCTTGGCTAACAAAGAGTTTTTTTGTGGCAAGTGCAACAGAAATTATCCAATTATTGACGGCGTCTACTATTTTTTAATGGAAAATTTAGATCAAGTGCCCTATCAACAGATATGGAAAATTGATCAAAGGTCTTCAGCAAGTTCTATGGAAAATGCCAAGCCATCAATTATTGATTTTAAGAAGAATGTTCTCGGTAAATTCGAGTTTTCTGGAAGAGTTCTTGAAATAGGCGCCGGTCTCTGCTGGGCTAGTCTTCTTTTGAAACGGAAGAATCCGGGTTGTCAAGTTTTCACGTCTGATATATCTTTAGAAGCTTTAGAAAAAGGAAAGGCAGCATCTGAAAAAAATGATGTAAAAATACATTGTTCGGTGGTTTGCAGAGTTGAAAGGTTGCCTTTTCCAGATAACTTCTTTGATTACATCTTTGGTTCTAGCGTTTTAATATACGCCGATCTTGGTTCAGCCCTAAAGGAGCTGAGGCGTGTTTTAAAGTTAGGCGGATATTACATCGGAATTCGAGAATGTGTTTCCAGCCGTATTTTCTCACCGTTTTATATGTTAATCTATGCAAGAAAATCTGATGAATATGCCGCTATTACACAACTGCATCCCTACAAGGAATGGATGAAAGCTTTGAGAAACAATGGTTTTAGTCTATATCAGATAGACTCATGTAAAGATATGGAAACAAAGGCGCTCGCTTCCAAATCGTGGTATTTTATTGCAAATAAAGTACCAGACGCTCTAACTCGCAATCTTTTGTTTTCAGAGATTCATATACTGATGAAAAAGTGACCTGAAATTTTTTATAAACAGAAAACATTGCCCCTCACAAATTTGTAGTTAGGAAACCGAAGAGATGCCAAAAGTTAGCGTAATCTCAATTGCAAAAGAAGAAAACGATTTTCAAATACTACATGAAGCGCTAAAGAATCAAACGTTTAAAGATTTTGAACTCGTAACGTCGACTGCCGGCACAATTCCGAAGGCTTGGAACGACGCAATTTCAAGAGCTACGGGCGACATTTTCGTGTTCACAGAATCAGACGCTTTCCCCTTGAACGATCACTGGCTGCAAGAAATAGTTGAGCACGCAAAAAACGGTTGCGTATTGAAGGGGATAGAAATCAATCCTACAGACTTGGATCTTTGCAATCTGGTCTGCGACGGCTCAATATTTAAAGAAACGAGATTTGACGAGAGCTTTAGAAGCAGCGAAGACGTGGAGCTTTTCGCGCGTTTACGGAAAATGGGTGTGCCCATCGAGTTCATAAACGCTTTCCCAGTGGTACACATCCCGTCGGTGTCTTGGCGTAAAACTCTGTCAAGAGGATTCCGCAGCGGCATGTACCTTTCAAAAATCCTCTACCTACATGGCAGAAGCAATGTTGACGACATTAATACACGCAATTTCAAAAGCAAAAAAATCAACCCGATCAGCAACCGCATCAGGATCATAGCTGAAAATATCCTTCTGCTGGCGGGGTTACTTATCGGCACAATCGGCTACCTTCCAATTTTGATCAAGAAAAGGCTTAGAAAAAAGAATTGACGCATGAATGAGAAACGCGGACTTCGTGGTTAAAGTTGCCAACCCATACTTTTCTGTTCACTGCAAGCACAAAGAGCCTCCCGAAAACCTAAGAGAAGCAACGGCTTGTGCGGTGAAAGAGAAAGTTTTTCCGCTGTTCTATGAGGGCTGCTTAAAACACCACTTTGAACTGCCTGACGAGTCGCGTTTTTTGATGGAAAAGTACCGAAGAAGAAGGGAAAAGCAGATTGAAGCAGCCAAGCTGCTGACTGATATTCAAGAGAAATATGGAGTAGAACTGATGTTTTTCAAAACGTTTCACCCGTTCAAGTATGTTCCAGATGACGTTGACCTGCTTCTCCGCGACGAAAACAACCTAAACTTCCTCATCGAAATTTTAAAGGAGAGAGGCTTCTTTGTGCACAACGTCGGCACGCCTGAAATGGGAATGAGAAAGCTTGAAGGCGGCAGCTATGTGGATCTTGACATTCATAAGCGCTTAGCCGTGGGATCGTTGGAGATTTTTGACGCTGAAAACTTGTGGCGAAGTCACGCGTACGAAACATTTGAACTTGAAGACGGCTACGCTGTCCGCACGCTTTCAGGCGATTACGAGGTTGTTAGAGAAGCAGCCTATTCACTGCTTAAGGACTTCAAATTGTCGATAGCTGGACTATACCTCGCTGTTAACGCCATGAAGAACAGGGATTTAGCCACGGTCAAGAAAATTGCTGCTGAACAAAACCTCAAAGTGCCCCTGCAGCTTTATCTGCACGTGGCTTACCGCGCAGCCTGCCAGCTGTTCGGGGCTGAAGCGAAAAAGACTCTTTTGTACGAAGAAAACGGCGACGTGCCTTTCCCTAACAACGTCTGCGGCAACATCACTGTCCCTTACCAGTTTCCAATTCCCGCTATCGTCTTCAGCTACCTTTCCAAAGCGGCTTTAGAAGTGGAGCGAAACAAGAACCTTGGCGTCATCGGGCAAGTAATCAAGCAGCCGGCTTCAAAAGGAATCAGCGTTCTCTTGGACTACGCGCGGGAACTTTTCGAAAATCTTGCCGTTTAAAATGATTTATTTTTTCGGTTCAGACGGAACAGGGAAAACCACCCACGCCGACCTAGTTTCCTCCTACTTGAACAGGAAAGGCTTCAAAACGTGGCGGGCAAGCGTCAAGCAGCATCACACTCTTTCATTCCTATTTCTGAAGCTACTAACCAGAAAAAGCCCTCAAGGTCAAGCCACAAACTACTACGGCTTCCCAGATGATTTGGCACGCAAAATAAGAACGCCCTGGAAAATTCTTGAGCTCGCAAGTTTGGTTCCAGCGGTTTTTTATCGGGTTCTCATCCCCTTGTCCATGGGCTACGTTGTCGTTTGCGACAGGTACTTACTGGACTCGCTAGTCACGCTTTCTTACTTTCTTAAGGAGCCGAAGATAACTTTGGGAATTGTAGCCAAGCTATCGGTCAAGTTGATACCTGAAAACAGTTTTCTCGTCTACTTTGAAGCCGACACAAACGTTATACTTCAAAGAAAAAAAGATGAGCCTTTGACGCGGCAACTGGTCGAGTACTACAAGAAGGCGTACAGAACCTTGGCAAAATGGTCGGGGCTAACCATCATCGCCATAGACACCAGCACAAAATCGGTCAAAGAAGTACAAGACAAAATACTGCCGTTGATTTCAAGAAACGTCACTCCCGAGAAAAAAATCGTGCAGATCACAGGTAAACTTCATTGAGAATCCTGGTGTTTTCAGAGCGGTTCTACCCGCACGGCGGAGGAGCAGAATTAGCCACTTGGCTGTATTCAAAACTGCTTGCTGAAGAAGGCTTCAAGATAACGGTGGTGACCACGCAGTTCCCAGGCGAGGCGCAGGAAGAGTTGCTTTGCAACGGGTTACGGATTTACAGGTTGCCGACACACTTCATGCTTGACAACCGATACTTCACCTTGGCAAACGTCGGCGTGTTGGCAACCAGCTTCATAAACAACCTGATAGCGCAATCAGATGTTGTTTACGTTCCGTGCGGCTGGTATAGCGCTATACTCGCAGCTAAATGGCACAGCAAACCTGTCGTAGTTCACATGCACAACTACTCCGTGGCTTGCCCAACGTCACTGATGTTTGACTTCGATGCACAAAAAGTGAAGCCGTCAACCCTCAAGTCCTACGTGTTACACGAGATTATTGAAAGAAACCGTGAACCCCTATCAGTCGCAGCCTCATGCATCATGAACGAGGTCGCCGGCAAATTCTATTATCACATGGCAACGTACGGGGACCTTCTGGTCTTCGTCAGCAAAGCGCAGATGGATTTGGTGTTGTCAACCGTCCCCAACCTCAAATCGAAGAGTTGCATGATTTACAATCCGATTCCAGATTTTCCCTTCGTCAAAGCCGAAAAAAGCGGCGTCGGTTACTTCGGCGGAAAAGACTTCATCAAAGGATACCACGTTTTCATAAAAGCCTTAAACGCGCTTCGCCCCCAAAGCGGGGTTACCTCTTACTTATCCATGACATCCAAAAAACAAAGAAAAACTCGGCTAAACAACGGCACTGTATTGAACTTTTTGCCAAGACTCTCTCAAGCCAAACTTTGTAGCCTCATGAAAAAGTTGTCCGTCGTCGCGGTTCCTTCCCTGTGTCCAGAACCGTCCCCTTACAGCCTGGTACAATCCATGATTCAGGGCAAGCTTGTCATCGCGTCAGACATCGGGGGAATGCCTGAAATACTTAAAGGCGAAACCTCAGGCGTAAAACTAACCCAGCCAGGCGATTACAAGGACATCGCGGAAACGCTTGATTGTTTCCTTTCTCTCACGTTAGACGAGGCTAACGAAATCGGGTTAAAGAACAGGCAATTCATTCTAAACAGGTTCAACAACCACAGAACTGTTTCCTCCTTCGTCAAGGTCTTAGAAAAAGTGCGCGCTCTGTAGAACCCGAAAACCCCATGCTCCCATTATCCTACCAGTTTTTCGTCATATTCTTCTCGGTTTGCTACGCGGTCTTCTTCTTCCTTAAACTCAGAAACGCGAAAGCATCAAAAGAATCCTCAAGTTCAAAGTCGCCTGAAATCCTGTTCTTGGGTCTCATGCTGATCTTGCTTGTTACGCCTTGGATCGCCTACGCGGTTTTTAACCCCCAGAACTTTCGCAACCCAGACATTTACACGTACATGTCTGACTCTCAAACGATTCTTCGGCAAGGCAACATACCCGCACCGAGCCTCATGGTTGAAAATCAGTACTACGTTTCGTTCCCCGTGTTCACCCTGCTTCTTTCTTTCATATCTTCCATAACGAACCTGACTTCGATGCAGGGTGTCTACGTAGTAAACATACTCACTCAAGTATTGTTTTGGCTGGCGGTATGGCTGCTGATTCGCAAGAACTGCAGCAACATAGGATTCCAGTACATCTTCCTCGGAGTTGTAGCCGCCACGTACGCCAACCCCTACCTCTACGGGTACTTCAACACGCCTCTGCCGCAGACCCTGAGCCTAAGCATCCTGCTTCTGCTGCTGATCGCCACAAGTTTTCAAAACAACCGATCCTACTCAATCATTTACCTCCTCCTCTTGCCAATCGGCCTGATACACATAACTACCATACCCATATTCCTCTTAACACTCATAATCCTGCTAATCTCAAACGCGGTTCAATCAAGAAAGCCCTCATCAGCCGTCAACATCCAAAGCGGGCTTCGACGTCTCATTTTGCCAGCTCTGGTATTTCTGGTCTACGTCGTCTACACGATAGCTGTCTACCCCGTCGTTGATTACCTGCAAAAAATCGGTTCGTTCATGACAGACCTTACTAAAGACGCCTTAAGCGGGCAGGTAGCAGTCACCCAAGGCTTGAACAGAGGCATCCTGTACCCACTAAACGCTTTCGGCCCAGCACTGGTGATCGGCGCAACCCTATCGTACCTACTGCTTTACCTTCAAGCAACCCGCAACCACAAGGAATCCAACAACTGGCTAGCATCAGTCGCGGTCTTATCCTTAATATTCATCTTCCTCGGCACGTTGCGCGGTCAACTCAGCGTTTGGGGCACAGCGTTCTTTAGCATATCCAGATACTTCAACCTGCCAGGCTACGCCTTAGCCACCATCGTGGCAAGCTGGATAATAGCCAACACATTTGAAAACCAAGAAAGAAAATGGGCACTAACGCTCATGCTTGCAGCATTGATTATGTCTGCCGTAGGCGGATTATTAGATCCTTTGGTTTTCTAACATAACTTTTCGCCGAATCCACCAAATCGTTTCCCAAACCTAAAGAAGAAGATAATGTTGACCGTGTTAAGTGAGGGGTCTGGTCAGAATTCTTGTGAAAAATTGCGGGTTGTCTTCATATCTTCCGGTCCAGCCACAAAGTTTTCTAGCGGGTACTATGTTGCCAAAGCTGGAAAATCCCCTGCAATGAATCTATTAGCACAAGTTTACGACATTAAATCATTCTGTTGGACTAAACGGAGTGAACAGCCGATCGATGAAAAACTCGTTTATCTCTTGGACGGATTGCAAATTACCATAAGTCTTCTACGTTGTTTATTGAGGGACCGGTTTAAAGCAATAGTTACAACTGGAATTCCAGTTTTAGAATCAGTTCCCACATTTATTACCGCTAAACTTCTAAGAATTCCAATCATTATTAGAGAGACACACTGGTATTGGCCTGATACCCTTGCATCCAAGTTCACTTGGCCCATAAACAAACTTATGGCTTTCAACTGCAACTTAGTGATCTGCCCAGGCAAAAAAGCATATGCGTACTGGCGGTCGCTCGGCATACCTGAAAAGAAAATTAAGATTATACCTTTTTATGCGAGTGTACTTCAAATAGACCCGCAAATCGCAAAGTTAACAAGGGAACTCCACGCTAAGTTTCGAAACGAAGCTGTCGTTTTGTATTTTGGCCGATTAATAAAGAAAAAAGGCGTCGAATATTTAATCAAAGCTTTTGCGAAGCTTGAAGGGGAATTCAGAGATGTCTTACTGGTCGTGGCCGGAGATGGGCCAGAAAGAAGTAATTTAGAAAAATTATGTGCAGAGTTACAACTGGGTAACGTTATTTTCACTGGAGCTGTAAACGAAGAGGTCAAGCCAGCTTATTTCTCATTTGCCGACATATACGTTTACCCCTCCATTACCTTGGAGCTTCCTGAAGAGTGGCCACTAGGCGTTGTTGAAGCTATGTCAATGGGGAAACCAGTCATCGTCACCGATGCTGTAGGCTCAGCCCCTGATGTCGTGCAACAAGGTATCAATGGCTTTGTAGTGCCTGAAAAAGATTCAAACGGTTTGTACAGGGCGATGAAACGCATAATTTTAGATAAGGAATTAAGAAAAAGCATGGGCGCAGCATCAGCGAACATAATCAAAAATGAATTCACCTATGATCGCGCTGCTGAAGGTCTAACCGACGCCATAAACTTCGTCATCCAGCCAAAAACCCAACAAACTCCTGCAACAATTCAACAATCCTCTGAAATTTCCCTTCGAACCACCGCATGATTTGTTGAATTAAGCGGCTTGCAATATGCGAATTGCCCTTTTCGCTGGAACGAGACCTGAACTAATCAAAACTGCAGCGGTCATAAGAGAAGCCCAAAGAAGATCAAGAATCGAATTACTGTTTGTCCATACAAGCCAGCATTACGATTGGGAGTTATCGCAAAGGTTCTTCGATGAACTCTGCCTTCCCAAACCCGTCGTTTTTCTTAACGTTAAATCAGGGTCTCAGGGCGTTCAGACTTCAAGAGTAATCTGTCGAGCAGAAGCTTACTTAACAAAGGAAAAACCTGACTACGTGCTGGTTGCAGGTGACACCAACTCTGCGTTGGGAGCGGCTCTAGCGTCTTCAAAACTGCACATACCCGTGGGTCACATCGAGGCTGGATGCAGATCTTTTGACTCCACAATGCCTGAAGAACTAAACCGAACAATGATAACTCGCTGCTCAACAGTTCACTTCGCTCCCACACCCAACACCTACCTAAACTTGCTTAGAGAGGGTACGCCTCCAAACAGCATCCACTTGACAGGTCATCCCTTAGTCAAAACCATAGACGACGCCAAACCATCTGTTGACAAATCAACCATACTTCAAGAACTAGACCTAAAACCCCTCGAATTCGCTATAATGACCCTGCACAGGGCAGAAAACGTAGACGAGAAATCGAGGCTAAAAGATATTTTGGAAGCCGCTGCCCACGTAAGCAAGAAGCTTGTATTTGCGATCCATCCGAGGACAAACAAACGAATACGGCAATTTCATCTTTCGGGCATGCTGAAAGACACACTCGTCATTAGCCCCGTAGGCTATTTTGACATGCTTAAACTAATCAAATGCAGTTCCTACGTCCTAACTGATTCCGGAGGAGTCCAACAGGAAACAGCATTACTTGGAACTCCGTGCCTCACCTTGCGTAACAACACCGAATGGGTTGAAACCATACAATACGGCCTAAACACGCTGGCTGGAAACACTAAAACGACAATATCAAAAGCAATAAAGAAAATTGAAAAACAAGAAGAAATCACTCGCCAAAACCAAACGGAGGCGCCTCTTCTTTTTGGAGACAAGAAAGCTGCGAATAGAATTCTGGATATTCTGAGCAGCCAATCGCACCACCGAAATTCGGAACTAGCAGACCAAGCTGTCCAAGGTTATCCAACGCTGAAGCTTATCAATGTGAAGAAAGAAGTGGCATCAAAAAAGATTGCTCACTACCTTCCTTTTATCAACATGATATTTGATGATGACGGTTTTCCCTTATTGCCCCGAAATCTGAAGAACCTTCAGAAGGGATGTAAGATACTCGTTTATCTACCTCAGGCTCGGCTGGGCGGTCTTGTTTCAGCAGTCCAAGACTAAGCATCATTTCAGGCTGCCCTTGTCAACTTGAAAATCAAACTCCCATCAAATATACAAATTCATTGACGTTCAACTTGAAAAGCCGGTTTATAGCGTTCCTCGGGGTAGAGGGCGTGGGCAAAAGCACACAAATCAACTTTCTCAAAAAATGGTTGCAAGACTCAGACTTTCGCAAAATCGTAATCATTGATGTTCGAGGAAACTGCCTTTTGGCATACGCGTTTTGGCGCTTCCTTATCTTCCTTGGCAGATACACATTTTACATTCGCCCAGACGGAACCAAGACAAAAGGACTAGACTCCCTCATTCTTCAAAAAACCTGCAAAATCTGGTTCATCTTGATAATAATAAGCACGATCCCAACGATCCTGGTAAGAGTCTACCTGCCACTGCTAATGCGCCACAACGTGATAGCTGAAAGATACGTTTTAGACACAATTTCAGACATAGCCAGATTAGCCGAAAAATTCGACATGCAAAACTCAAGAATAGTCCAAGCCTCCCTGATCCTGATGACTTTCCTTCCCAGAAACTGCCTCTTAATTCACATGGACGCAGATTACCCTTCGTTAATTCCAAGATACCGAAAGAGAAAATCTCTGATCGAATGGAAAGAGTATGTTCAAGAAAGAACGCAATTCTACGATTTTGTGCTTAAACAGTTGAAGCTAAAGCAACCGAACGTTTACTACGCACATGTGAATACGACAAGAGACACAGAAACAGCAACATTTCGAAAACTCAGAGTCATCGTAAAAAAATGGATCAGCCTGTCAACAAAGCAATAAACAAAATCCTAAAAGGTACCTTTCTGGCTCTGAACCCTCTTCTGCATCTTAAGATTGGAGTTGTCGATGTTCTGGAGAAAGAAGGCGGAAGAAAAAGTTTCATAAGAAACTTCACGAGGGCACTCCAACAAGAAGGGTGCGAAGCAAAAATCGTGAACTTGACAACCGCGTCCATCGGCGAGCTAAACACGTTTGACATTCTGTGCTTCTCAGATCACTTTTTCGGTCTTCAAACATGGAAGCTTTTCTTAATCTCAAACCCAAAGAAAATACTCACAGTCCACGGCTGGGTAACAAAAGAAACAATCTTAGCTCTAAAACACAGCAAAACCAGAGAAAAACTCTCGGTGCTATCCAGCTTGGTCACATGGAGTTTTATTCCATCCCTCTTCGATGTCTTAACCTGCCCCACTATAAACACCGCCCGAGAAAACAACCTGAAAGACGCAGTGATAATCAGCAACGCAGTCGACCCTGCATGCCTCGTCGCCCAACAAACCGACTTACCCGATAACGAAATTCTCGTAGTCACTTACACAAGCATAGGCGGGTTGAAAAGCGTCGCCGTTAACCGTGTGATTAAAGCAACCGCAAAGTTAAACGCGATCCTTAAAGACAAAAAAATTCGTCTAATGATTTTTGGGAAACACCAAGGAAACACTGCCAACTCAAAATACGTCAGTTTCATGGGTTACTCTGACAAATTCCTGGAAATCTCAAAGAATGCGGCGCTCTTTTTCGCCGGTTACAGCTTTCCGGACATCGGGTACACGGAAATGGAAATGGGCCTTATGGGCGTCCCGATTGCAAAGTTCACCGAGGATTACGAATCTGAAGAGATTGTTGACGGTAAAACAGGCATCTTGGCGAAGGACGAAAATGAAATGGTCAGCAAACTGCTCGCTTATTTTTCCGACGTAACAAATCAGCGGCGCGTGCTAGGTCAGGCTTTTCAACAGTTTATTCTGGAAAACAAGAGTTGGCCGGTGATAATCAGCAAATGGAACAGGCTGTTTCTACTCCTTATGAGCAATCATGACGTGAACAACTCGTTCGGGGAAAGCCAGCCGACGTCATAATCTGGGGATCAAGTGTGCTCTGTAAAATACTAAAGAGACTTCGATGAGTGAACTCAAGAACTAGCATGATAAATTTACCTTACTCACTCAGGATTCTCAAGTCTAAGAGGAAGCTTCTAAACTTCCTTTACCTGGCGAAGAACTTGAGAAACCCGTCATTCTTAGGTAGCGTCATGTTTCCCAACGCAAAATTCTCGAACGAATACCCCTATGAAGACTTGGAGATTATACGGCGATTCCTAACCGAATCCCACGTGTCACTGGAGAAGAAGCTTGTGACTCGCCTGCTGAACAAGACAACGGGAACTGTCAAGATAGACAACAGCTTATTCAACATTGAATGTCTTGAAGACCTCTACCACGTATCGCTGTGCTACGAGCAGGAAACCCTCTCTTTCATAGAAGCCGCCGTAAAACCCGGCGGTGTCTTCGTCGACGTGGGGGCAAACATAGGCGGATACACCGTGCGGCTCGCGAAAAAAAGTCGGGTCTACGCCTTCGAGCCTCATCCACTCAATTACTCACTCCTCCGTTCAAACTTGAAGCTAAACAACCTCAACGAAGCTTCAGCCTACAACTGCGCGGTATCCGACACCGTGGGCGACGCCGAATTGTACACCTCAAAATTCCACGGCTGCCACAGCATCGTGAACCGCCAGGAAGAGCACGTGACCGTAGCCGTTACAACGCTCGACAAAATCCTGTCCGATGTAAAAAAGGTAGATGTTCTGAAAATAGACGTTGAAGGCGCTGAACCGCACGTTTTCCGAGGCGCTATCAAAACCTGCTTAAAAACCAGATTCGTTGTGTTCGAAGGCTCCACATCCAGCATAAAAGTGTTTGCTGAAGGCTTCCTTACCGCGTTGGGTTTCAGATACGTTGGAAAATTTGACTTCAACAACATTGCCTATTCATCTCGGCACGAAACTTGAATTTCCTTTAAAGAATTCCCGAAAGCCCGCATCCGACATGCTGCAAGCGCCGTTTCACGTGGTGGCTAGGAAAACTATCTTGTCTGGGTTCCAAAAGTGGTTTTTTCCGTTCTCCCTAACCACTTTCCCCCCATGGCAGAAATAGGAACCCCAAGACAACGATATTCCACATAGCCACCAATGAAACCCCACGCTACGCGCTCCCAATCAAACGAAACCAGCACAATCAACGGTCAGTGCTTAAGAACGGTTGGAAAAAAAGGGGCAAGGCTAAATGTGAATTCTGAAACGAGAGAATTTTTGTTTTTCTTCATTTCGATTCTGATTCTGAATAAAATTTAATTTTAAAAGCAAGTGTTTTCTTAAAATAATGGCGTGCGAGGTGATGAATTGGTTGCGGCGGACAAGAAGCGAGTTGAAGTAACAATTGCGAGCTGCTACAGCGAAGGGATGGACCTTCTGATAAAGGATGGCTTGTACGAGAGTCAATCCGAAATCGTGAAAGACGCCTTAAGACGGCTGTTTACCCACTACGAAATTCGAATAATTAACGAAGAGTTGTCAGAACAATAAAAGAACCGCTTTTGCAGTAACAGTTATCAAATATTTTGCTTGTCTTAAGAGTAAATGTTTTTGGTTGGATAAAGTTTTTATTAGCGTTTGGATTTTAAACCTCGACCGTTAAGAGAAAAGGATGTTATGAGATGACGTTTCAAAAAGCCGATTTCATAGTTATCGACTATTCAGCAAAGGTTAAGGAGACAAACGAGTTCTTCGACACCACCTATGAAGACGTCGCCAAAAAAGAGCACCTTCACAAGGAAGGCGAAATATACGAGCCTAAACTGGTGGTTGTAGGCGAAGGCTGGGTTCTTAAAGCCTTAGACGACGGCTTAACAGCCATGGAATTAAAAACGCCTGCAACTGTGGAAATTTCACCTGAAAAAGGCTTCGGGCAGAGAGACCCAGAAAAAGTCAAGCGGGTACCCCTTAGACATCTGTTGGAGAAAGACATCAACCCAGTGATCGGCGCACGCATAGAGTACCAGGGCAAAATGGCAAGCGTCCGCGCGATTGGGGCTGGAAGGGTCCTTTTAGACTACAATCCGCCATTAGCAGGGAAAACCTTGATTTACGAGGTCACGGTCAGCAAGAAACTTGAAAGCAACGAAGAAAAAATCGCCGCGCTTATTCACCGAAGAATACTACAGGTGGAAGAAAAACAGTTCAAACTGACAATACAGGACAAAACCTTGACAATCGACATGCCTGAAGTAGCCTTCTACATTGAAGGAATACAGATTGCCAAACGCGGCATTGCCATAGACATCCAGAAGTTCATCCCAGACCTGACCGAAACAAAATTCGTTGAATCCTTCAAGGCTGAACCTAAACCGGAACCTGCAGCGCCAGCACCGACAGTACAGACAACGGCACCAGAGCCAGAAGCAAAAGCCCCCACAAAATAAAAAGTAAGCAAGAACTCTTCGTTTCCAAACTCTTACTTCTTTTTGAAAAGCCAGTTTCAAGGGATTTTTAAGCCAAACAGGCTCTAGTCTATTGGGTCTCTAAAACTGAGCGTCTAATCAATTACTCCTGTTGCCTTCGCCGTTTTCTCGCATTCCTCACAGTTAAGGTTCAGCTTCTGAAGGATAGTGTACCGTTCAGGCCTTATTCTCGCCGCCGCCTCCAAAGCCTTAATCACGTCACCGTCGCTGACGCCTAATTCCTTAGCGGTTGTTGGCGCGCCTATCAATTTTAGAGAATTCCTGATTCGCTGCCAGTTCGCATGGTACAGGTAAGCCGTTAAGATCGACCCCACACCGCACTGTTCCCCATGCATGGCGTGGCGCGAATTCACGATGTCCAGTGCGTGGCTGAAGAGGTGTTCAGAGCCGCTGCATGGACGGCTGCTTCCAGCGATGCTCATGGCAACGCCGCAGCTTATCAAAGCTTCCAAAAGAACGCGTAACCCTTCGTCTTCGTGGTTCACGATTAGCTTCGCGTTTGCAATCACCAGTTTTGCGCTCATTAACGCTAAGCTGGCGGCGTACTCGCCGTAATACTCGTTTTTTTCTTGGTGTGCAAGTTTCCAGTCTTTAACGGCGGTGAACTTGGCGATTACGTCTCCGCAGCCGCTTGTTACAAAACGCCATGGCGCCTGAGAAATGACTTCTGTGTCTGCGATGATCGCCATTGGCGCTTGCGCCATAACCGAGAAAGGTTTGTCTGAACCTTTGATTGACGCTAGGGGACTTGCGATGCCGTCGTGGGAAACGGTGGTTGGCACGCTTATGAAGGGTATGTTTTGGCTTTTTGAGCTTACTTTTGCCGCGTCAATTATTGTTCCGCCGCCGACGCCGAAGAGCACCTGTGGGTTTAACTCTTTTATTTGGTTTTCAATGTCTGATATGTCTTTGGGGGTCATTGTTTTGACGAGGAGGAAGTCGACGGTTAAGCCTGATTCCTCAAGAAGGTTGGAGACTGCTTTTCCGGCGATGTCGTAACATATCGTGTCTGACATTACCAGGGCTTTTCCTTTGAGGCTTAACCGTTTAACGACCTCTGGAATTCGTTTGAGGGTTCCTTTTCCAACGATGACTTCTCTGGGCAGCTGCATGTAATGGTAATCTAGAGCCAAATTGACCACTGTGCGAGTTTGCAGTCATTAGTTTGCTTGCAAGGGTTTAAAACTTTGGGAAACTCAAGCCTAAAAAGCCCTCTTTGGGTATGGAGAGGAAAGTTTTTTTGGAGGCGTTTTCCCGCTTTTTATTTGCCGTTTGCAGTTTTCAAGCGGCGGTTTTCGGCGTCTGCTCTCGAATAAACTTTTGAAGCGTGCTTGGCAAAACTTGTCAAGTCTGGTTCGCTACGGTTTTTTGCCTATATTTTTTTTGTTGCGACTTTTGCTACGGATAAGTTGCGACTTTCGCGGGTGGCAGGTTGCGTTCCCTGTTGCTTTTTGGGTTTAGGGCTTGAAGCTGCCTGCGGGTTGCGACTTTCGCATTGTCGGATTGCGACTTTTAATGTTGAGTGCATGTTGACGGCATTGTCAGATATTGTCGGTTATGGGCGGCGAAAACCTGAGGTTGAACGTGCCGGGCGTTTCCTCCCGTTTCGGGATGGTCCTCAGGTCTAAGCCCGCCTTTCGTGATGCAACTTCAAAAAGGCGTCTGATGAAGCAAAAAATCGGGCTGCATCGGAGACTCACCGCGGAGCCAGCTGCCCCTGCGGACCCCCGCACCCAAAACCGACCGAGACAACCCGCCAGCATAAACGTTACAGTTATAACACCCGACAAACTTACTGAGGCTTTGGACGGGAAATTTGGGCGAGTAAAGAGCGCCGCTTTTTGGCTCTTTCTCGAGGCTCAGTACGGATAGAGCACCAGCCTCCTAAGTTGGGGGTCGAGGGTTCAAATCCCTCCCCGCCCGCCACGGACAAACCCCGCCCGTTTTGGGTCTCATGGAGATGCTCATCTGGCGTGTTTTGAAAACTTCTGCTTTAACGGTTTCCGGATGAAGGCGGCCTTAAGCTTGTGTCTTCTTTTTGTTTTTTCCTTCTTTTCTCGATTTTGACGGTCAGCAATGGCGCAAAGAAAATCAGTGCGGGCAGGCTGCCGATAAGCCAGGCTGAGGGGTACCCGGCGTTG
>Ga0187880_1000736_pt1 | contig 26953 bp, 26 predicted proteins | sample June2016WEW_19_4_FD_132998 | JGI IMG/M metagenome (GOLD analysis project Ga0187880, IMG submission 132998) | Peatland microbial communities from SPRUCE experiment site at the Marcell Experimental Forest, Minnesota, USA - June2016WEW_19_40 | ecosystem: Environmental > Terrestrial > Soil >... | reverse complement strand
GCGCGCGGTGAGCGCCTCATGCCCGGCGAGCGCGGCGAAGGCCGCGGTCCGAGCACTCTCGCACCCGGTGAGCAGGAGGTGCGCGCGCGTCCTCGCGCTCCTGGCGCGTCCCAGACGACCGGCACTCTGGTGCGCAGCCGCCGCCTCGGCCGCCGCCTCCGCCGCGTCCAGCCGCATCCCCATCTCCTCGAACGCGGCGCTCACCAGATCCAACCCATGAGCGTCACCGTCCCTCAGCGCCGCCGCATGGGCTGCGCAGGCCGGCCCGAGATCACCCTCGACCAGACCGGCCACCGCCGCGAGACGGCCCGCGACCTCGGACGCGTCCCCGAACCGCACGACCAGGTGGAGGGCGAGGATCTCCATCATCCGGAGACCTCCGGCTCGCATCGTGTCGGCCGCCCTCAGCGCGCTGCGCCGTGCCGCCGCCAGATCGCCGGCAGCCGCCTCGACCCAGGCGCGGCCGAGGTCCAGGGAGAATGACATGAGCGGGGCGACCGGCCGGGGCAACCCCTCAGCCTCGGTGATCATCGCGTCCGCGGTCGCGAAGTCTCCCAACATCGCGGCGGCCGTCCCCATCAGCCCGAGGAGCCGGGCTCGGTGTCCCCAGAGGTGACCGCGGTCGAGGTCGGCATCGGTCTCCCGCGCCATGCCTAGGGCCGTCTCCGGGCGGCCGGCCAGCACCATCAGGTGCACGGCCGTCTCTGACGCGGTGAGCTGCAGGACGCGCGACCGCTGCTCCGACGCCTCCCGGTACGCCACGTCGGCCAGCGCCACCGCCTCCTGGAGGCGGCCCTTCAGCGCGAGCCCCAGCCACCGCGCCACCGTCAGCTGCTCGCGGGCGAGCCGGATGCCCGCATCGATGTACCGATCGGCCCGGCTGAAGTCGCCCGCCACGGTCGTCCCCATCGCCGCGACGATGAGGGACTGGGCGATGGCGGTCGGGCCGGCCTCGGGGCGGTCGATGACCCGCTGGGTAGCGGCGATGAGCCCGTCGATGTCCACCGCCGTCGAGAGGATGGTGGTGGCGTGAAAGGCGTCGAGCTCGGCGAGCCAGGTGGCTTCGGTGATCTGCCCGGCGGCGTCGCGGAGCACCCCCTCGGCCTTCTCGGGTTGACCCTGCCCCCAGGTCAGGTTGACCGAGCGCATGATGGCCGCCCGTGCGCGCTGCTCGTCGGTGGCGGCGACGGCGGCGAGGCTCGCGAGCGCCTCGGCAGCCTCGTCGAAGCGTCCCTGGCTGACCAGCGACTCGGCCAGGATGTCGGTGGCCGCAAAACCTCCTCCCGCTGCGATCCGTTCGCGCCAGGGCCTCGGCCAGCTCACCGTCAAAGAGGATGAGGGCGCGGCGCCCCGCCGCCAGCGAGACCTGGAGTGACGGGCGCTGGCCGCCCTCCAGCCGCCAGGCCGCGAGTCGCAGGGTGTCGTCGTGGCGCCGCCCGGCCATCGCTTCGAGGGCGTCGGCGAGAGCGCCTCGCAGCTCGCGGGCGCGCAGCGGTGCCATGCCGAATCGGACCGCCTCCGCGTACAGGGGGTGGAGCACGTGGACCGCAAGCCGGTGGCCGTCGGTGGTCTGGACCAGCAGCTCGCAAGCGCCCAGGGCCCGGCGGGCCGGCGCTGAGGCGGCTCGCTCGAGCACCGCCAGGCTGAGCGGCTCGCCGAGCGAGGTGAGCTCGACGAGCTCCCGCTCGGCGCGGTTGAGGCGCTGGAGGCGGTGGGCCACGACCGCCATCAGGCCGCCCGAGGGGGCCGTCGGGCCACTCCACCGCCACAGGCCCTGCTCCCGGACGAGCCGGCCATCCTCGAGCCCGGTGGTGACCAGGTCGTGCAGGAAGAGGGCATTGCCCTCGGTGATGCGGGCCAGCTCGCGCAGGGTGGGGGCGGTGACCGGGCCTCCCAGGACCCCGGTCACCAGCTCCTCCAGCTCCGCCTCCGACAGCGGCTGCAGCTCCAGTCGCGGTGCCAGGTCGTCCTTCGCGAGCGAGACGATCGACTCCGGGGCGGGCTCACCGCTGCGCACGGTGGCCAGCACGAAGGCGCCGCGGCTGCGCACCAGCTGGTGGACGAGCGCGGCGGAGCTCGCGTCCAGCAGGTGCGCGTCATCGACGTGGAGCAGCAACCGGCCACCCCTGGCCCGGGCGGTGAGGGCCGCGGAGAGGTGGCGCAGCACCGCCAGCCGGCCGGATTCGGGGGGGAGGTCGGCAGAGATCAGGTGGGCGAAGGCACCGAACGGGATGTGCGATGCGTCGGCGGTGCCGATGGCCGCTAGCGTCTGCCACCCGGCGCTTCGAGCCCGCGCCACCACCTCGGCCGCGAGGCGGCTCTTGCCGACCCCGGCGGCCCCGGCGAGAACCATGGCGCTGCGGTCGGTGCGCCGCAGCGCGGCCAGCAGCAGCTCGATCTCGTCATGGCGCCCCACCAGCGGCCACGGCTCCCCCATCGGCCGAGGGTAGCAAGGGTCGGTTGCCCAGGCAAGCGAGGGTGGCAGGGGTCGGTTGCCCAAGCAGGCGCGGTTGAGCAGTCGCAGGGAGCGCGGGCTCGGATGAGCAATCCCCTGCTCATGTGCGGCGCCGAAGGGCTCCATAGCCTGCGGGCATGGACTGGCACAACGCCATCGAGCTCCTGCCTGAGCCTTACCGCCGCGGCCTTCGGCTGCGCGAGGAGGGGGTTGGCGACGCCGCCATCGCGGCGGCCGTCGACGTGCAACCCGAGGCCCTCGACGCGTTCCTCGCGCTGGCCGAGGCCAAGCTCCGCCGGATCGTTCAGCGACCCGTCGGGGATGCCCCCGAGGGACGCGGGGACGGCACCTCCGCGATCCACCACGGAGGGAGCGCATGAGTTAGCCGGACGCCCGCAGGACCCCTGACATCTTCCGGACGGCCGTCAGGCCACCGGATCCAGATCAGCAACCAGAAGGAGCAGAACCATGAACGTCCATCTCCCATCCATCCACTGGAACCCGCGACTCGCGATCCCCGCCACCATCGCCGCCGGCGCGGTCGTGCTGCTTGCCGTGCCGACCTTCGCATCGGGGTCGTCGCCCGCCTCCTCGGCCAAGTCATCGGCCGCGACCGCGGTCCACATCGACTACTTCTACGGCGAGACCACCGCCACCAGCGGCTCCAGCGCCTGGCAGTGGATCACCAACCCCGACTCCGAGTCGTTCTCGAGCACGACCTCGCGCGGCATCGTGACCGGCACCGCGACCCTGGGCAGCTCGAATGGCGCCGCCATCAGCGGTGAGCTGGGCGTCTGCTACGAGTCGAGCTCCGGCGCGATGAACTTCGGCAACTACGAGCTGATCACCTTCACCGCTCCCGCCGGCACCTGGGTTCCCCAGACAGTGAGCGGCACCATCATCCCGGCCAACACCGGCCAGGCGCCGGGCACCTTCAAGGTGGGGCTTTGCGTGCAGGACACGTCCTCCAACCTCACCTACGACACCGCGTACGGCGCCCTCACCGGTGACGTGCTGGTGGCCGAGACCTCAGCCAGCTGACCTCATCCCCGCCGGCGGCCGTCGCCGTGACGGTCGCCGGCACCCCGCGTCACGCGGCTCCGGGACGGGCTCGGAGCCGCGTGGCGCCTGGTGCACTGGCCCGGAAGTATCTTCCCGCTTCATCCGGCCATTTCCGCCGGGGGCGCTGCGCGCCCTGAAGCCGGCGTCAGGGGGGCCCGACACTTCCTCGTCACGCACCTGCTGGTGCGCTCCTCGGCGTGCCACCCCTTCCTGGGCTCCGGCGGCCTGGCCGGCGACCCGGGAACCTACCTCCGGGTCAGTGCACTAGCCGTGCCGGACCAACTTGTACGCCGAGGCCTGTTGCACCGGCCGGACCACGATCTCGTCCAGGTTGACGTGGGCCGGCCGGGTCACGGCGAAGGCGACCACGTCGGCGATGTCGGCGGCGGTGAGCGGGGTCACCCCCCGGTAGACGTCGGCGGCCCGGCCGGCGTCGCCGACGAACCGGTTGAGCGAGAAGTCCGTCTCCACCATCCCCGGGGAGACCTCGGTGACCCGGATCGGCCGCCCGGCCAGCTCCAGGCGGAGGGTCCGGCTGATGGCGTGGACCGCGTGCTTGGCGCTGGTGTAGCCGCTGCCGCCCTCGTACACCTCGAAGCCGGCGGTGGAGGAGACGTTGACGATGTGGCCGCGCCCCGACGCCTCGAGCGCCGGCAGCAGGGCCCTGGTCATCTGCATCAGACCGAGGACGTTGACCTCCCACATCCAGCGCCACTGGTCGCTGCGCGCCGCGGCCAGGGGATCCAGTCCGCGGGCGCCCCCGGCGTTGTTGACCAGCACCTCCACTCGCTCGAGCCCCGCGCAGAAGGCGGCCACGCTGCTCTCGTCGGCGACGTCCAGGACCCGTGCCTCGGCCCCGAGCCGGGCCGCCAGCTGGCGGATCCGGTCCTCGCGGCGGGCACCCAGGAGCAGGCGGAATCCCTCGCCCGCCAGTCGGGTGGCGATCGCCTCACCGATCCCGGCGCTGGCCCCGGTGACCACCGCCAGGGGGCGGGAGGGTGCCGCGCTGTCCGGCGTGTCCGTCACCTCATGCACAGCGTCCCTCCTAGTGGCGCTCCGGCCGGTGGCTCGGTGGGTCGGCGCGACCCAGATGATCTCAGGAATGCATCCGCCGGTACTCGGTGGCGATGCTGCGCAGCCGGGCGTCGGCCCGCCCATGGCGACGCCACGAGCACTCCGAACACCCAGCGACCACATCCGAATGTCGTTCGCGCACATCCCGAGGTCGCGCGACCGCCGAGATGAAGGTCACGGAGCGGCGCACCGCAATCGCTGCGACGCCGCCACCACAGCCCGCTCGGACCGCGGCGCCCCGGTATCCTCTCACCGTGGGAGTGGTCCTCTGGCACGTGACCATGTCGCTGGACGGCTTCATCGCCGGGCCCGACGACGCGATGGACTGGGTGTTCCGGCACGCGGGGCCCAACCCCGAGGTCGATGCGACCATCCCCACCATCGGCGCGGTGCTCGCGGGTGCCCACACCGCCGGGGTTGGGCGCAAGGGCGGGGTCCCCGAGCAGGCCAAGAGCGTGTACGGCGGCGCTTGGAGCGCACCGATCTTCGTGCTCAGCCACCGTGCGCCCGACGACGACGACGATGACCCGAACATCACCTACCTCTCCGGCGACATCCGCGCCGCGGTGGCGAGCGCCCGCGACGCCGCGGGCGGGAGGGATCTCCTCGTCCTCGGTGCCGACGTCGCCCGTCAGTGCGTCGCCGCCGGGCTCATTGACGAGATCCTCGTCCACGTCGCGCCCCTGCTCCTCGGCGACGGGGTCAGGCTCTTCGGCGGTCCGGGCGTGGCGCCCGTCGAACTGGAGACGGTGAGCGTCAGCGAGGCCGGTCAGATCGCCAATCTCCGCTATCGCGTGGTGCGTACCGGGAGGCGCGGCCGACCGTAGCCCCGCCCAGACGTCACCGTCAGGCGATCTTCGTGCCCAACGCGGACCGGGTCGACGCTGACTCCATCTGAATTGCGCCAGAAGCCCGCCAGTCCCCCTCGCCAACCAGCTCGCAAGATGCGGCACCCTCCTCGAGGAAGGTGGCCAGGCCGGACGGGGTCAGGGGGCGGGCGAAGAGGTATCCCTGGCCGAGTGGGAAGCGGGATGTAGACCGCCTCGATCGAGGGGTCGTCGAGCAGCTGCTCATACGAGGAGTAGGCGCGGCAACCCCAGCGGGCCGCGGCGGCCTCGGCCCGCCCGGCCGACCGCGACGCGATCCCGGCCAGCTCCGAGCCCTTGGCGGCGAGCAGTCCCGGGATCAGCGACTCGCTGATTCCCGCCGTCGAGAGCACCCCCCAGCGCACGCTGTCGGTCGTCATGGGTCGGCTCACCTCCTGCACCGGTGACCTCGCCGGCTCGGTCCCGTCCAGCTGGCCATCGCAGAGATGGTACGAGCCCGGGACAAAGCCGCCGCCGGTCGGTGCCACCCCCGAGGACGGCAGTGAAGCGCTGCCAAGCTGAGGCCGCCGACCGTGACCGGGAGAAGGGAGCCGCCCGGATGAAGGCGCCGCCCGCCTCGCCCGGGGGGCGGGGCCCGAGGGTGAGACTCCCATCTCTCAACAGGATCAATTGAGACTTCTCCATCTTCCTCTGGCCATCGACCCCGGGGATCGGATAGACTCGGTCTCGCATCAGGAGTGGTCCGGTCACCCCGGGCCCGGCAACCTGGATGGACATCCAAGGTGCCACTCCGTTTCGGGGATGTGGCCTCGCGAGAGGCAACCAACTGTCCGGCGCGGGACCCGCGATCCAGGCGAGTGGACCGCCAGGTCCCGCGGGCGTCCACAGACCCGAGGCGTGGTGAGGGTGTCCTCCGCTCAGAGCCGGAGGGCGATCGGCATGGTGACCCGAGTGGAAGCCGCGGAGGCGGTCGGAGTCGCGCCGCGGGCCGCGGATCCGGTCGGACCCGAGCTCGTTCTGGCCGGGGTGGTCGGCGCCGATCTCCACGTGCCTCTGGTCGGAGGTGGGACCGCCCGCTACGTCAACCTCGACTACGCGGCGAGCGCTCCGGCGCTGGTGGGGGTGTGGGACCGGGTCCAGGCCTTCCTCCCCTGGTACAGCAGCGTCCACCGCGGTGCCGGCTTCCGCTCCCAGGTCGCGACCGCCGCCTACGAGGGCGCCCGCGACGTGGTGCGGGGATTCCTCGGCGGGCGGCCCGACGACACCGTCATCTTCACCCGCAACACCAGCGACGCCATCAACCTGCTGGCCCGCTGTCTGGCCCACCGGACGACGGTGGTCACCACCCTGGTCGAGCACCATGCCAACCTGCTCCCCTGGCGGCGGTACCACACCGCCATCGAGCTGCCGGTCCCCGCGACCCCGGCCGAGCTGCTCGACCGCTTCGACGACACCCTGGGTCGGATCCCCGGCGGGCAGCCGTCCCTGCTCGCCGTGACCGGTGCCTCCAACGTCACCGGGGAGGTCTGGCCGATCGCCGAGCTGGCCGCCCTGGCCCACCGCCACGGCGCGCGCATCCTGGTGGACTGCGCTCAGCTCGCGCCCCACCGCGCGGTCGACATCGCCGGCCTCGACCTCGACTGGGTGGCGCTCTCGGGCCACAAGATGTACGCGCCCTTCGGCAGCGGAGCCCTGGTGGGCCGGCCGGATGGGCTCGACCGCGCCGACCCGTACCTCGCCGGCGGCGGCTCCGTCGCCTGGGTCAGCGCCCAGGGAGCGGCGTGGACCGGCCTTCCCGACCGCCATGAGGGCGGCTCGCCCAACGTCATCGGGGCCTTCGCGATGGCGGCCGCGTGCAGCGAGCTGCGGCGGATCGGCATGGACGCGATCGCGGTGGAGGAGAGGCGCCTCGGTGACCGGCTCCGGGCGCGCCTCGCCGAGGTCCCGGGCCTGGTCCGCTACCAGACCTGGCCGGGGGATCCCGACCGCGTGGGCATCTCGGCCTTCAGTCTCAATGGGCGGGACCACGCCGAGGTGGCCACCGTGCTCTCCGCCGAGCACGGCATCGGGGTGCGCAGCGGCTCGTTCTGCGCCCACCCCCTGCTCGCCCACATCGCCGGCGGCGTCGAGGGCTGGCGGCCGGGCTGCGGCGAGGATGTGCCCGGCGCCATCCGGGCGAGCCTCGGCCTGGGCAGCCGCGAGGAGGACATCGACCGGCTCGCCGATGCGCTGCTCGAGATCGGCGTGCACGGACCGCGCTGGACCTACCGGGCGGGGCCGGACGGCACCGTGGTCCCCGACCCCGACGACCGTCCGGCGCCCGCCTTCTTGGGCTCGGTGGGCGGTGCCACGGGTGCCGGGCGGTGAAGTGGACGCCGCTGATCCCCTGCAGCGCACTCGCGTCGCGGGTTTGGCCGGCTGGCGGCGGTGTGTATCATCGAGGACAAATGTCTGCGCAGCCGAGCCGCCTCCTGCTCACCCGGCGGCTCTTCCTCGACTTCGGGGCTCGCAACACCTGCTCCTGTATCTGAGCCTGGCCCGGCCGCGCCGCGGCCCCACCAGGCTTGGCGCACCTCATCGCGGTGCCGTGCCGCCCACGGCGGGCACCCCCTTCTTCATCAGGAGCATCCATGGACACCTTGACCATCCTCGGCGGTGAGTTGGCCGGCGCGACGGAACCCACCGCCGCCGGCGAGTCACCGGGCGCAACCGGCCCCGCCGCCGCGGTCACATCGCCCGGCGTGACGGAGGCCGCCACCGGATCATCGGGCTCGACCGGCTCGGCTGCCTTCCCGGCTGACCCGGACCGCGCCCTGGTGCGGGCCCTGGTCGAGCACCGGCGGACCCAGGTCGCCCGCCTGCCGTCCCGTAAACGGGTCGAGACCTTCGTCGACTCGGCGGTGAGCCTGCTCTTCCCGCAGCACAGCGCCGAGAGCCGCGCCAGCGAGGACCAGCTCCTGGCCAGGATCACTCTGCTCCGCGCCGAGCTGGCCAGCATGATGCGCGCGGTCCTGCCCCGGGAGCGCTCCGACGCGGTCGCCGAGGCGCTCACCCGGGCCCTGCCCGCCATCTACGATCGCCTCCGGGCGGACGCCGCCGCCATCGTGGAGGGCGACCCCGCCGCCGAGAGCCTGGACGAGGTGATCGCCGCCTATCCGGGCTTCTTCGCGATCACCGTGCATCGCATCGCCCACGAGCTGCACCGGCTGGGGGCGCCCACCCTGCCCCGGCTGCTGGCCGAGGCGGCCCATGCCCGCACCGGGATCGACATCCACCCCGGCGCCACCGTCGGGCACGCCCTCTGCATCGACCACGGCACCGGCATCGTGGTCGGCGAGACCGCGATCATCGGGGACGACGTCAAGCTCTACCAGGGGGTGACCCTGGGCGCGCTGAGCGTCGTCAAGTCGGCCGCCGGGTCGAAGCGGCACCCGACCATCGAGGACCGCGTGGTCCTCTACGCCAACGCCACCGTGCTGGGCGGCGACACCGTGGTCGGCCACGACAGCGTCATCGGGGGCAACGTCTGGCTCACCACCAGCGTGGCGCCCCATTCGTTCGTCTATCACACCAGCCAGATCCGGGTGAGGAGCGTGGCGGACGCGCTCGGCAACTCGGACTATTCGATCTGAGAAGGGAGACCGACCCCATGCCCTACGACAGCGTTCTCGAGACCATCGGCAAGACGCCTCACGTGCGGATCAATCGGCTCTTCGATCCCCGGGTCACGGTCTGGGCCAAGCAGGAGCGGGTCAATCCCGGTGGCAGTATCAAGGACCGGATCGCCCTCGGCATGATCGAGGACGCCGAGAAGGCGGGGATCATCGGTCCCGGCTCGGTGCTCATCGAGCCCACCTCCGGCAACACCGGGATCGGCCTCGCCCTGGTCGCCGCGGTCAAAGGATACCGGCTCATCCTCTGCATGCCGGAGTCGTTCTCCATCGAGCGCCGCCGCCTCATGAAGGCGTACGGGGCCGAGCTGGACCTGACGCCTCGGGAGCTGGGGATGAAGGGCGCCATCGCTCGCGCCCAGGAGCTCCAGAAAGAGACACCCAAGTCCTGGATCCCTCAGCAGTTCGAGAACCCGTCCAACGTCGAGGCCCACCGGCGCACCACCGTCGAGGAGATCGCCGCCGACTTCCCCGATGGGCTGGACTACGTCATCACCGGGGTCGGCACCGGCGGCCACATCACCGCCATCGCCGAGGTCCTCAAGCCGCGCTGGAGCCAGCTCCAGGTCTTCGCGGTGGAGCCGACCCTCTCTCCGGTCCTCTCCGGGGGCACCCACTCGCCGCACACCATCCAGGGCATCGGCGCCGGGTTCGTCCCGGGGGTGATGCGCCTCGATTTCATGGACGGCGTGATCCAGGTGGACCCCAAGGACGCCGCCGAGTACGCCCGCCGCGCCGCCCGCGAGGAGGGTCTTCTGATCGGGGTGTCCTCGGGTGCGGCTCTCGCCGCGGTCGCCCAGAAGCTCCCCGAGATGAAGGACGGAGCGCGGGTGCTCACCTTCACCTACGACACCGGCGAGCGCTACCTCTCGGTCGAGGGGCTGTTCCCGGCCTGAGCACATGGCGTGGGCCGGCCCTAATCGGGGGGGTCGGCCTGCGCGCCGGGTCGACCGCCCGGCCCGAGTGCCGGTCGCGGCGCCGCAGCTCAGGACGCGGGCGCCTCTCGGGCACCGGCCCGGCCGGCGACCCCTAAACCTACCTCCGGGTCAGTGCACCAGCCTCTCCCGGCTGCCGGTCGCATCCATGATCGTTCGCAGCTCGCCCATGGCCTCCTCGGACGGGAAGAGGGAGCCGACTCCCAGCCGCTCGCGCAGCTCGTCGAGGTGCTCGACCAGATGCCACCAGCGCTCGCCCCAGACCTCGGCGATGTCACCCAGGAGCTGGTGCGGCCAGCCACCCAGCCCGGTCGCGTAGAACTGCTCGGTCCAGGCCGTGAACATCGCCACGTGGCGGAGCCCGTACCCGGACTCGACCTGCAGGCCCCGGATGATCTGGTTGATGACCGCCACCGAGTTGCCCTGTGGGCAGCGACTCTGGCAGGTGTAGCAGTAGAAGCAGAGCCAGACCGAGTCGTCCTCGAGCAGGGTGGGATCGCCATCCCGGGCGCGCCGGGAGATCTCCCGCGGCGAGTAGTCGCCGAAACGTGCGGCGGGGCAGCCGGAGGTGCAGATCCCGCACTGGACGCAGGAGAGCAGCCCCGCCGCGTGGCCGCGCATGCGGGGATCGCTCAGGATCCGCGTCAGCAGCTCGGGTGGTCGCGCCCTCGCCGCCCGGAAGGCCGGCTCGGCGATGGCGCCGTAGGGGTCGGTGACGGAGGCGCCACCTTGGGGCTCGAGCTCCACCTTCTCGCTGGCGATCATCCGGGCCGGGCTCCGTCAGCGGTCGGCCCGATGTCCCGCGCGGCCGTCGGGGCGGCGCCCGCAGCCGTCCCCACGCTCCTCCGCTCCCGTGCGCCGATGCGCTCCAGCAGCGGCTCCAGGTCCTGGGAGTGCGCCTCGACGCCGCAGACCGTGTCCGGGTCGGCTCCCAGCGCCAGCGCCAGCAGCTGCTGCACGTGGAGGTGGACGAAGGGGTAGTCCTCGGCCGCGGTCTGGGAGATCACGTCGTGGAAGCGGTCGAATTGGATGTGGCAGTTGGGGCACATGTGGACGCAGACGTCGACCCCCTGCTCGGCGAGCCGGCGCAGCTTCTCCCGGGTGACCGCCATCGACATCGCCGGGTTGACGAACCGCTGCCGGAACCCGGCCCCGCAGTGGGTCGCCTTCTCCGGGTGGTACCCGGTCCGGGTGACGCCGGTGGGCTCCAGGAGGTCCTCGGGCAGCATGAGTTCCTCGCCGTCGCCGAGCACCTCGTCGGGGAACACCTTGCAGTAGTGGCAGGCGGGGTGGGTCGCCACCTTGAGGCCGGTCAGCCGCCGGCGGACCAGTCCGCGGATGGACGGGTGCCGGCTCCAGAGGATCTCGAGCACGTGCCGGTGCTCGACGGTCCTGGCGACGGCGTCGTCGTAGCGGCGGCTGACCCTGCCGAGGACCTGGTTGGTCCGGCGGCGCTGCTCCGGGTCCTCCAGCGCCTCGCGCGCCTTCTTGTTGACCGCGTAGCAGGTGGAGCAGAGGTAGGCCTGGACAGGGTGCCCGGCCTCCACCGCCACGCACGCGTTCCGGGCCGCGACCGCCACCGTGGTCGGGAAGGAGACCACATCGGTGTAGTACCCGAGCCCGGTGCAGCAGGTCTGGTCGGGGTTGACCACGTACTCGACATCGAGCTGGTCGAAGAGCCACCGGGTGGCCGCCTCGACCCCGGGGTACTGGGTGGACACCAGGCAGCTTCGGAAGAGCTCGACTCCACCGGCGATGGGTGCAATGTGAGGTGTGGTGGTCGGCGCCATCCGTTCACCTTAGGGAAACGGAGTAGCCCAGGTCAACCCACCGTGCCAATGGGCGCCTCGCTGTCCGGTCCGTTCGACCCGGCGCCGAGGCGAAAGGGGCGGCGGAGCGCCGGTCTCCCGGCGCCCCGCCACCCGTGGGAAGGCTCGCTGACCAGCCGGTCTAGAACTTCGAGAGGCTGGCGATGAAGGTGCTGCCGACCGAGCCGAGGCCGGTCATGCTGTCGTAGCCGGGAGCCGTCGTGAGGGTGACGTCCCGGGAGGCGCAGTTGTCGGTGCCGTCGCAGTAGGTCTCGACGCCTTCATAGGTGATGACGCGGAGGCTGACGACGTAGCCGTCAGTGCTGTCGACGCTGTCGGCGTAGTCCACCCGGATGACCGCGGTCGAGTCCGGGCTGGACGGGGCGACGATGTCGTTGAAGGCCGTCGGGTACTCGGTGTACGCCTTGTACAGCACCGGGTTGAGGAAGCCCAGCGACACGTGCGCCTTCTGGTCGGCGTCGGCGACGACGCCGGCGAGCAGCGGGGAGGCGAGGCTGGTGCCCCCCTCCTTGAACTGAGCGTAGTAGGTGCCGTTGGGGAAGGTCTGGGTGAGCCCGATCAGCATCCCGGTCGACGCGTCGGCGTCCATCGAAATGTCCGGCACCACGCGCAGCGGCACCGGTCCGAAGATGTTCTCATTGCGCAGTGCGAGCGCGGAGGGCACCACCGGGGCCTGGTACGAGGGCTCCGTGTAGTAGTAGCTCGTCCCGCCGCCGCCGCCCACCTGGTAGGCGAGGCTGCCCAACGGGGTGGTGGCGGAGCCGCAGTTCGTGGTGGTGAGGGGCTCGCAGAGGACCTGCTTGCCGGTGGACCAGCCGTACTCGGCCAGCCGCTGGCCGCTGCTGCCGATCTCCAGCGAGGTGCCACCCACGCCGGTGACGAACGGGCTGGATGCCGGGTAGTCCGGCGCCGTCAGGCCGCTGATGGCGAAGTTGTCGCCGTCGTCACCGGAGGAGAAGAGGATGCTGACCCCGGTCCCACCCGCGAGCAGGAAGGTGTCGTCGTAGGCGGTCTTGGTCGCCGCGTCGTCCAGCAGGTCGCCGAGGGTATCGCCCCACGAGTCGGTAACGACGGATGCCCCGCTGGTGATGGCGGTGTTGACCGCGCTGAGCAGGCTGTTGTCGAAGCAGTCCTGGGCTCCGACGAAGACGATGTCGGCCTTGGGTGCCATGCTGTGCACCGACTCGATGTCCAGCGCCTGCTCGGGGTACCAGCCGCTGCCACTGCACTCGGTCTGGTCGTCGACCGTCGCGGGCTCATCGTTGATGAACTGCGAGCTGGACAGCGGAATGCTCGGGTCGTTGAGCGCGAAGTAGTGGTGGGTGTCCTTGAAGAGGGTCGGGGAGTCGTAGGCGTCGACGATGGCGACGGTGACCCCGGCTCCCGTGTTGCCCGCCGAGAGCCCGTAGGCGCTGCGCAGCTGCGACGGCGTGTAGCCGCAGATGTCGTAGGGCAGCGGGCTGGTGTAGGGCGCGTAGAGCGACCCACTGTCAGCTGTGTCGGTCTTCTGACCGAAGTACGCGGAGCACGGCTGGGGGTTGCGGTAACCCGCCGGGGGTGTCGGCTCCTGGTCCGCGGTCGCGATCGACTGGTTGACGCCCTCGACGCCGGACACCACGCCGCTCAGGGACGAGGGGATGGAGAGCGTGCTGTTGGCGAGCTGCACCTGCTGCCCGTTGACCTCGTAGTAGCCGAGGGTGGTGCCGAAGGCGCTCTCCACCTGGGCGACGCTGCCCGAAGCCGGGACGAAGAGGTGGTCGGCGGGGACGGCTCCTACTTTGAAGCCCTCGCTGGTCAGCCAGGACTCGGCCGCTGCGACAGAGGAGGCGCTCGGTGAGTACTGGGCCTCCCACTGGGCGTCGGTCAAATACTGGTGAAACGCGGCCGATCCCGGCGTGGAGACCGCCGCCTCCAGCGCCTGCGCCCCCGCCGCGTTCTGCAGCGACAGGACGAGGTCGAAGCTGGCCTGGTTCGACGCGGGGACGGCCCCCTCAGCGGTCGAGTGCTGCAGCGCCGGGGACAGCGAGCCCGCCAGGTCGGCGCGGTTGGATGATCCGGATGCAAGGGCGGTCGCGCTGGTACCGATGGCCAGGGCGGAGACCCCCAGGCTCACCGTTGCCACCGCCGCCCACGATCTGACAATTCTCATGACCCTCCTCCTTTGCGGCGCGCGGACGCGCCAATAAACTCGCCTGCGACTCGTGCTTGCATGCGTAATCCCCCTGGGCATACAGGTCGGGCTCTCTGCCCCCAATCATGGCCCCTGGCCGCCCGCGGGTAAAGGAAGTCTTCAGCCGAGCGCGACGGACGGCCTTCCGCTGATGCGATAAGCGGGTCGGCCCGGGTTCCCCGCAGGGAGGACCGGCGGGCGAGCCGCCTACGAATGAGCCCGGAACTGGTGCCGGCGGGGGCGATTCATGGACGCGGACCCCGCGGAGGCGCGGGCGGCGGCGCGCGCGTGGCGGGCGGCTGCCTCGGCGTGGTCGGGCATGCCGGGCAGGCGGTGCATCGCCCGGTGAAGGGTTTCGGCAAGGGCTGTGATCGGGTTCACGGCGAGGCCTCCTGGGCGGTCGGCGTACGGCGTACGATCATTTTAGCAGTACACTGTACGCATGGCAACCACCGAGGACGGGGTACCGATCTGGGCCCGGCCGGAGCCGGGATCGCGCCACCCGCGCTTCACCCGCGCTGGGATCGCGGCGGTGGCGCTCGAGATCGCCGATCGCGAGGGGTTCGAGGCCGTGTCGATGCGGCGGGTGGCCGCCGAGCTGGACGCTGGCACCATGAGCCTCTACCACTACGTCCGGACCAAGGCCGACCTCATCGCCCTGATGGACGACGCCCTGATGACCGAGGCCCTGGTTCCCGCGGCCGAGCTGGCGGGGGACTGGCGCGCGGCGCTGACCCAGGTCGCCCGCCGGACCCGGGCCATGCTCCTCCGCCACCCCTGGGCAATCGGCGCCTTCCAGGCGTCCCAGTTTGGCCCCAACGCGATGCGCCATTTCGAGCAGTCGCTGGCGGCGGTGGCGGGCACGGGCCTGGAGCCGCGGGCTCGCCTCGAGCTGCTCGCGCTCATCGACGACTACGTCTTCGGCAGCGCGCTGCACGGGGTGGAATCGCTCCGGCGGGCGGCGCTGGCGCGGGCGGAGCCCGACGCGGTCCGGCGGGCGGTCGAGTTCGGCATCGCCCAGATGAGGAGTGGCGCCTTCCCGCAGATCGAGGCGCTGGCGACCGGAGGCGACCCCGGAGCCGGCGCGTCGGTGGGACCGCCGATGGACCCGGAGTCGATCGAGGCCCGGTTCGAGCGCGGGCTCCAGGCGGTCCTCGACGGCGCAGCGCTCCGGATGGGCCTGGCCGCCGGGTCCGTTCCCACGACCCCGCCGGGCTGAGCGACCCGCCCCGGCCGCGCCCGGCTCGGCCGCCCTCCGGTCCGGCCCGGCTGAGCGACCCTCCCCGGCCTCGCCCGGCTAAGCGACCCTGCCCGTCGCCTCCGTGCGGCTGACCCTGTCACCTTTTCGGCCCGCGCGTCGTATCAGTACGAGATGGTCTTCGCGGCGGCGCTCGGGGGGACGGCGGACGAGTCCGTCCAGGACGCGGCCGAGTTCGAGGCCCGGCTCCAACCGCTCTACTCGGAGGCGATCCGGCTGGCTTACGGCATGCTCCACAACAGCTCCCTGGCCGAGGACGCGGCCCAGGAGGCGGCGCTCCGCGCCTGGCGGGCCCGGCGCAACGTGCGCGAGGGCAGCGAGCTCCGGCCCTGGTTCCTCGCCATCGTGGCCAACTGCTGCCGGGACGTCCGGCGCAGCTCCTGGTGGCGGCTGGGCGGCGGGCAGGCGGCGGTCGAGCTCACCGAGCCGGTGTCTCCGGACCGGAACGAGAATCGCGAGGCCGTCTACGACCTGCGCGACGCTCTCCGCCGGCTGGGGCACCGCGACCGGCTGGTGATCGTGCTCCGCTACTACCTCGACCTCTCTCACGAGGACGTCGCCGCCGTCACCGGTCAGACCGAGACCGCGGTCCGGGCGAGGGCCTCGCGGGCGCTGCGCCGGCTCCGCCTCGATCTCGCCTCGGAGGACGACGCCTGATGGAGAAGCTGACTCCCGACGCGCTCCGGGCCCGCATTCACGCCGCCATCGGCGAGCCCGAGATCAGCGGGCGCGGATTCGACCTCGGAGCGGCCCCGGCGCGCCGCCGTCGCTGGCGGCGGCTCGACCTCGGCCTGGGGACCGCCCCCACCCCGGTGCGCGCCGGCGCGCTGCTGGCCGTGGTGGTGGCGGTCGCCTCCGCGCTGACCGTGGGCACCGTGCTCCACCTCCGCAGTCTCCCCAAACCGGCGGGGTCGCCCAGCGGCCCCGCCGGCCCCACCACCCATCCGACGGCGTCGGCGCCGTCCACCCTGGGGGCCGGCCCGCCGGTCACGGCGGCGGACGGCTTCCTTCCCGAGGACGTCACCGCGGTGAGCGCGGGCCAGTGGTGGGTGCTCGGCCAGGACAGCGCGGGGTGCACGGGTGCCAACTGCACCCGCATCCTGGCCACCGCCGACGGGGGCCAGACCTTCGTCTCCATCCCCATCCCGCCGGCCGCCGTCACCGGGCTGCGCTTCCGAGATCCCGAGGACGGCTGGGCCTACAGCTCAGGGACGGTGTGGGCCACCCACGACGGGGGTGCGCAGTGGAGCGCCCAGACCTTCCAGGGCATGACCATCGAGGATCTCGAGACCTCCGGGAGCTACGTCTACGCCGTCGTCTGCGCCTCGGGGTCCGCGCAGTCCGCCTGCTCGCTGGAGCGCAGCCCGATCGCGAGCGACGGCTGGCAGTCGATCCACCTCCCGGGTGACGTCGAGACGTCCCGCTACGTGCCCAAGAGCCTGAACGTCCATGGCGGTTACGTCGCCCTGGCCTTCCGCGCGAGCGCGGCGTCGGAGGCGGGGAATCCGAGCCGGGTGCTGATCTCCAGCGACGCTGCGGAGCAGTTCAGCGAGGCCTCGATCTGCCCGGAGACCGAGGGCATCGTCAGCCTCTACGCGGTGAGCTCGGAGGACGTGGTCGCCACGTGCGCGACGGGGAATCTCGTGGGCGTCTGGAGCTCTGACAATGGGGGCGCGGTGTTCACGCCCGTTCAGCAGGGGACCACGTACCAGGAGCCGAACTGGGGAACCATCGCGGCCACCTCCGCGACCCACCTGGCGCTCGCCGGGACGCGGCTGCTGATCAGCGACGACGGAGGGCAGACCTTCCAGGTCGCGCTCGACAATGGGGACGGCTGGAGCCTCGTGGGATTCACCACCTCGGAGGCCGGTTTTACCTTCAGCTATCCGAGTGGCGCGAGCGACTCGGGGACGCCGAACGGCCTCTGGCGCACCGTCGACGCCGGGGCCCAGTGGTACCAGGTGCAACTCCCCTGAGGTTGGCCTGGGCGCTCCGCCACCAGGTGGGGCTCCGCGCCCGCGCCGCCGTCACCCGCCGCTGAGGTCAGGCGGGCGGGGGCAGGTACCGGGCCGATGCCACCTGGCCCTCGCGGACCTCGAGCACCCAGGTGGAGCCCTTCTGCATCCGCGGGGTGGAGCCGATGGCGACGCCGCGATCGGCCAGCTCGAAGAGGACGCCGCTGACCACGTCGCCGTGGCTGCACGCCACCACCGATCCTCCGGCGAGCAGTGCGGCGAGCGCCTCGGCGGGGTTTGCCCCCTCTTCGAGCCATCTCACCGTCTCGGTCGCCAGCCCGCGTCGGGCCGCCAGCGGCGCCAGCGTCTCGACGCACCGCACGTAGCCGCTCGAGAGCAGGCGATCGATCGGGTGTCCGTCGAGGAGGGCGGCGAGCTGCACCGCCTGAGCGCGCCCGGGCTCGGTGAGCGGGCGCTCGCGATCCGGGCCCGTCCAGAGCTTCCGCTCGCCCGCCTCGCCATGGCGGATGAGCAGCACGCGTCCCACGCGGGTGCGGCTTTCGGGGTGGTGCGCGATCTCCGGGGCCCTGGGTGCCTGACCCGACCCGGTCACGCCCAGCCCCACTGCTTCCGGCGCCGGAGCTTGGCCCAGGGCACGCGCCACGCCTCCCTGCCGGCTTCGGCGCGCTCCCGCTCCACGCCGTAGAGGATGCCGGCCGCGAAGGCGGTCTCCCCGGCGGCGAACTGACGCAGCCAGTCGCCCGCCACCACCGCGTCGTGCTGGTCGCCGAGGGCGTCCTGGAGCGCGCCCAGCAGCGCCCCGGTGCGGGCTGGGCCCTCGCCGAGCACGGGGACCAGGGCGAGCACCGCATAGCGGCATCGCTTGGTGAGGATGCGGAGCCGGTGGAGCTCGTCGTCGGCGGGGTGATCGCCGAGCCCGGTGGCGCGGCGGCGCAGCTTGCGCCAGCTCGCCGCGACCAGCGGCATCAGCACCTCGACGGCCGGCTGGTCCGCCGCCTCCGGCAGCAGCCCCGGGTGGGCGGCGGCCTCCAGGGTGCGCTCCAATTGCTCGCGGTGCTCCGGGGTGCCGGTCCGCCGCAGCAGCACCTCCCGGGCCCGGGCCCGGTCCTCCTCCAGGCGGCCCAGCAGCCGCTCGGTCGCTTCGGGCTCCAGGCCCCGGTCGGCCGCGCTCGCGCGCAGCCGCATCAGCAGGACCTCGGCGTCGCGGACCGCGCCGAGGTCGGCGGCGAGGCTGCCCAGCTCAGCGCGCAGCGCCTCCGCCCAGGCGTGGTCGAGGACGGGCCCGAAGGTCTGCAGGGCCGAGCGAAACCGGCGGCAGGCCACCCGGGCCTGGTGGATCCCCTCCGGGTCGCTGCCCTCCAGGAGCAGGGCCTGGTTGCGGACCAGCCGGGCGGAGTAGTCCCGCAGCGCCGCCGTCACCGTGGCGGCGACGGTGCTGGTGGGGTCGAGCTGGAGCTCCCGCCACTGCGGCGCCGCCGCCGGACCGACCAGCTCGGTGAGCAGCGGCTGGGTGGTGGTCTCGACCACTCCGAGCCGGCGCAGAGCGGCGAGCGCGCGCCGGGTGCCGGTCAGCTCCTCCCCGCCGCGCAGGCTGACCCGGCGCGCGTGGGCGACGGCGCGGCGGTCGACCAGCAGGCTTACCACCTGGTGCACGCAGCCCAGCTCCTCGACAGCGCGCCGGCTCTCCAGGTGGCGGAGCCGGGCCGCCGGCTCCGGCCGGGCGTCACCGAGGTACCCGCTCAGCAGCCGGAGCGCCTCCCGGGGCGGAGCGGCCGGCCCTCCGTCGAGGTCGACACTGATGCTGCGGAAGCAGCCGGCCTCGGGCCAGCCGGCGAGGGTCACCCGCCAGCCCCGGCCGCGCCGATACCGGAGCCCGGCATCCCAGGCCGCCAGCCGGAAGTCGGAGGTGTCCCAGTGGATGGTCTCGAAACGCTCGATCCGGGTCGTGGCCGTCCGTCCCCACCGCAGCTGGCGGAGCCGGAACGCGGTGCCCACCGGGAGATCGACCTGGCACCGCTCGACCGGCGAGGCCGGGCTCAGCTCTTCCCCTCGCCCCGGCGCAGCGCCACCTCCTGGAGCTTGACCTGGGTGTCGATGTGAGCGCTGCCCCCCACCCGCCGCCACTCGCCGTCGGAGCCCAGCTCCCAGGCGAGCGTGTCGTCCCTGAGGTTGATCTCGAGGATCTCGTCGAGGCGGGCACGCAGGTCGGGAGACCGGATCGGAACCGCCGCCTCGACACGGCGATCGAGGTTGCGCGGCATCAGGTCCGCGGAGCTGATGTAGTACTCGGCGTCGTGGGGGGCGCGGCCGAAGCGGAGGATCCGCGAGTGCTCGAGGTAGCGGCCGACCAGGGAGCGTACCCGGATGCGCTCGCTGACGCCCGGTACCCCCGGCCGCAGGCAGCAGATGCTGCGCACGATGAGGTCGATCTCGACCCCCGCCTGGGAGGCGGCGCAGAGCGCCCCGATCATCTCGGGGTCGACCAGGTTGTTGACCTTGATGACGATCCGACCCGCCTCGCCGCGCTCGGCCTCGCGGCGGATCAGCTTGAGCAGCGCCGGTCGCATCGTGCCCGGCGCGACCAGCAGCTTGCGGTACTTGGCCTGGTGGCTGTACCCGGTCAGGCTGTTGAAGAGCTCGCCGACGTCGGCGCCGAGGGCGGCGTCGGCGGAGAGCAGTCCCAGGTCCTCGTAGACGCGCGCGGTGTCGCGGTTGTAGTTGCCGGTGCCGACGTGGCAGTAGCGGCGGATCCCGCCCGGCTCCTCCCGGACCACCAGGGTGACCTTGGCGTGGGTCTTGAGCCCGACCGCGCCGTAGACGACGTGGACGCCGGCGTCCTCCAGCACCTCGGCCCAGTTGATGTTGTTCTGCTCGTCGAAGCGGGCGGTCAGCTCGACCAGGGCGACCACCTGCTTGCCCGCCTCGGCGGCGCGGGTGAGCGAGCGGATGATGGGGCTCACCGGTCCCGAGGTCCGGTAGAGGGTCTGCTTGATGGCCAGCACCTGGGGGTCCTCCGCGGCCAGGCCGATGAACGCCTCCACGGTGTGCTCGAAACTGTCGTAGGGGTGGTGGACGAGCACCTGGTCCTCGCGGAGGTCGCGGAAGAGGTCGCCCTCCGAGCTCGCCAGGTCGTGGGCGATCCGGGGTGGGGTGATCGGCGTCCAGGGGCGGAACTTCAGGTCGGGACGGTCCAGCTTGCAGACGTCGAAGAGGCCGCCCAGGTCGAGCGGGGCGGCGATCCTGTACACGTCATCGGCATCGATCTCGAGCTCGCGCGCCAGCAGGTCGATCATCTCCTCGGGCATGTCGGAGCCGACCTCGAGGCGAACCACCAGCGGGGAGCGGCGGCGCTCCTTGAGGACGGCCAGGACCGCCTCCACCAAGTCCTCGGCCTCGTCGCCGTCGAGCTGGTAGTCGGCGTTGCGCGTGAGCCGGAAGACGTGATGGGCGACCACCTTCATCCCCTCGAAGAGGGGGTGCAGGTGCGCCGCGATGACCTGCTCGATGGGCACGAACCGCTCCCCGTCGGGGAGGACGACGAACCGGCTGAGCAGCGGTGGCACCTTGATCCGGGCGATCCGCTCCTCGCGGCTGGCCGGGTCCATCACCACCACCATCAGGTTGAGGGAGAGGCTGGAGATGTAGGGGAAGGGATGGGCGGGATCCACCGCGAGCGGGGTGAGCACCGGGAAGATGCGCTCCTCGAAGACCCTGTCCAGGTGGGCACGGTCCTCCTCGTCCAGGCTCGACCAGTCGCTGAACCGGATCCCGCGCTGGTCGAGCTGGGGCACCAGCCCGCCGAGGAAGGCGCGGGCCTGGCGCGCATAGATGTCGACCACCTTGGTCCGGATCGCCCGGACCTGGGCCTGCGGCCCGTGGGGATCGGAGGCCGCCCCCTCGAGCCCGGCGGCGAGCTGCTTGAGGCCCCCGACCCTGACCTGGAAGAACTCGTCCAGAGCGCGGCTGCCGATGGCGAGGAAGCGCGCCCGCTCCAGGAGGGGGAGGCTCTCATCCTCGACCTGGGCGAGCACCCGGCCGTTGAAGTCGAGCCAGGAGAGCTCGCGGTTGATCAGGACCGGCTCGGTGGTGGGCTTGGCGACACGCTCACCCGCGCGGGTCGCGGCCCGGCGGGAGGTCGGTGCGCCGGCCGCCTCGGCGGCGCGCGTCCCGGCGATGTCGACGGAGGTCGCGGTGCCGGCCTCCACGGCCGTCGCCGGGTCCCGCTGCATGGGGGCCGCCGTCAGCGGAGCCACCGCGGCTGCCGCTTCGGATGCCGGGCCGGATGTCGCCCGGGGTGCTGGCCGGACCGTCACGTCGGGCGTTGCGCGCAGGGTGGTGGCCTGCTCAGGAGCGGGGGAGCCGGAGGGCGCGCCGGCGGGGCCGCCGAGGACGACGTCCAGGGTGGGTTGGGTTGGTTTCCCCCCGCCGGCGCCCGTCAGCCCGGCTCCCGTGGTCGCCGGGCCTCGAGCCCCGGTTCGTTCAATTGGCACCTGACGCATTGTGCCTCAGCCCGCCCGGCTGCGGTGGTGGGGCATTCAGGCCACAATGAGGTCGTGACATCTCCGGCAGTCGACGCCGCGTCCCCCCCGTCGTGACCGGCACTCCCGGCGCGGCCGAGGCCACCGTCGCCGCCGGACGGTGGCATGTCCTGGGGGCCGGGGCCACGGCCTGCGGCCCGGTCCGGCGGGAGAATCAGGACGCCTTCCGCATCGTCCCCATGGAGGGGGTGGGCATCGGCCTGATCCTCGCCGACGGGATGGGCGGCCACAGCGGGGGAGGGGAGGCCGCCCAGGCGGCGGTCGCGGCCGCTGCCGAGCGGCTCGCCGAGCCGGACGGTGGCGGTGACCGGCTGCGTGAGGCCGTCTCCCTGGCCAACGATGCGGTCGCCGGCGTGCGCCGGCTGCTCGGCGGCAACCCGGGGACGACCATGATCGCCGCCGTCGTCGCCGGCGGCCGGCTCTCCCTGGCCCATGTCGGCGACAGCCGTGCCTACCTGCTCCGGAGGGGCGAGGCCACCCAGCTCACCGCGGATCACAGCCTGACCGGTGAGCAGGTGCGCGCCGGCACCCTGGCCCCGGAGGCGGCGCGGCACGACCCGCGGCGGAACTACGTGACCAGGGCCCTGCTCGGCGACCCGGTGGAGCCGGACTTCGCGGAGCTGGCGCTCGACCCCGACGACGTGGTGGTGCTCTGCAGCGACGGACTCTGGGAACCCCTCGCCGACCGGGAGATCGCCGGGCTGGCGAGCGCTCCGGCGACGCCGGGGGCGGCCTCGCAGCAGCTGGTGGACGCCGCGCTGGCGGCGGGCTCGACCGACAACGTCACCGCCGTCGTGGCGCGCCTCGACCCCGGCTGACGCCGCCGGCGGCAGTGGCCCGCGGCCGCCCGGTATCATTCGCCCGCTTCGACCGCCCCGTGCTCAGGGCGAGGAGGGACACGCTCGACATGGCCCGCTTCTACTCCCAGATCTGCACCGCCGTCTTCCTGGTCGTCGTGATCGGCGGCTTCCTGGTGGGCAACGCGACCCACGTGACCCTCCCTCACGGCGAGGCCCAGGGCAACGTCGACGGGATGCAGCTCCACCTCACCTACGCCCGGGACGTGGTGGACCTGGTGCTGCTCGCGGCCTTCGCCTTCGTGGGATTCGTCGCCGGCCGGCGGGTGGGGCGGATCGTGGCCGGGGCGGCCGGGGTGGTCCTGCTGGTCCTGGCCGTCGTCGGCTTCCTTTACGTGGACACCAACTCGGGCGCGCGCTCCATCGCCGGCCTGCACTTCACGCTCGCGATCAACATCTTCGATGTGGTGGTCGGCGCCTTTGCCGTGCTGGCCGCGCTGGGCACCGTGGAGGACGAGGGCCCGACCAGCGTCATCCGGCCGGCCTCCTGACCGCGTCCTGACCCGCGCGAGGCGCTCCCCTCGGAGCTACTGGTGGCCGTTGTCCGTGGTGCCCGGGAAGGCGGGTGCGGTCTCCTCGTGGTGCCGGCGGCGGACGACCTGCTCGCGGGCCAGGGACGCGGCCCCGGCGAACACCGGGGCGACATGCTTCGCGGTCCGCTGGGCGGCGTCCACCCCCTCGCGGACGGCCCTGCCGAAGACGACGAGCTGAGCGCGGGTGCGCTCCCCCGGCTGGGGTGCGAGACAGATACCGATCACGGCACCGGCGACCGCCCCGTGGACGAAACCTCGGATGTAACCCATGGCTCCTCCTCCCAGTTCCCGCTGCTCCTGCGCGCCCCACCCCTCCTCTCACCGTACCAGCAATGCACCCGGGGCGCTCCGGTCCCCGCGCGGTGGATGCCGGTGGCCTCGACCGGAGGCGTCGTTCTCGACCCGGCTGCGGTGGATGCCGGTGCCCGCGACCGGGGGTGCCGTCGTCGTGGCAGAGTCGCGGCGATGGACATGGCATTCGCATTCCTCGCCGACCACGCCGCGGTGCCGCCCGACGGCAAGCTCTACGTGCTCGGTGGCGGCATCAACATGCTCGGGATCCCGGAGATCCCCGCGCGGGCTGTCTTCGACGTGGTCGGCGGCTTCCGCTTCAGCCCCGCCGACTCCCACACTGTGCACACGGTGGAGCTGCGCCTGGTCGACGCCGACGGGAAGCTGATCATCCCGCCCGCGACGCTCCGCTTCCAGGCCGCCGCGTCGATCCCCCCGGAGCAGGAGGAGGTGCTGATCAGCACCGTCACCCACCTGGCCCCGATGTTCGGCGACCCCGGCCGCTACCGGGCCGAGTACTGGAGCGAGGGCCAGCTGCTCGCCTGGGTCGGGCTCACCGTCGCGGTGCGGCCCCAGCCGCCGCCGGGGACGCGCCCGGTCTGACGGGGTTGGGGGGCGGCTTCCGGGTCGCCTTCCTGGTGGGTGCCATCCGCCTCATGGCCGGGGTCGTCCTGCTGGGCGCGCTGGTCCGCGGTCGCGACGTGCCCCGGATCGAGGCCAGCGGGAGGAGGCTGTCGTATTCCTTGAACTTCATATGAAGGTACGGTAATCTCAAGGGGTGGATGCCTTCACCCTGATCGCGGACCCGACCCGGCGCCGGATCCTCGACCTTCTGCGCGTCTCGGAGCGGGACGTGGGGGCGCTGGTCGAGAGCCTCGACCTGCCCCAGCCGCTGGTGTCCAAGCACCTGCGGAGCCTGCGGGAGATGGGTGCGGTGACCCCCCGAGTGGTGGGCAAGCGCCGCGTCTACCGCCTGGCCGCCGACCCCCTGCCGCAGGTGATCGCGTGGGTGGGGCCCTTCCATCGCAGCTGGGAAGCCGGCCTCGACCGGCTGGAGCTGGCGTTGGATCTGGACCAGGGGGTGGAGCTCGGACGGGGGGAGAGGCCGGGCCCCGCAGCGGAGAGGGAGGGTGCGACGTGAAGGAGGGCGCGACATGAACGAGACGAGGGATCCGCTGGCCGCGGAGATCGCGGCCCACGACACCGAGGCCCTGCTGAGCGAGGTCGGCGGCCGGTGGGTGCTGGCCATGACCCGAGAGCTGCACCACCCCGTCGAGCGCGTCTGGCCGATGCTCACCGAGCCTGCCCAGCTCCGCAGGTGGTCGCCGGTGGTGCCGGACCGTGCCCTGACGTCGGTGGGGCCGGCGATCGCGCGCGAGACGCCGGAGCAGGCGGGCGTCGATGCCGAGGTCCTCGTCTGCGACCCGCCCCGCGAGCTCGTGCACCGCTGGGGTGCCCACCTGCTGCGATGGAGCCTGCTGCCGGCCCCGGGCGGCTGCCGCCTGACCCTGGAGCACACCTTCGACCGGCGGGCCGACGTGGGCATCTTCGGGGCCGGGTGGCACCTCTGCCTCGCCGTTCTGGCCGCCGTCCTCGACGGGCACGCGGTGGAGCGGGTCGTGGGCGCCCGGGCCAGCGACCACGGCTGGGAGGAGCTGCGGGACCGGTACGACGCGCGACTCGCCGACGGGGGCGCGCCGCTCGGTTAGGTGGAGACGCGCAGGGGAGACGGGCGGCCCGCGCCGGCGAGGGACGCGGCCAGCCCGAGCGACCCTCAGCGGACAACCCCAGCTCGCACATATGATGGCCGGCGATGGATCAGCAGCTGCGGGTGGCGCTGTTCGGCACGGACCTGCTGCTGGCCAGCCGCCTCCGCTCTACGCTCTCGCAGGCGGGGGTGGGCCTCATCGAGGCCACCCGGGACGACCTCCTGCCTCCCGTGCCGCTGCTCTTCGTGGACCTCAACCACGATGCGGAGGCCAGGCTCGAGGCGGTCACGCGGCTGCGCGGCCGGAACCCGACCGCCACCATCGTGGGCTTCTGCAACCACGAGGAGAAGGCGGTGATCCAGCGGGCGGTCGCCGCCGGCTGCGACCAGGTGGTGGCGAACCGGAGTCTCTCCGAGGCGGTGCTCCGGCTGCTGGCCGATCCCGCCGCGCCCGGCCTCCCGGGATGAGCCTCGACCAGACCGACCGGCTCGACGCCGAGTTGGATCGGGTGGCCGCTCGGCTGGTGGACACCCGCCGCGACCTCCACCGCCACCCCGAGCTGGCCCACCAGGAGAGGCGCACCGCCGAGGTGGCCGTGGAGCGCTGCCGTGAGCTGGGCTACGCGGTCCGCTCGGGGGTCGGGGGCACCGGGGTGCTCGCCGACATCCAGGGCTCCGGCGCCGGCCCTACGGTCCTCTACCGCGCCGACATGGACGCGCTTCCGGTCGACGAGGGCGACGGTGCCCGGCCCGCTCGCTCCGAGGTGGCCGGCGTGATGCACGCCTGCGGCCACGACGGCCATGTGGCGATCGCGCTGGGGGTCGGCGAGGTGATGGCGGGGCTCCGCGACGGCTGGCGCGGGACGCTGCGCCTCTGTTTCCAGCCCGCCGAGGAGCGCGCCACCGGCGCTCTCCCGATGATCGGTGACGGGGCCCTCGACGGGGTCGACCACGCTCTCGGCCTGCACCTCTGGACCCCGCTCGACGTGGGGCGGGTGGCGGTGACCGGAGGCTCTCTGTTCGGAAGCGCCGACGAGTTCCGGATCGCGGTCCGGGGGACGGGCGGCCATGGCGGCCTTCCCCACCTGAGCGTGGACCCGGTGGTCGCCGCCGCCCACGTGGTGGTCGCGCTCCAGACCCTGGTCGCCCGGGAGGTCGCACCCGACCGCTCGGCGGTGGTCAGCGTTGGGTTGATCCAGGGCGGCCAGGCCCACAACGTCATCGCCCGCGAGGTCGAGCTGCGCGGCACCGTCCGCGCCCCCGACCAGGAGCTGCGCGAGCGCCTGATGCGCCGGGTGGAGGAGGTGGCCCGGGCGGTGGCGACCGGGCTGCGTGCCGAGGTGGAGTTCGAGATGGTCGCCGGCTGCCCGCCGGTCGTGAACGACCCCGCCTCCGCCGAGGTCGTCCGCAGGGCCGCGGTGGAGGCGGTCGGCGAGGCCAACGTCGAGGTCGCGCGGCCCATCACCGTGGGCGACGACATGGCCTGCTTCCTCGAGCGCGTCTCCGGCTGCTACTACCTGGTCGGCGCCGGCGACCCCGCCAAGGCGGTGCGGCCCCCTCACCACCACGCCGACTTCGACATCGATGAGCGCGCTCTGCCGGTCGGCGTGTCGACGTCCACACGCGCGCTGCTCGCCTGGCTGCGATGACTCCCGGCGTGCCGCTGCCGATCGCGGTTCGCGACTTCGACGCCGGGGAGCCCGATCTCACCCCCCGGACGGTCTCGGTGTCGGCGACCGTGCTCAACCAGATCATGGAGATCGAGCACG
>Ga0187880_1000735_pt1 | contig 26963 bp, 19 predicted proteins | sample June2016WEW_19_4_FD_132998 | JGI IMG/M metagenome (GOLD analysis project Ga0187880, IMG submission 132998) | Peatland microbial communities from SPRUCE experiment site at the Marcell Experimental Forest, Minnesota, USA - June2016WEW_19_40 | ecosystem: Environmental > Terrestrial > Soil >... | reverse complement strand
GGCATGGAGGGAGCCGCAGCAGAGCTGCTTGGGGGGCGTGAAGACTTCGCAGCCGTTGCGGGCGAGGACTTCGACGGTATCGCGGTTGATGTCGCTGAAGATCAGGTCCTGGGCGCAGCCGATGAGCATGGCGACGCGATACTTCTTCGAGCCGACGGCGGGCGTGAGGGGGGCAATTAGCTCGGCGGAGAACTTGGGCTGGATGTCGGGCGTGATGGATTCGAGTTCCTGGAGGCGCTTGGGCAGGAGTTTGAGGACGCCACTCCGGCGAACGAGGGTCTGTAAGCCGAGCTGCTGGTAGATGCGCAGGACGCGGCCCACCAGCCGCAGGTGGCCCAGGTCCATGAAAAGCCAGCGTATGGCGAAGGCGCGGATGAGGTTGCGCCGGGGCGACTTGAGCACGCCGCTGGCTTCGGCCTCCGCGCGGGCATGCTCGAACAGCTCGGCGTAGTTGACGCCGGCGGGGCAGGCCGTCATGCAGGCAAGGCAGCCTAAGCAGAAATACATTTCGTCGGCGAACGTCCTGGTGGGCTCCAGGCGGCCATCGGCAATCGCGCGCATGAGTGAGATGCGGCCGCGCGGGCTGTGGCGCTCGACTTTCGTCGCATCGTAGGTTGGGCAGGTGGGCAGGCAGAGGCCGCAGTGCATGCATTGCTGCACGACCGAGTAGTCGAGGCCTTTAAGATGGGAAGGGGAAACAGTCATCGGATGTCGCCGGCGCACGCGATGGGCAACCGAGCCTAGTCGAACATCTTGCCCGGGTTGAGAACGCCATTCGGGTCAAGGGTGCGGCGGAGCTCCCGCATCACGCGCATTGAGGCGTCGCCGGCGAACTTGGGCAGGAACGATTTCTTGGAGACGCCAATGCCGTGCTCGCCAGTGATGGTGCCGCCCAGGCGGATGGCTTCAGCGAAGATCTCCTTGAACGCCTCCTCGACGCGATGCATTTCATCCTTATTGCGCTCGTCGGTGAGGAAGGTGGGGTGCAGATTGCCATCGCCCATGTGCCCGAAGGTGCCGATGCGCAACTGGTATTTCTTCGCGACCGCGGCGACGAAGCGGATCATCTTCGCTAGCTCGCTGCGCGGCACGGTGGCATCTTCGAGAATCGTGGTGGGGGCGACGCGCGCCAGGGCCGAGAAGGCGCTGCGCCGGGCGCTGGCCAGTTTGGTGGCCTCGGCCTCGTCCTTGGCCACCCGCACTTCGACCGCGCCGTTCTTGCGGGCGAAGCTCTCCATCCTGGCGGCTTCATCGGCGACAGGTGCGGGATGACCGTCCGTCTCCATCAGCAGGAGCGCTTCGCAATCGAGCGGCAGGCCGACTTTGGCAAAGTCTTCCACGCAATGAATGGTGGTGCGGTCGAGAAACTCCAGCGTGCAGGGGATGATCTGGGCCGCGATGATGTCCGAGACGGTCTGTGCGGCCTGGTCCATCTGCGCGAAGGTGGCAACCAGGGTCTGCTTGGCCGCAGGTTTGGGGATGAGCTTTAGGAGCACTTTGGTGATCACACCGAGGGTGCCTTCCGAGCCGATGAACAGGTCGCGCAAAGAGTAGCCGGCAACGTCCTTCACGCATTTGTTGCCGGTCCAGAGGACTTCCCCGTTCGGGAGCACCACTTCCAGCCCCATGACGTAATTGCGCGTAATGCCGTACTTGAGCCCGCGCAGCCCGCCGGAGTTCTCGGCGACGTTGCCGCCGATGGTAGAGATCTTCATCGAACCGGGATCAGGCGGATAAAACAGGCCGGTGGCGCTGGCCGCATCGGCAATCGCTTGCGTGGTGGCACCCGCCTCGACCAGCAGCGTGAGGTTGGCGCGGTCCAACTCCAGGACCTTGTCCATCTTGGCCAGGCAAAGCACGATGCAGTCCAGGCTGGGGAGGCTGCCGCCGCTCAGCCCGGTGCCGGAACCACGCGTGACGACGGCGGTCTTCGTCTGGTTGGCCAGCTTGAGCACGCCGACTATTTGCTCGGCGGTCGTGGCGAACACCACGCAGCCCGGCATCTGTTGCAGCGCAGCGGTGCCGTCAAAGGAGTAGGGGATCAGGTCTTCCTTTTCGGTCAGGACATTATCAGCGCCCGCCAGGCGCCGCAGATCGGAGATGATGTTTTGGCCGAGTGACATAAGTCTTCGCATAGGCAGGATGTTGGAGGCGAAGGGCACGGTCAAGGAAACTGGGAGGCGGGACAAGCCAGACGAGTATCCGCGAATTGCGCGAATTTACGCCAATTACTACTCCCTTGAGCTGTACTGCGCTGCTCCTGGCGCTTGACGGCAGAGGTTAATTCGTGTCAATTCGCGACATTCGCGGATAACTAGCTAGCAGGAAACAACTATGCAAAGAACGAGATTTGGGTGGGCAATGTGTTCGCTGGTATTGGGACTCGCGGCCGGGGGCGGTTTCACGCAAGCGGCCCGCGCCGAGGTGCGGCTGCCGAGGGTATTCTCGAGCCACATGGTTATGCAGCAGGAGAAGCCCCTGGTGGTTTGGGGATGGGCGGAGCCGAACGAGAAAGTCACGGTCACGCTCGTATCCGGCAGCCAGCAGGCCCAGGCCAACGAACGCGGCGAATGGAAGGCGGTGCTTCCCGCAATGAAGGCCGGCGGCCCTTATACCCTGACGGTGAGCGGCTCGTCCAAGGTCGAGTTCGAGGATGTGATGGTGGGCGAGGTGTGGCTGTGCTCGGGGCAGTCGAACATGGAGATGGGCATCGGCGCGGCGAAGGACGCCCAAGCGGAGATTGCCGCCGCGGATTACCCGGGCATCCGGCTGCTGCTGGTGGCCAAGAGCTGGAAGCCGGAGCCGCAGAACGACATTGAAGGCACCTGGAAGGTGTGCTCGCCCAAGACCGTTGCCGAGGGCGGCTGGGGCGGGTTTTCCGCGTGCGGTTATTATTTCGGCCGCGAACTGCACAAGAAGCTGGGGGTGGCGGTAGGGCTGATTGACTCAAGCTGGGGCGGCACGCGCATCGAGCCCTGGACGCCGCCGGAAGGGTTTGCCGCCGTGCCGGCCTTGAAGAAGGAACTCGAGCTGGTGGAACTGGGCGATCCTCGCACCGCGCGCCATCAGCAGCGGCTGGATCAAGTGTTGAAAGCCACCGACCAGTGGCTGGCCGAAGCCCGGCAGGCGCTCACCAAACGCGCACTCGTCCCGACGATGCCGACTTACCCGGCGGAACTGCAACCGCCGCATGACGTGCAGAACGCGACCGCGCTTTACAACGGGATGATCCATCCGGTCCAACCCTTCGCCTTGCGCGGGGCGATCTGGTATCAGGGCGAGTCGAACAGCGGCGAAGGGATGTTGTATGCCGAACACATGAAGGCGCTGATCGGCGGCTGGCGGCAGTTGTGGGGCGAGGGGGATTTCCCGTTCTACTACGTCCAGATCGCGCCCTACAACTACGGCGGCAATCCGGAGGTGATTGGTGAGTTTTGGGAGGCGCAAACCGCCGCCCAGGCGGTGCCCAACACCGGCATGGCCGTCATCAGCGACATCGGGGACCTCAAAGACATCCACCCCAAGAACAAGCAAGAGGTCGGGCGCCGGCTGGCACTCTGGGCCCTGGCCAAGACCTACGCGCAACAGGACGTGGTGTATTGCGGACCGACTTTCAAGGCAATGGCCATCGAGCGCGACAAGCTCCGTCTGACCTTCGATCATCTGGGCGGCGGGCTGGCCAGCCGGGACGGCCAGCGGTTGAACTGGTTCGAGATGATTGACGCGGAGGAGGGGGGCTTCGTCAAAGCCGACGCGCAGATAGACGGCTCGGCGGTCGTGCTGAGCGCCCCGGAGGTGAAGCACCCGGTGGCGATGCGCTTTGCCTGGAGCATGTTGGCGGAACCCAACTTGATGAATGCCGAGGGTCTGCCGGCGGACGCCTTCCGCGCCGGGACGGTGCCCAAACGCGATCCGCTGGTTGTGAAAGTGCCCGAGGCCAAGGACTACCAGTTGGTCTATGACCTGGACCTGGCCAAGCTCGGCCCAACCATCACGTATGATGTGGATAATCGCGCCAAGATTCACCAGCCCTTCGACCGGATCGCCTACTTCCTGGAACTGCAAGGCGCGGACAAGAGCACGCAGTATCTCTATGTTTCCATGGACGCGTTTACGGACGCGCTCGACAAGATCGGCGTGCCCACGGTCAGTTCCGGCGCCCGTTTCCAGCAGAACGTCGCCAACATGAACGTCTATTCCAATGTGAAGGGAATCGTGACGCGCACCGGCCTCACCGGCGGCAATATCGAGTTCTGGCCGAACAACTATGGCCCGGCGAACAGCGCCAATGTGCCGAACGCCTCCGCCCAAGTCTTCGACTTCGGGGATGAGCCGGCCGACCCGCTGGACGGTTACGGCTCGATGCAGGTCCATAACCACGACGCCCGCCAGACGCTCTTCGCCCTGAACCACTGGCGGGAGGGCAGCCACGCAGACCTGGGGATTGGCAACCAGCCTGCGGAGAATCCCGACTGGACATTTGCCGGCAATGCGGGCTCCTATCAGGCCAAGCGGCTGCGCGTGCTCGTGCGGTGCAAGTAACAATTATGAAGCGAAAAGTACTGGTGATTTTGTCCAATCGCCTGAACCGGCTCCAGAAGGCGCGGTTCATCGAGTTGGATTGCGATCAGGAGGGCACCATCCTCAAAGAACGCCCCCTGCGCACTCAGCCGCGCGAGCCCCGCTACCATGAGGTGTGGGAAAACGACGACGGCAAGACCGACTTTGCCTCCTGCCACAGCTTCAAACGCAAATACCGTCACCCGCTGGAAAAGCCCAAAGCCCGGGCCGCCAAACGCTAGTGCCTGAGGTCGGGCGCGATGTCGCCAGTGCTCCGGGACTTCCTCAACGGCCCCGCGGCTTTGCTCCGCCCTTCTGCATTCTTCATTCATCCTTCTGCCTTCGCCCCAGTGTGGATTTGGAGCGGCTTGAACGGAGAACGGCAGACCGCAGGGGATTTATCGAAAAATCCGATTGCATGTGAATAACCAACCGACCAAGACAGTCAATACCAACTTGGGGCTCGACGGAGCCGCCGTGGTGCGGCGGAGGGCACCACCGGAGAACAAGAGGGAAACAAGAGCAACACAAGAGGAGCACAAGAGCAACACAAGAGGAACACAAGAGAGCAACTCCCAAGTTCTTGGCTAGCTGGTGGCCTGCTCTTGGCTTGCACCTGGCTTTGGGCGGCTTTCTGCATTCTGCATTCTGCATTCTGCATTCGTCTCGGGGTGGCTTTGGGAGCCGTTCCCGCCATTTCATCGTTCTTCATTCTTCATTCTGCCTTCGCCCCAGTGTGGTTTTACACTGGCACACGCTTTTCCGGCGCGCGACCCTCCAACGATCTAGTTCTTCCCGCCGACCACCGCCGGCATCTGCCCGACATCAGTCCAGTTGGTCGTGTTAAGGTCTGCGTTAAACTGTAGCTTGAACCCGCTCGAAGGCGACGGCCAAGCCACCACCACCGTACTCGAAGCCGTGGTGGACTCTACATCCGATTCATCCAATACCCCGGCCTCCGGCTGGCATGAGCAACCGCCAGGACCCAAATCAGGTCTCCCTCCACAACGTAGGCGAGATAGAACAGGAACACCTTTAAGTTCACCCGCCGGTAGCGTTTGCGTAAGCGCGGCCCCGTCGGATTGTTCGCGATCCAATCCAAGCAGCCTATCACTTCACGATAGAACCGCTGGCCCAGACCGGGCTGCCGGTCCTCGTAATACTCGACTTGGGCCGCGAACTCCGCATCCGCTTCCGGGTGAAGTTCGACCCTCACGATGCCAGGCGGGCCTCGATTTTCGCTTTTACTTCCTCCAGCGGCACACCCTTCACTTTGCCTGACCGAAGCTCTTGGAGGCGTCGTTCAATCTCCTGATCCCAAGCGTTCTGAACATCGTCCGCAGACTCCGTTGCGGGTTCCGAAAGATCGAGCAGAATCCTCGCAAGTTTGAGACGTTCCGGCGCCGGTAAGTCTGCCGCGTCGCAGGTCACTTCCGCTAGTGTCTTCGGCATATCACCATAACGTTGGGCATGGCGAAGGGCGTGTCAACCGTTGAATTGATTTCGCAATTCCTCCGCCAAGGCAGCGCGCTCGTCGAAATCCGCCGGCAATTTCACCACCCCACGCAACGCATCCGTGAGCGGCATCCGGCCAGCTTGGCTGTCCGCGAGTCACAATGTCATGTGCGCGGGCTCAAGTCCGGGAGTATGTTCCAACCATGAGAATCACTTCCCATCTCTTTGATGCCTTCCTGAAGTGCGCAACCAAATGCCATCTGCGTTCGATTGGCGAAATCGGCTCGGGCAACGAATATGCCGAATGGGTTCGTGCCCAGGATGAAGCCTACCAGCGCGAAGCGGCGCTGCGATTGCAGGAAACAGTGCCGGAAGCTGAGCGCGTCGTTGCGCCGCCCGCCACCGACAACCTCAAAACCGCCAAATGGCGGTTGGCCGTGGACCTCGTTGCCCAAACACCAGACAGGCGCGCTGACAGCGATGTCCCCGAGTCTCGGCCGAATGAAGAAACGCACGGACTCGGCGGTCCACGCCCCGAACCACTCCTGGAGTCCCGTCTTCACGCCGTCGAGCGCGTGCCGTCGGAAGGCCGGGGCAAGCCGGCCCAGTTCGTTCCCATCCGCTTCGTCTTCCGCAACAAGCTTACCAAAGATGACCAGTTGCTTTTGGCATTTGACGCGCTGGTTCTCTCCCAAGTCCTCGAACGCGAGGTCAGCCTTGGCAAAATCATCCACGGCGACGACCACGCCACGCTCAAGGTGAAAACATCGGCCCTGGCCGGCGAAGTGCGGAAACTCCTCGAGCAAATCCCCACGCTGCTCTCCAGCCCTGCACCGCCCGACCTCGTCCTGAACCGGCACTGCGCAGAGTGCGAATTCCAGAGCCGCTGCCGGCAGAAGGCGTTAGAGAAGGACGACCTCAGCCTGCTGAGTGGCATGACCGAGATGGAACGTTCTCGGCATCGGAGCAAAGGCATCTTTACCGTTACCCAACTCTCCTACACTTTTCGACCGAGAAGAACGCCAAAGCGCGCGAAGAATCCTGCCAAGCCGCGCTACCTCGCACTTCAAGCACTGGCCATCCGTAACAACACCGTGTACATCCACGGCACCCCATTACTTCCGCAGTCAAAGACGCAGGTGTATCTGGACATCGAAGGGCTGCCGGATCGAGACTTCCACTACCTGATTGGAGCGTTGCTCGTTTCTGACGGGCACGAGACTTTCCATTCATTCTGGGCTGACACCCATTCCGACGAACCGGCTATCTTCTCTCAATTCGCCGAAGCCCTCAGTCAACTTGAGGACTTCCGAGTGTTCCATTTCGGCGATTACGATACCGCCGCCTTGAAGCGCATGAAGGCCCGCTTGTCAGAGCCCCACCGGCGACAAATTGAATTGGTTCTCGGGAAATGCACGAATGTTCTTTCGGCGGTTTACCCGCACCTCTATTTCCCAACTTACTCGAACAACCTCAAAGACATCAGCAACGTTCTGGGCTTTGAGCGTTCCACCCAGGAAGCAACTGGGCTACAAAGCATCATCTGGCGCATGGCATGGAACACAAGACGCGATCCTGATTTTAAGGCAAGGCTCGCCGATTACAACCAAGCCGACTGCAAAATGCTGAGGCTCGTTACGGAGTTCGTTGTTCGCCAGACATCGCCTGTAGCCTCCGACGAAGGCAGCACCCCCAAAGTGAGTCGCACCGAGGCATTGCAAAGGGCACATCCCAGGTGGCAGATGTTCGCACGGCGAGACTATGCGCTGGAAGATTTCGAGCATGTAGTGAAATGCAGTTATTTTGACCATCAACGCGAAAAAGTATTCGTGCGGACTGATCGGGGTCTTAAGGTTGTCAATAGGCGACATCCGAAACTGAAGTGCACCAGCGTACGTCCTAACTCGGTAGTTGAGCTCAAAACGAAGAAATGCCCGCGTTGTAGCAGCAAGCGGATCGCATTTAGAAGATCGCAGTGTCGGACGTTGTTTGACCTGAAGTTTACAAAACATGGAGTGAAGAAATGGACCATCCGAAAGAAATTCTCCTGGTATTATTGCTTCAAGTGTCACCGCCGGTTCAACTCGTGGGATGGGGCGCCTTCCCCGTCCCAGTACGGTCACGGCCTATTGAGCTGGTGTATTTATATGAACATTGTTGGGGGCATGAATATGAACCGAGTACGAAAAGGCCTCGGGGACCTGTTTGGCTTGTTCGTTCCGCCCGCCGATGTGTTTCGCTTCAAGCGCTCTGTCAAAACCCTGTATGAATCCCTCTACGCTGAGATTCTGCAAAGCCTTCTCTCTGGTCCAATTATCCACGCTGATGAGACCGTTGTGAATCTGCGCCGGCAAGCCAGTTACGTCTGGGTAATGGCGTGCATGGATAGGGTCTATTATTTCTATCGCCCTTCGCGCGAAGGAGAGTTTCTGGGACAGATGCTGAGGCCCTTCAATGGCATTCTTATTTCGGATTTCTTCACCGCATACGATTCACTGCCATGCCGGCAACAGAAGTGTCTGGCACATCTGGTACGGGACATTGATGATGACGTGTTCCACAATCCGCTCGACGCCGAACTCAAGGCTCTCGCACAAGATTTCGCCACACTGCTGAGAAAAATCGTCATTACCGTTGACAGATTCGGCCTGAAACAGAGATACCTACACAAACACAAAAAGGAGGCCCTTCGGTTCCTGAAGTCCATTGCCGATCGGGATCTCTCGTCCGAAACTGCGATAATGTATCAGAAGCGATTCGAAAGAAGCGGCCTGAAAATGTTTACATTCCTGGAGCATGATGGGGTTCCTTGGAACAACACAAACGCAGAGCATGCCATCAAGGCGTTTGCAAAATACAGACGGGATGCTGACGGGCGGTTTACCGAGTCCACGCTGAAGGATTACCTCGTGCTGGCTAGTGTTCTGGAGACCTGTGCGTTCAACAACGTTAATGGGCTCAAGTTTCTTTTGTCCAAAAACACGACTCTGGATGGATTGCTCCGAATGGCCGGGCGCAATATCGAGCCAGCGGCGTCTTTGCCCGCCGTGCAAGCAGGGCAATTCTAAGTGCCCGCAGAAGAGAAGCCCAGAGGATCGAAATGAGGCTCCTTACGTCGGTTACTACATAGCGGCAGAGGTCACAAGGCTCTGATTCTCTCTGTTCGGGTGAGAAGGACATTCACGCCTTCGCGGAGAGTCGGCATGGGCGCAGGCGACGGACGCAAACCAGCCAGCCGGACGGCTTGCCGGCGGACGCAATTCCCGACATTCGCAGTCAACCGTGACCGATACGACTTCGAATCCCTCAGGCAAGAGAAGCCGAACTTTAGCCAGCCCTTTTGAGCGTGCCTGCTGTCGGCAGTGTGAAATAGATGGCCTGCTTAATCCCCCCACTTGTTCATTCACTGCCGCCTTGACGTGCTGTAGCTTTTAGGCTACAACTTCTCCGTGGACATCAAACCGAAGTCCGTCCTGGCCTATCGCGGCCGCGATGGCCGGTTTCCCTTCAGAAGCAAGTGAAATATGAAAAGCGCCGTGAAACTTGAGCACGTTTTGCAAGACCACCTGTCTGACCCTGATCAGGCCGCCAAGTACCTGACCGCCTGTTACGAGGAAGGCTCAGATGTCTTTCTGCAAGCCCTGCGGGACGTGGTGGAAGCGCAAGGTGGCATGACTCGTGCCGCCCGCCTCGCCGGGTTGAACCGCGAAAGCCTCTACCGCCAGCTTTCCCGCCGTGGCAACCCCAGTCTGGCCAGCCTGAACGCCGTCCTGAGCGCCTTGGGCCTCAAACTGCGCTTCGCCGCTGGTTGAAGCAGGCGTTTTACGAGGTAGGGAATGGGCGATTCAGTGAAACGGCTGCCGAGTTCCGCTCCTTCCGGTTCCAAAACCACGCGGACTTTGGCGCTCAGGCCATCCGCTCTTTCCCGCCCGACTTGAGTTTGGCGGTGGGAAGCGCGGACAGCGTGATACGCTGGTAACTGAAGCTTGATGCAGCCCTGGAGCGTGGCCAGGCGAGTGTTAAGGCCGCAACGCTCCAGGTCCTTCATTGCCCGCAGAGCCGTGCGGCTTTGAACCAATCAGCAATTCAAGCTTCCGGCTCTGCCGGCGGTGGCTGACCCGGCGCTGGGCCTGCAGGCGCGTCGGGTACGCTCTCGTTGCCGGGCGCGGGAGTTGATCCGTCGGGCGCGGGGGCGGTGCTCCCGTTCGCGTTGCCCTCGGGGATCAGGATCTTCTGGCCTACCAGAAGCCTGGCTGCATCGAACCCGGGGTTCGCCTTCAGGATCTCTCCCACGGTTATGAGCGGTCCGAACACGCAGGCCGCTTGCGCGATGCTCACGAGGCTATCCCCTTTATGGATCACATAGAATTTCCCCGGGATAGGATAGTCACGCGCAACCTCGTCCGCCTGGATTTCAGGAGCCTGTTCCGCGGATGGCTCGGCCAGCGCGGGCGGCGGCATGGATTCCAGGTGCGACGGCGGGCGCGGTATCACCTTGCCCTGCTCGTCCAGTTGCGGAAACCACCTGATCCGGTCCGCCTCCATCCCGATGGCGGTCTTGCGATTGCGGCGGACGAGGGCCTTGTAGAAGATGTCGGCGGCCTGCGGGTCGCGGTTCTTGAGCCAGGAGCCCGCCGTGCAGAGCACGCGCGCGGTGTCGTCGGAGTTGTCCGGCATCAGCTTCGCGGCTTCCCACGCAAGAGACGCAGCCTGGTAGCGGTAGTGGAACCGCTCCTCCGGGTCGGTCTTGTGCCGGGCGGCGCGTTGCAGTTCATCCTCGCTGGCGACCAGGACTTTCGCCGCCTCATTGGTGGCTCGGCCGGCCGCAGTCACCCCTTCCTCGTAGTTGCCAGCATGCACATGCCAGTCCGGTTCGACTTCGGTGCCGATCAATTCCATGCCGTTGGTGCGTGCTATAACGGCGGCCTGGAACAGCGCCTTGGCGCGCTGATCGGCCGGCAACGATTCATCCCAGCCGGTCCGAAGCGACTGGACCAGGGCGAGGTACTGCGGCGTCCATTCGGGCGGGTAATACTCGCGCGCCTCGTCGGCCCGCAACAGGCGCATCAGGCGGCGCGCGAGGAGGTAGCGAATTTGGGTGCGGAGGAGCACGGGGGAAACCTCGCTCTGGCCGTATTTCTCTTGCTCCTCGGCCACTTGCTCCGGCGGAACGGGCGGCCAATAGCGGTCCACATAAGTCTTGAGCTCATCGGCGGTCAGAACCCGCTCCGCAACGTAGGCGGCGTCCATCCAGAACCCGGCGTTGAGCAGCGCATCGAGCGACTGGACATATTCGCGGCGGGCCAGGCGCAAGACGCCCAGCTCTCCCAGAACCTGCCGCTCCGCAGGAATCTGGGGCGGGTTGTTACCTGACGCTTCGATGGACAAGAGGTCTTTGAATTGGGCGCCCGCGATTCGGTTTGTGCTGGGCGGCTCCATGGGGAAGGCGCGAGCCACGCTGGCCAGCAACTCGGCGGCTGGCGCGGCCTTCCCGTCGTGGAGAAGCAGCTTGGCTTGCAGCCATTGCGCCACCGGGGAACTCGGGGCGCGCTTGATCCAGCGCCAGGCCAGCGGCATGTCGTTGTTCTGGTAAGCGGCCAGCGCCAGCTTGGCCGCCGATTCCACGTCTTTGACCCCGGCGGCTTCGACGGCTTCCAGCCATGTCCGGCCAACGTCGGCTTTCAGCCCTGGCCGGCTGCTTCCGTCCTGATCCTCTGCCTCAATCTCCAGCCATCGCTGGCAGCGCCGGGAAATCACGTAGGCGGTAAGCACGCGTTGCGTGCGCGGATTGACGGCCAGCGGGCGGAGGACATCCGGGCCTTTCGTCAGGACTTCCCCGGCGGTGGCGATCAGCGAGGGGCCCGCAGTCGGATCACCGGTTGAGAGCTGTTCGAGGTACAACTCGATGGCGCGGTCGTATTTCTTCTGCTGCAAATAGACGCGCGCTTCCAGGCCCAGGCTCGCGGCGGCCAGACCCACCGAATCAGCAAACCCATGCCGGGCGAGGTCGCGCACCTGCTTGAAGTACTGCACCGCCTTGTCGGGCTCGTCTTCCTCGGACGCTTTGCCGAGCATGAAGGCGGCCCAGGTGGATTTGAAGCGGCGCTCCTGGGGTGGCCGGGCCAGTAGGCGCTCCCAGGCTCCGCACGCCATGCCCTTGCCGACTACGCCCGGGTTGTGCCAGGCCAGCGCTCCTTCGAGGTAGTCGGCGAACTCGCCCGGCAGCCCGGCAGGGACTTCGATATTCGGGAATTGGGGTTGCGGCGACTGCGGCTTGCCCCGGTGTGCTCCCTTCTCGTCATAATCCCATGGGCGCGAGTTGGCCCAGGCTTCGGTGTCGGCCAGGAATTTGCCGAGCTGCTCGCGCGCAGCCTGGTGGGCGCTGCGAATTCTCTCCACCTCGTCGTCCGGGAGCTTGGACTTCTTTAAGGCGGCGGTCAGATCGGTGAGTTCGGCCACCGCCGTCTGGGAGGCGAAACCTTCCCCGGCGTCCTCTCCTTTGAGTGGGACTGCCTGGAATCTGCTCTCGACCAGCTTCATCCGTTGGAGTTCACCGATGAAATCCGTGAAGGGCGCGACCAGCACGGCCGCGTCCCCGCCGTCCAGCAGGCTATTGGGAAAATCCGGGCCGCAGGCGAGCAGGCTGCCCGGCACATGAAGGACAGCCGCAAGTAGGAACAGTGAGGCGCACGTGCCGAAGGTCCGCAGGGACGAGTTGCCAAGGGCTGGCGGACACGAGCAACGGGCGAGTGGTTCTCCCTCTCCTCTTTTGGAGGAGAGGGCTGGGGAGAGGAGGCCCTTCACCCGATCCCGCGCACGAGATTTGGAGTGCGGGGGCAAGCGAAGCGCGACCCCGCTTTGGCTCCAGCGGCCATTCGCACGGTCCCAGCCAAAGCGCCGTCGCCGCTGCGCTCTGCCGTCGCACTCCATAAGCGCAGGGGCACGGCGAGGTTCCGGGGGACAATGTGCGAACGACGTTCGGAGCTCCAAAACCTGGCGCAAGCTCGGCCAATTGCGGCGGGGACTACTTTCTTTCCATTTCAATCTGCACCTCACGGTCTTCGCTCAACCGTAGCCAGCCGATGACTTGCTTTTCACCAGCCGGCAAACGGCAAGGCTCTGTTTTGGTTTGAAACTTCACAGTGGACGGTCCGCCATCCACCAACTCGAATTCGCGCAGGCCATCACCCGCCACGAAGCGGGCATTGCGCCAGCGCACTTGGATGGTCAGCCGTGAGGAAATGTCGAGCTCACCATCGTTAATGAGGCTGATTCCCACCAGCCCCGGCTCGACCCGGCGCGTTTCCACCCGAAAGCTTTCCCGGGGGAAACGCTCCGCCACAATCGCACTCAACGTCGGCCAGCGCCAGTTCAAAGTATCCTCCGTCACGGGCAGCCGATACCAGATAACGCCCCGCATCGCGGCGGGCCGGTTCGTGGCCCAGAGCTGGACCAGTTGGGCCAGCTCAACCGGATTGGCGCGAACCTCGCGTAACTGGACGCCCGCCGGCCAGGTCTTGCTCGGGCCTTCGGCGGACAGCCCGACAAAGCGGCCTCCCGCATCAAACGCGATGAGGTAACCGTAGGTCGGCAAAGCTACGCGGAAGGGGATGCCAACCTGGGCCGCGCGCTCGACTGCCAGCCGGGCGGCGGCAGGATCGCACAAGGTAAAGGGCGCATCGAGTGCGCGCGGGCGCTGGAGCGAATGCACTTGAAGAACGTAGCCGTCCGCCGCCGCGGCGAGCCGCTTGAAGGCCGGCTGGTCAAGCCAGCTCGGGAGCGCCGTGATGCTCACTGGCAGCGGCGCAACTTTTCGGCGGAAGGCTTCGACCCAGGCGCGGTAGCCGTCGAGTTTCGACTCGGCGCAGTCGAAGTCCATCTGCAACTCCCGGGGCGCGAGGTGACGCGACCTGGCTTCGGCAATGAGCGAGGCGGCCACGTCAGCCAGAAAGGCCGTGGTAGCATCGTTAGTCGCGACAGAGGCGAGGCAGGGGCCAATGCGGAAGGCCAGGCCGACCGGGCAGTGCACATTCGTCAGGACGGAGTAATCGAGCGGAACGCGGATCAGTTGTGGCTGCTTGCCCTTCCAGGAGACCTCGGCGCTAAGCACCGTAAGCCCGGAGAATCTGGAGGCGTGCTGCGTGACGGCATCGCGGACCGGCTCCGTCCAGGCGCGCTGCCAGACGTAAGCTTCGTGGGCGAGCGGGCCGACGGCTTGCGGCGGTTGGTTCCCGGGAGCGGCGGGGAGGCTTGTCCCAGCGGCATATAGCACCAGAAGAACGACTCCGCCCGCGGCCATGACCCTTGCTGGTAAGGATGCGTTCCACCGCGTCCCACTTCTTAACCATGCAGCCGGCGGAAGCCCCGGCAAACCACAGACACGCGATGAGCAGTGCAGAGGGGCTATAAATGCTTCTCCCCCGCCTCCGCCGCTCGTCGTAGATAATCGAAGGAATAAATCCCCGTCGCATGCCCATCCGCCCAGACCGGCTGCACGGCGTAAGTGCCCACCATTTCGACGCGCAGCAGCCGGAAGGCCGCGGACGACAGCGGCTGCTCCGGATTCTTGTAAAGGTTTCCCACGACATCCACCTCCCCTTTGCATCCGGCGCACGGACAGCACCTCCGCAACTTCTCCAGCGAAATGAAGCTCTCGCTGCCGTCATCCCACTTGATGGCCAGCTCCACGCCAATCTGTTCCATATCCGCCGGTCGCATATAACCCGCAACTCACTTAGCTCATTTGTCTCATTTGTCCCATTTGTCCCATTTGTCCCATTTGACCTACGCAACCAACTCCAGCACCCGTTCCAGCTCCGCATCCGTGTTGTAAAAGTGCGGTGACAGCCGGATGTATTTCTGTCCCGTCCGATCGGCCCGCAACGACGTGACCACCCCTGCGTCCGTGAGCTTCTGGTGGAGCGCGGTCAGGTCCGCCCCCGGCCGGTGACACGAGACGATGCCGCTCCCATTCTCCACCGGCGCATCGGCCTGCAAGACTGTGAACCCCTTCCCTTGCAGGGCCGGCACCAGCCGCGCCCGTTTCCGCAACAGTTCACGGGCGATATTCTCCACGCCCAACTCCAGGATCAGCTCCATCGCCGCCACCAGCCCCACGATGCCGAGCAGGTTGTGGGTGCCTGCTTCATACTTCTGCGAGCCGTTACGGAGAACGATTTGCTCCTGGGCCACGAAATCCGGGCAGCGCACGTTGTTCCAGCCGTAGATCGGCGGGTTGATCTTCCCCTGCGCCGAACCGCGCACGTACATCACGCCTGCCCCGCATGGGCCCAGCAGCCACTTGTGGGCATCTGCCGCCAGCAGGTCCACGGTCTCCACTGTGGTCGGAAACGCCCCCAGCGTCTGGATCGCATCCAGGCAGAACAGAATGTTCCGTCCGCGCAGGAACTTGCCGATTGCCGGCACATCAATCCGATACCCACTGATGAAATGGCAGGACGCCAGCGACACCAGTCGCGTGTTCTCATCCACCTGGCCCATCACGTCCTTTGGCCGGATCACCCCCAGCCCCCGCGTGTTCATCAGCCGCACCTCGACCCCCCGCTCCGCCAGCGCCATCCACGGATACACGTTCGATGGGTAATCCTCAAAATACACCAGGATATTGTCCCTTCGCCGCAGCTTAAGACCGCTCGCAATAAAACTCAGCGCCAGCGAGGTCGGTCCCACGAACGCCACCTCGTCGCTCTGGCAAGCCAGCAATTGCGCCGCCAGCTTGCGGCCCTTCTCCAGGATCGCCGGATAAACGAACCTCTCCTGGTCGCCCGTGGCGCATTGCCGGGCGTAGTCGGCAATCGCCTCCGCCACCCGCCGGGGCAACGGGCAATCCCCTGCGTGCGCGAGGAAAACCTTCTCCCGCGTCACGGGGAATTCGTGGCGCCGCAGTTCTTCGTTGTTGAGAATCTCGGTTATAGTCATTTGCCGTAACCAGAAAAAAGCGTGGGGCACCTGCCCCACGCTTGACTTGAGATCGCGCGCTTAATAGCGCCGGCTGAACTCACGCCGCCCGCCGGAATGATGCCCGCCGGTGCGGGCCTCTTCCCTCGGCTTCGCTTCGTTGACCGTCAGCGCGCGTCCGTCCAGTTCCTTGCCGTTGAGGGCGTCAATCGCCTTCTGCGCCTCTTCCGGCGTTCCCATGGTGATGAAACCGAACCCGCGCGGGCGGCCGGTGGCCCGGTCCATCATCAGGTTGGCCTCCGTGACCGTGCCGTGCGCCGCGAAGGCGTCCTGCAGGTCGTTTTCAGTAGTGTTGAACGAAAGGTTCCCCACGAATAGTTTTGTGTTCATATGATGTTTCTACGTCCTTAGTTCTATCCTGCTCTCTCCAAACCGTTCCCGATCTTCGGGTTTCAAATCATCACTGAACGAGGTTCACCTGAGGATTTACCATGTGCTGGAAGCGACAAGCTATCTATCAGACGCCTATAGAATGCACTCTTCCCGCCAAATAGCAAGCGCTATCCGCTAAAATCTCGTTTGGGCGCCAGATTCTCCGCAGACGGAGCTTGCGTCGAAAAGCTCCGCGCCGTAACCTTACCATACGCGTCGGTTTCCGACGGACTCCTGACCTTGGTGCGCCAATGGCCGCGCCGTGCGCTCGACTCCCGGCTTGCCGGCCGCGTGTTTCTCTTCAGGTCGATGGGAATCGGTCGTTGATCTGTTTATCTATGTCACAACCCAGGATCATTCAGGGCGGGATGGGCGTGGCGGTGTCCGGCTGGCCGCTGGCTCGCGCCGTTTCGCTGGCCGGACAGCTCGGCGTCGTTTCCGGGACGGCGCTGGCCGTTGTGCTGGCGCGCCGCCTCCAGCTTGGCGACCCCGGCGGCGACCTTCGTCGCGCCTTGGCTAGCTTCCCTCGGCCGCAGATTGCTGATCGCGTACTCGCGGAGCATTTCATCCCCGGCGGCAAGTCCCCCGGCGCGCCTTTCAAGCTCACGCCCATGCCCACGCTACAGCCCCGGCCCACGCTGGTGGAACTGACCGTCGTCGCCAATTTCGTCGAGGTCTTTCTGGCCAAGGAAGGCCACGCCGGTCCGGTCGGCATCAACTATCTCGAGAAGATTCAACTGCCCACCCTGCCGTCGCTCTTTGGCGCCATGCTGGCCGGCGTGGATTACGTGCTCATGGGGGCCGGGATTCCCCGCGCCATTCCCGGCGCGCTCGACCACCTTGCCGGAGGCGAGACGACCCAACTGCCCATTGACGTCGAGGGTTCCCTCCCCGGCGAGAAGCACCTCTTCACCTTCAGCCCGAGCAACTTTTGCGGCGGCACCCCGCCTCAGCTCAAGCGGCCTCAATTCCTGGGCATCGTCGCTTCCGCCACCCTGGCCATGACTCTCGCCCGGAAATCCAGCGGCCGCGTAGATGGCTTCATCGTTGAAGGCCCCACTGCCGGCGGACACAACGCTCCCCCGCGCGGCCCCCTCCAGCTCGATCCCGCCGGCGAGCCGATCTATGGCTCGCGCGACGTGCCCGAGCTCGAAAAAATCCGTGCCCTCGGATTGCCCTTCTGGCTGGCCGGCTCCTATGGCCGCCCCGGCAAACTCGCCGAGGCCCTGCGCCTGGGTGCGGCGGGCTTGCAGGTGGGGACACCGTTTGCCTTCTGCGAAGAATCCAGCGTCCGGCCCGAGCTCAAACGGGAAGCCCTTCGCCTGAGCCGCCTCGGCCAGGCCGGCGTCTTTACCGACCCGCTGGCTTCACCCGCGGGGTTTCCCTTCAAGGTGGCTCAAATCGCGCAAACCCTCTCCGATCCCGCGCTCTACGAAAACCGTCCCCGGATATGCGACCTCGGCTACTTGCGCCACCCCTACCGCAAAACCGATGGCACGGTCGGCTACCGCTGTCCCGCCGAGCCGCTGCCGAATTTCCTCCGCAAAGGCGGCACCCTCGCGGATACACGCGGCCGCAAATGCGTGTGCAACGGCCTCCCCACCACCGTGGGCCTGGGCCAGGTCCGGCCCGAATCGGGAGCCGAACTGCCGCTGGTCACTGCCGGTGACGACCTGGCTCACATCGCCCAATTCCTGACGCCCGGTCGCGACTCCTACTCCGCCGCCGACGTCCTTCGCCAACTCCTGGCCGAACCGGTGCCTAATTCCTGAGGCGCCCCGACTGGCCAATTATCGGCAGCAAGGCGCCTCAGCGGCTCTCAACCCTCATCCGCACGCTAACACCGTCCCGCCGCGCCCTCCAAATCCCGGCTTGAATTTGGGCCGTTTGAACTTACTCTTTGGCTGCGAGCGCGAGGACCGTGGCGGCGCGGGGCTGTCTGGTCTGAAGCAATTTGCGGAAGAGCAACCGGCCCATTGATGCAAACGAACCGCCGTACCTGGCAGTCCTTTGATGAGATGCACGCCGCCGCCCAGCAAGGCGAGGCGGCGGCGCAGTGCTATCTCGGCATTTGCTATCAAACCGGCCAGGGGGTGGCGCAAGACTACGTGGAAGCTCTCCGCTGGTACCGCCGCGCCGCCGACCAGAACGACGCGGCGGCGCAGTGTTACCTGGGCTTTTGCTACCAGTGCGGCCTGGGGGTGCCGCAGGAATACGGACAGGCGGCCAAGTGGTTTCGCGAAGCCGCCGAGCAGGGCGATCCGGCGGCGCAGTTCAATCTCGGTGTGCTCTACGAAACCGGCCAGGGCGTGCCCCAGAATTTCGCCGAAGCCGTGAAGTGGTATCATGCCGCCGCCGAACAGGGGGAGCCCCAGGCGCAGTTTAACCTGGGGGTCTTCTACGAGACCGGCCAGGTGGTGCCGCAGAACTACGAGGAGGCCGTCAAATGGTATCTCCTCTCCGCGGAGCAGGAATGCGCCCCTGCGCAATGCAATCTCGGCCTTTGTTACGAAACCGGCCGGGGCGTGGAGAAGAATGTGCGCGAGGCGGTCAAGTGGTTCTGCCGTGCCGCGCGCGCCGGCGACAAGACCGCCCAACACAACCTCGGAGTTTACTACGCGACGCTGGAAGCGGCCGAAGAAGCGACCGCGGCGGGCGAAGCCCCGGCGGAAGCAGCAGACGAGGCTACGGCTTAACCCCATGTCGAGTAGCCGCCGACGTCAGTCGGCGCATTCTCTCCACACGGAAATCAGTTTCGGGCTTGCATTCGGAGCTGTGAGCCGGCTAATCAGTGGCAGCACGGATGGAATATGAATGAGAACGCCAACCGATTCTCCCTCACGCTCGCAGCGTAAAGAGGATATTTCCAGCCAGTTACGGCCATCCCCACAGACATTAAACTTATGAAGATGAGCAATAACAAACGAGTTGCGCGCGTCCATCCGGTCAGGATGTTAACAGGTTGGTGGAGTCCAGGGCGATGCGTTGCGATCTTGGCTTGTTGCGCTGCGATTTCCGGTTGTTCCAAAACCAGCCAATCTAATGAAGCGGCTGCGCCGAAGCTGGAGGCAAACACGGGAAGGCTCTTGTTTTCAGAGCCATTTGACTATCCCAAAGGGGAGCGGTTGTCCGGAAAGAACGGTGGCACAGGATTTGCCCGGGCGTGGGGCGGTGGCGGATTCAATGCAGATCCCAACGCCCCTCATGTAGTCGGCGACGAGTCTCTGGCCTGTGAAAATCTGGCCACCAGCGGGAAGTCGTGCAAGGTGGCCGTTCAAAATCGGATTGTCGGCATGGAACGAGCGCTGGCCCACCCGGAAGAGTTTGCCAAGCCTGGTTCCACCCGGTATGTCAGCGTGGTCATGCGACCAGAAGGAAGGCTTGGAGACGGACCCCTCAATGGCTTCTTTGGCCTGTGTTTGCGTTCAAAAGGAGGCGAACTTTTTCTCGGAAAGCCCGGCAATGAAGCGATAGACAAATGGGTCATGGAAGAACGCGGCGGAACGGCGCAGGTTGCCACCGCTTCTCCAGTTGTAGCGAACCAAGCCACCCTGCTGGTATTGAAGATCGAATACAAGGAAGGAAACGACCGCTTAATACTCTATGTGAATCCAAAACCCGGAGAAGCAGAACCAACGAGTGGGACAGTCAAGGACGACGCCGATCTTGGCGTCACGGACACGGTGTTGATGTATTCCACCGGCGCATTCTCGATGGATGAATTGCGGGCCGGAGAGACATTCCAATCGGTGTTGCCGATAAAGAAATGACTTTGCTTTGAGTTTCAGGACATCAAGCTCGCCTTGTTCATCGAAAAACGTGGCGCGCTCGGTCAGCCCGGAGAGGCTCTCACCTTTCTTCTCCCTCGTACCGCGCCTCGAACGGGTCGGTCTGATACCGATCGCCACGTCATGAGCGAGCCGCACACGAGCAGCAAGCATCCGATCCAGAGCTTGGGACTGGGCGACACCCTGAGGTACGTGCAACTCACCACCGTCGAAAGCAGGGGCGTGAAGTAGGAGCACGCGACCACCAGCAGAAGGTTGCCTTTACGCATAGCCAAGTCCCACAGGGCATAGGCCAGCCCGCTGACGGCGGCCAAACCCGATGCCTCGCCGACGGCTGCAAAACTCCAGCCGGTCGGCTCGGTGATCACGAGGCGCAAGGCCAGCAGGACGAGCCCCGTCGCCGGCAGGAACAACTCCACGGCTCCACCGCTTTCCGGCTCAGACCATCGCCGGGTAAGATTGGAGTAAAGCGCCCACGAGATGGCAGCGGCCAGCGCAAGGGCGTACGCCGCCGGATTGTTCTGCAAATGCTCCCGCCAAGACACCCAGGAGATGCGAGCACCCTGAGTCATCACCAGGAAGACCCCAATCAGGGCGAGCGCGGTGCCGGGCACCAGCCAAAGGCTACCCCGCTTCTTCAGAAGCGGGAGGGAGAAAAGGACAGTCAGCGCGGGCCACAGGTAATTGACCAACGCGATTTCGAGTAATTGTCCCCGATCTTTAGCCAAGCCCACGGCGAGGTAGATGGCAGCGGTGTAGAAGATGAACAAGGAGCCGCAGCCAAACAGGTACGGTTGAGGAAGCCTCAGAAACTGGGTTACGGGCTTCGCCGACCACGCAAGACGAAGCAGACAGAAGGAGCCGCCGATCAGGTAAACGGCAGCGCCTGCGGTCAGAGAGCCGACCCTTTCGGACAGGCTGCGGGCGAACGCGAACGTGGCGCTCCACAGGAGGATCGCGCCAAGGCCGCCGCCGGTGCTGAGGTTGCCGAGGTCTCGCCACACGCGGAATCTGTACAAAGCGTTTCGCTCTTACGCGAGAGGAATGCGGTTGCCCGAGCTACGCAGGCTTCGTCCTGTGCCGTTTCATCTGCCGGAGACGCGCGCCGACCCGGCGCCGCAACCGGGTCTTCAACTCCGTAAGTTCGCTCCGTGCCACCTGGCGTTGCAGCAGGTAGGTGACGTGCGGGACGGTGGCCCGGGCGATGTCCTCGGGGGTTGTGTTCTTGAGGTCCACACCCGGCGCCAGATCCAGGCCGGTTTTGCGGAAGAGGTGTTGCACCAGGGCTGAACAATACATCGAGCTTTCCCGCGCCAGCAGATTCTGCCGGCTGCGCAGTTGGGGCCGGTTCAGGGCGATGAGTGTGCCGAACAGCTCACGCAGCGAGTAGCGGGCGCGGTTGGCCACCAGCTCCAAACCTTCGCGCAACAGGCAGGCGATTTGCTCTTCGGCCATTCCGAAGTCGAGCACGGCCAGGTTGGTGTAGAGCTTCTCATCGAAATACTTCGCGACGCGGTTCTCCTGCACCCCGAGCTGGATGTGCTTGCGGTGGATCTGCAGGTCGGATTCGATCACCCAATGATGGCCGTCGGGGCGCTGGCCTTGGAACAGGAACGCGTGCGACCAGGAGCCCCACTGCTCGCGCTCGTCCAGGTGGCGCTCCGCGCGGCAAATCGCCTTGTCAATGAACGTGATGCCGCCGGACAAGCCGATGCGCCCGGAGCGGGCGTGGAGTTCCAGGAACTCGCGATTCGACAAGCCGGTCACCACTACTGTTTGATCTTGAGCTGCGCTCGGTTGCATGGAGTCATTGTCCGGCGCAACAGTATGACGAGGGGCGGTTCGCTTTCAATGCATTTGAGCTTTTATTGTGGCCTGAGCTGCGCTACAATACCGGCCAAAGTACGCCACGTGCTCAGATGACCGCAGCCTTAAGCAGTGATAGCAAGTCGCGAAACGCCGCCCAGCCGACGCGGCTGAAGTTCTGGGGCGTCCGCGGCTCCATTCCCACCCCGGGCCCGACCACCGTCCATTACGGCGGCAACACCTCCTGTGTCGAGGTCCGCGCCGATGGCCAGATCATCATCCTGGACGCCGGCACGGGACTGCGGCTGCTGGGGCTTCAACTGGTCGCCGAATTCGAGAACCAGCCCCTCGACCTGACTTTGCTGCTCACGCACACCCACTGGGACCACATCCAAGGGATGCCGTTCTTTCTGCCCGTCTATAAGCCGCAGAACCACCTGCACATCCTCGGCTACGAAGGCGCGCGCCACGGTCTGGAAGTCGTGCTCGCCGGCCAGATGGAAAGTCCGTTCTTCCCCATTGGCCTGCGCGAAGTGCCTGCCAACGTCCGCATCGAGGAACTCAAGGAGATGACCTTCAACGTGGGCCTGGTGCGCGTGGAAGCTTGCTTCGCCAGTCACCCCGGGAAATGCGTCGGCTACCGCTTGTTCACCTCCGACGGTTCCATCGCCTTCTTCCCCGACAACGAACTGCCTCGTCAGGATGCGAGCGGAAACCGGAAGATGACCGACTTCCTGCGCGGCACCGACGTGCTGGTCATGGACACGCAGTTCGACACCGAAGAATACCAGCAGCACACCGGTTGGGGCCACGGCTGCCTGGACGACGTGGTCACCCTGGCCCTCCAGGCGGAGGTGAAAAAGCTGTTCCTCTTCCACCACGACCCCGACCACGACGACGCCAAAATCTCCCAAATGCTCGCCCACGCCCGAAAGCTCGTCGCTGCCCGGAAAGGCAAGCTTAAGATCGACGCTGCCCGCGAGGGTGTGACCGTTAAACTGTCGGCGCCGGTGCGGACCTAGTCCTTGCTGCTTCTCGCCCCCGACCATCTCGCCAGCACTTCGGCTGGCACCTCGGCTGGCACCTCGGTTCGCCGTCATCCACCTCGGCAGCGGCTCACGGCTCCTCACCCGGGTTGGTGCCCCAAACAGTCGAGTCTCTGGCCACCTATTCCTCCAACCCTCCGTGCGATCGTCCTGGCATCAGGCCGTCCGCAGTGCCCTCGCCCACGGGGGTAGCCTGAGGCTGGCTTCAGGGTAGCCTCAGGGTAGCCTCAAGGTAGCCTCTGGGTGGCTTCAGGGTGGCTTCCGGGTGCCTACCGGTTGGCCACCAGATGGCCTGAGGGTGGCTTCAGGGTGGCCTCGGGGTGGCCGTAACCCGCCTGGGTCCTGCTTCTCCCCCGTTGACACCCAGCCTGCGCCCGGAAACCGCGGTTGGCAGGGAATGGATCCTGGTTTCCGGCTCCCGCCGACCAACCTTTGCGGCCACGAGACTGGCCCAGCGTGTCCTATGACTGGCAGAGTGGTGCCGCCGGTTTGGGCGCGTCACCCTGGCTCCTGCCGCCGGCCAGTCAGTTTCCAGTTGAACCCTCACGCCAGCTAGTCAACCCTCGCCGCCATGTTCGAACTGCTCAAGACCGACACTTCCTCCAAGGCGCGCCTGGGCCGGTTGACCACGCCGCATGGGGTCGTGGACACACCGGTCTTCATGTCCGTCGGCACCCAGGGCAGCGTCAAGGCGGTTGATCCGCGCGAGCTCTGCGAGATGGGCACCCAGATCATCCTCGGCAATACCTATCACCTCAACATCCGCCCCGGGCTCGACATCATCCGCGCCGCGGGCGGGCTGCACCAATTCATCAATTGGCTGCGGCCGATCCTGACCGACAGCGGTGGCTTCCAGGTCTTCAGCCTGGCAACGATCCGCAAGATCCAGGCGCATGGCGTCGAGTTCCGCTCGCATCTGGACGGCTCACTGCTGTTTCTCGGGCCCAAGGAGGCCATGGCGATCCAAGCCGTCCTCGGCTCGGACATCGCGATGGTGTTCGACGATTGCCCGCCGCACACCAGCACGCCGCGCGAAATGCGCGCCGCCGTCGAGCGGACGATGCGCTGGGCGGGGGAATGCCGCGACCAGCCGCGCGCGCCGGGCCAGATGGTTTTCGGCATCGTGCAGGGCGGCACCAACGCGGCAATGCGCGAGGAATGCGCCCGGGCGTTGGTGGCGCTGAAGTTCGACGGCTACGCTATCGGCGGCGTGAGTGTGGGCGAGCCGGAACCGGAAATGATGCGCGCGGTGGAGATGACGGAGCCGTTCCTGCCGGCGGACCAGCCGCGTTACGCAATGGGCCTCGGCACGCCTGCGCAAATGGTCGAGCTGGTCGCCCGCGGCGTGGATATGTTTGACTGCGTGCTGCCGACGCGGGTGGCCCGCAACGGCACGGCCTTCACGCGCAAGGGCAGCCTCAGCATCAAGGCGGGGGCGTGCAAAGCGGACTTCCGGCCAATCGAAGAAGGCTGCGATTGTTTCGCCTGCCAGCGTTTCTCGCGCGCGTATTTGCGGCACCTGCTCAACGTCGGCGAAATCCTCGGCATCCGCATGCTGAGCGTCCACAACACGCGGATGTATCTGCGGACGATGGCGCAGATGCGAGCGGCGATTGCGGCGGGGACCTTCGCGGAGTTCCGCCGCGAGTTCGTCGCCAACTATGTGCCGACGAAGAAGGTCCTGCTAGCCCGCGCCGCCGAAGCGGAGCGTTAACCCTAGCTGGATCGCCCAGCCTCAGTTTCGTGCTGGCTCAAGGGTCGGCTTGTCGGCTTGAGGCCTCCGCGAATGATCTTGCTGTTTGCCTTTATTCGTGCATAGTAATTGCCGTTGCTGACGGTAAGTGCTCGATCATCAATAATGCCCGCGTGGCGGAATTGGCAGACGCGCTAGATTCAGGTTCTAGTCCTTAACCGGATACAGGTTCAAGTCCTGTCGCGGGCACCACCTCGAAAACACTAAGGAACGGCCCACTTTCACCCAATGTTCACAGGGCTTGCCTCGATTGACCGGCTGGACGATATTGTCCTGATCTTCCCTTTTCTTCCCTTGCCTGCGTTTGCAGTTGGGTGCTCGAGAGTCTATGCAGAAGTCTATCAGGCACGGGGGAGGCGAAAACAAGGACCGCACGCACCCCTCTCTTAACAACATCCCATGCCGCCAATTTTTGGGACCGTAAAACCGGCCTTGGAGCGGTCCAGAAAGTGCCGGTGTCTGGGAATGTGCAAATCTACCTGCCCGGCTCGCCAGAATCGCTACAGCGCCCTGTACGGCCCTCTGTGGAGCCTCTACGGGGCTTTAGGTGAGGAGTGGGGAGTTGGGGGCCGCGAGCACTATCTAAAGCCTCCCTGGGGGCGAGGTGGTTGCTTCCCGACGTTTAACCCCGCTTTGCTGCCCCACTCGACTATGCTGCCTTGTTTGTAACTCCTGATTTGCTCACCGATGAACCGCATAGGGAAAAGCGGGGGCAGCTTTTTATCGGGCAAGCGCAGTTCAAGCTTATCCTCAAATACCTCATCGCAATTCCAGGTGCATTTTTCTCCATAGTGTCGGCGCACGACTTCACCGATATACGCGCCAAGCTGAAATTGGATTTGCGTATGGTCTATCACGTCGAACGGGCTGCCCCCTTTGTCCACCCCTTTCCCGCTACACGCTTCAAAGAACCGCTCAATAGTCCAAAGGCTTTGGGGTGAGAAGTCCTTAGCATCAGGGAAAAAGATACGGGGGCGGCCTTTCAAATAGGTCCAAATATCATCGGCGTCCTTTTTAATTTGTTCACAGATGCTCATATCGCCGGAGTATGGCCGGCTTGCGAAGCTCAAGCAATTGCTTTTGCCGCTTGAGGCAATCGAATCCCGCGAGGCACTAGCGCCGGGCCGGCTTGCGACTGGCCGGTTGCTTGACTTTGACTGTTGGTTTCCCCCCAAAACATCATTGCCATTACACTGCCAAGCTGAAGAATCAGTCCCAGAACACCGAATACAATGCTCCTCTTGTTGTAATGTGGAATCACGCGGCAAGACTACCAATGGCACCTCGGCTCGCAAGCCTGTGTCGTTGCGATGGGCAGATTTGGAATTGACACACTACCCGTACAGGCAACCGAGCAGCCCGGATGGAGTGTGGTGTGACGGGGTTATGCCTGCGACCGTCGAGCACAGCCCAGCGAAATGAAAAACCACTGGTCGAACGCGGCTCTATTTGTTAGCCTCACCCACGGCTGGCACCCGGTCTCTCCTTTCCCGGCGTGCGCTGCCGTGTCCTTGTGTGTTTTCATGCACGGCAGCGCCGCCAGCCGTTTGCCCCGCCCGCGCTCGCTGGCTATGCCCACGACCGCCGAACACGGCCCAGCGAAATGAAAAAAAACACTGGCCGAACGCGGCTCCATTTGTTAGTCTGCGTGATGGCTGGCCCGAGTACGACTACCCGGCATACGCTGTCGCGTGTGTTTCTAAGAGCTTTGCACGCGGCAGCGCCGCCAGCCGCTTGCCCTGCTCTTGCTCACCGGCTGTCCCCAGAGCGCGTTTCCCTGTGTCCGCGTAGGCCGTAGCTTCGCAAATGCGTGCCCAGCACCCCTCGTGCGCAAGCAACGTTCGTGTTTGGTGTATGGACAGGAAGCCCGCCGTTGATTTCAAACGAAAAAAGCCCGGCGGGGTCCGTCAAGGGAGGTGGGGGTGGGGAACCCCGCTGAAGAGACGACCGCCACCGGGCGTGACCGGTGTGCCAAAGCTGGTCCTTGTGGTCAAGCATCTTGCTCGTCTGGCTGACCTCGTGACCGTGATTCCCACGGCCCACGACGCCATCAATATCGAGGTCGGCTACGGCGCTTGGTCATAATCGCACGCATTTGCCCTGTACGGTGTCCAGCGGTAAGCGGATGGGATGTGGGGATACAACAACCGAGGGTTTTCTCACGAGCGGGCGAGTTGGAAAATATTGGGTTGCATTTCCGTACGG
>Ga0187880_1000734_pt1 | contig 26965 bp, 23 predicted proteins | sample June2016WEW_19_4_FD_132998 | JGI IMG/M metagenome (GOLD analysis project Ga0187880, IMG submission 132998) | Peatland microbial communities from SPRUCE experiment site at the Marcell Experimental Forest, Minnesota, USA - June2016WEW_19_40 | ecosystem: Environmental > Terrestrial > Soil >... | reverse complement strand
CGCTGCCGAGCCCCGCCCGAGCGCGGTGATGTGCGCGAACGACCTTCTCGCCTTTGGGGTGCTCCGGGGGCTCGCCGTGGCTGGCGTCGCTGTTCCCGAAGAGATGGCCGTCGTCGGCTACGACGACGTGGTCTTCGCCTCGATGCTGTCGCCCCCGCTCAGTTCTGTACGCCAGCCCAAGTACGAGCTAGGCGTCGCCGCCGCCGAACTGCTCCTCGAGGAGGTAAGCGGCGCACCGCATGAGCATCGGGCCGTCCGCTTCGAACCCGAGCTCGTGGTGCGTGCATCGAGCACACTGCGCGCGTGAGCCGTCCACCTGTGCAGTTTCAAGGTTGACTGGACCCTTACCGGATGGTCGAGGATTCACCGGCAACTCCTGAGGCACCGCGGAGGGGGCAACACCGCGACCAGCACCGGTCAATCAGCCCGCGACCGGTCCTTCCACCAGGCATCGAGACGTCGCAGGATCTCCTCCTCGTCCAGCAGTCCCTCGTCCAAACGGATCTGCAACAGGAACTCCAGCGCGGCACCCACTTCGCGACCAGGGGGAATGCCGAGATGTGCCATCACCGCGATGCCGTCAAGCTGTGGACGTATGGCGTCCAACTCCTCACGCTTGCGAAGCTCCACGAGGCGTCGCTCGAGATCGTCGATTCGCAAGGCGAGCTCTTTCGCCTTGGTCTCGTTGCGCGTCGTGCAGTCGCAGCGAGTCAACTCGTTCAGACGGCCTAGCAATGGACCGGCGTCGTGGGCGTAGCGGCGCGCCGCCGAGTCGGTCCAGCCCATCTTGTAGGTGTGGAACCGCAGGTGAAGCTCCACCAGCCGCGCAACATCTTCGATGACGTCGGTGGGATAACGAAGCTCCTGCATCCGTTTGCGCGTCATCCTCGCGCCGACCACGTCGTGGTGGTGGAAGTGAACCCCGCCTGGGCCGATCGAGCGCGTCGCGGGTTTGCCGACGTCGTGAAAGAGCGCGGCCAGGCGAAGAACCCTCTCGGGGCTTGTCTTCTCGACGACCGCGATCGTGTGAGCCAGGACGTCCTTGTGACGCTGGACCGGATCCTGCTCGAGGGCGAGCGCGGGCAGCTCTGGCAGGAACTCCTCGGCCAGCCCTGTGTTGACGAGGAACCAGAGACCTGGTGCCGGGCGGGGCAACAGGAGCAACTTGTCCAACTCGTCTCTTATTCGCTCCCTGGAGACGATCTCGAGTCGTGCACGCATGGACTCGACCGCTGTCACCAGCTGAGCGTCGGGACTGAGTTCGTAGCCGGCTATGAATCGGGCGGCTCGGAGCATGCGCAGGGGATCATCCGAGAACGACACCTCCGGTTCGAGCGGGGTACGCAGGCGTCTCTCCGCGAGATCAGTGATGCCGTTGAACGGATCAACCAGTACGAGGCCCGGCAAGCTGAGGGCCATCGCGTTCACGGTGAAGTCCCGGCGCGATAGGTCGGTCCCGATGTCGTGCCCAAATCTGACCTCGGGCTTGCGGGACTCGGGCACGTAGGCTTCCGCCCTGTGAGTCGTTATCTCGAAACGGCGCCCTGCGCGCATGAGCCCGATGGTCCCGAATCGCTTGCCCTGGTTCCACATGGCATCGCTGAGATCCGCGACCAACTCCTCGATCTCGTCGGGAGTCGCGTCCGACGTCAGGTCGATGTCGACCTCCGGGCCGGGTTCGACACCACCGGGGCGCCCTGCGATGCCGTCACGCACGGGTCCACCTACAAGGAAGATCTTCTTACCAGCAGACTCGAAACGCTCGGCAATTGGCCGCGTCGCCTCGAGAACCGAGCGGAGGCGCTCGGGGACCACAGTCGGAGGTGCTGGCTTCTGGCTCATCTTGTGAACGCGGCCCGATGGTAGCGACCGGCCGTGGCGATGACTTCACGTGCATGCTGAGTCGTCTCACCCCGTGAGGCGGCTTCGGGGCGGTAGTCGACTCCGCCGAGCGTAGCCACGCACGCGCCGACGCAAAGGGCCAGCGACGCCAGGTCGTAGCCTCCTTCCAGGAAAGCGACAAGACGGCCACGCGGCACGAATTGCAGCGCGCGAGAGGTCAGGTCTGCGAAATCGCCCGCGGTGAGCCCAAGATCGGTCAATGGATCAGCGCGATGAGCGTCGAATCCGGCGGAGATGAGGAGCCACTCAGGAGCAAACTCCTCAGCCAGCGGCGCGATGAGGTCGTCGAACGCCAAGCGGTAGGCGTCCCCTTGAGTTCCGGCAGGAAACGGCACGTTCACCGTCGCACCCATCCCCGCGCCTGCCCCGACTTCGCTCAGTGAGCCGGTCCCGGGGTAGAAGGGGAACTGATGGAGCGAAACGTAAAGGACGTCGGAACGCTCGAAGAAGATCTCTTGGGTGCCGTTGCCATGGTGCGCGTCCCAGTCGAGCACCATCACGCGCTCGCCACGCGCCGCGATCGACCCCGCCGTGACGGCCACGTTGTTGAACAAGCAGAAACCCATCGCCCTTGCCCCGAGCGCGTGGTGCCCCGGGGGCCGCACCGCCAGAAATGCGACGTCGCCTTCCCCCTTTCGCAGGCGTTCAACTGCGTCCAGGCCGGCCCCAGCGGCGCGGAGAGCTGCGTCGAAGGAGGCAGGGACCGCAACGGTGTCCTGATCTAGGTGTCCGCCGCCACTGAGGCAGTGATCCTCGATGCGCTCTATATAGGAAGGGTCGTGGACGATTTCAAGCTCTGCGGGTGTTGCGCGGCGGGGTTCGAAGGGAACAGTCACTTCGGCTGCTGGCGAGCCTTCGACACCGGCAAAGACCGCCTCCAGACGCTCCGCGCGCTCGGGGTGCCATTGCCCTGTGGCGTGCGCTGCGAACTCCTCATGACGTCCGAACAGCACTGGCATTCCACGACCGTACCGTCCCACGAGGTCCTCCGCGCTCTGGTCCACCTGTATGAGCCTGCTGCGCACAGATAGGCTCGCTGCGTCTCGCGTGTCCGATCGGAGGACAAGACCACCGTTGCCGTCCGCCTCATGGCTCAGGGATGCCCAGTCGGCTCTGACGTCGCTCGGGTGGCTCACCGCACGGGCTGTGCTCGCCCTGTTCGCCGCCGGCGCCCTGGTCCTCGCCACGACCTCGATCGGCAACTTCCGTCCCGCCGGAGCTCAGGCCGTCCCTAAAGGTCTCATCACGCTCGTATCGCAGAGCCCCTGGGTGGAGAGCTCGAGTGTTCCTGTTCGCCTTGGTCTCAGGGTGCGTTCGCCGGTCGCAGCCAACGATCTCCTCGTCGACGTGGCGCTCTACACCGAACCAGACCAATCGGCCCTGGCGAGCCGTTATGAGTTCAACACAACGCTCACGGGACAGCTCGCAGGCCTAAACCAGCTCGCGCCCACAACGTTCTCGCTGAGCTCCATCACCGAGACGCAAGCCTCGGTGGAGGTCTACGTGACAGGGTCCGAGCTCTCCGGCCAAGTCCCGGCAGGGGTCCCTTCAGATCAGGTGTTCCAGCTCCCTTGCCCACCGCGATACGGGGGCTGCGGCGGCGTCTACCCGCTGCAGGTGTCCCTCGTCGACGTCTTCACCGGCCAGCCGGTCACCATCGACTCTTTCACGACGTACCTGATCGTCGTCCCCTCGAAGGTCCCGCCCCAAGAACGCCTCCGTTTCTCGTTCGTCGTGCCGGTCGGGGTACCGCCGGCGTTCACCCCTGCCGGAGCGCCGAAAGTGCCCCGCGGGACCCTCTCCCGGATCGAGACTGTCGTCCGGGCAGAAGCGAGCTGGCCTCAAGCGCCACTTACGATCGACCTCTACGGGCAGACGCTGCTGGCCGTGGCTCAGAGCAGGAAGAACGCAAAGCTCGCCCACGCGCTCGCCGCCAATCCTGACATCGTCGTGGGCGGGCCCTTCAGTGCCGTCAATCCGACCCGGCTGATCCGCGCCGGTCTCCAAAGCGACCTCGCGAGCCAGTTCGCCCGCAGCGACCAGGTTTTCGCGAAAGTGCTCCGTGCATCGGCAAGCTCGGGCATCTACGTCGCAACCACGCCGATCGGCGCTCACGGCGTCGCAGATCTCGCCGCCGACGGCATTACGCGCATCGTCGTCCCGGAGAACAACCTCGAGTCGGTCCCGAACTCCAAGCCGGCGGCAACCCAGTGGCCGTACACCTTGTCAGCCCCGTTTCGAATCGCAGGCTCCACCATCAAAGGTCTGCAAGCCGACCCGGGTTTGGCGACGCATCTAAGTACGCTGGGAAGTCCCGCGCTCGGGGCTCAACAGTTGCTCGCTGACCTTGCTGAGCTCTACTTCGACTCGCCGGACTACCCGCAACCGAGAGGCGTGGCCCTGGTTGCTCCTGACTCCTGGACGCCGACGGCGGGATTCCTCAACGCGGCGCTCCGGGGACTCGCCTCCAGCCCAATTGTCACAACCCTTCCTCTCGGCCAACTCTTCCAAACAGTCCCGCGGGGAACCTGCCAAGAGCCACCCAGCGTCGTCACGGGTTGCTCACCTGCCGTTCGTTCGATCGTGAGCCCGACGCTCACCGGAGTGTCGATCAACCCCGGCAAAGTGCAAGCGGCTCGTGTTCAGCTCGCGGAGCTCTCTTCGGTCATCCCGAGCGACACGGCCACGATCAACGCTCTCGATGACGGGATCTTGCTGGCCGAGACCGCCGGGCTGGATACCGCCGCCCGCCAGGCGTACCTGTCGGCTCCCCTCGCAATGATGGACAAACTCGGCTCTGAGCTCAGCTTGCCGGCGGGCCGCACTGTGACAGTGACCTCGTCCTCGGCCAGGCTCCCGATCGCCATCACCTCGACCTCGAGGACGCCGCTTCACGTCATACTCTTGGTCTCGGGCCCGAATCTGACCTCATCGACCGATGTCCCGGTCGTGCTCAAGCACGGCACCACCAGCTTCATCGTCCGCGTGGGGACCCGCACGTCGGGCGATTCCACCCTCCAGCTACAACTCGTCTCTCCGGGTGGTCTCCTCCAGCTCGCAAGCGCCGAGTTCACCATCCGCTCCACGGCGATCTCGGGCGTCGCGATCGTCCTCACCGCTGGCGCGGGGGCCTTTCTCCTATTCTGGTGGTTCCGGTCCGCATCGCGGCGCCGGCGCCGCCACGCTGCTCGACGTGGCCGCACCCAGCAGCACGAACCGATGTCGGGCACCGTCGCGGAACCGGCCTCGTGAGGCACAGGCGGCGGCGCTCCTACGGCCGCAACAATCAAAGGACGATCTACCGAGGGCGTCTGCCGCGCACGCTCCCGGGCATACCCGCGCCCTCCGGACTCACAGGGATTCGGGGTCCCGCGCAAAGAGCCCTTGGTTCTGCGCGGCCAGCGCCGGGCGACCGCGCTCGTAGCAGCCCTCCGCGCCGCGGCCTGGGAACTGCCACGGCCTATGTCGCGGCCGGCACACTCATTTCGCGAGTAACCGGACTGCTGCGCATCCTCGTCGCCATCTACGCCCTCGGGTACTCGACGCTTTCCGACTCGTTCAACCTCGCCAACAACACGCCGAACATCGTGCACGATCTCGTGCTGGGCGGAATCCTCACTGCAACATTCGTCCCGGTCTTCGTCTCGCGCCTGGCGACGCGTTCGGAACAGGAAGCTGTCGAGTCGATCTCCGCCGTGTTGACGTTGGCAGTTTGCCTGCTGCTAGTCGCGACCGTCGCGTTCTTTCTCGCCGCTCCTTTGATAATCGACCTGTACACCGTCGGTAGCCACGGTCCGGGGATAGTCACCGAACGCCAGGTGGCCACCTATCTCCTGAGGCTCTTCTCGCCGCAGCTGCTCGCGTACGGCGCCATCAGCCTGATGACCGCCGTGCTGAACACCGCCCGCCGTTTCTCGGCGCCCGCTTTCGCCCCGATTCTCAACAACATCGTCGCCATCGGTATCCTCCTGGCTTTCGTCGCGGTCGGCCACACCCACAACCTTGCTGCGGTTCAACACGACCATGCGCTGTTGTTGATGCTCGGTATCGGAACGACGCTCGGGGTTGTGATCCAAGCTGGCGCCCTCGTGCCGAGCCTGTTGAGCTGCGGGCTGCGCATACACCCTCGCTGGAGTCCGAACGACCCCGCCGTGCGAGAGATCATCAACCTCTCCGGCTGGACCTTCGGGTTCGTCATCGCCAATCAATTGGCTGTCTTTGTCGTATCGGCGATCGCTGTGAGCATAGGTACGGCGTCGCTCACCGCCTATACGTATGCGTCGATCTTCTTCCAGCTGCCTTTCGGGATCGTCGCCGTTTCGGTCATGACGACGATGGCCCCCGGACTGGCATCGCGTTTTACCAAAGGGGACACCGCCGGCTTCGCCCTACAGTTCGGGCTCGGGCTTCGCCGCACGATGGCAGGCGTGATCCCGGCCGTCGTCGGCTACCTGCTCCTGGCCCAGCCCGCCATCTCTCTCATCTCCTTGGGTGCGGGGACAGCGCACCACCTCAGCGGAGCACACCTAACAGCAACAATGCTGGAGCTGCTTGCGTTGGGCTTGCCCGGATTCTGCATATACCTGCTCGCAATCCTCGCCTTCCAGGCGATGCGCGACACCCGCACTCCCTTCTTTCTCTACCTCTTGGAGAACGGGCTTAACATCCTGTTGGCGTTCGGGTTCCGTAGCACGCTCGGGGCGAAGGGACTGGCGCTCTCACTCAGCGTCGCATACACGGTCGCCGCGGTTGCAGCCCTGGTCGTGCTCAGGAACCGGGTAGGGGGACTCGGCGGCTTCGTTGTGGGCCGCTACGTGTCGCGAACAGTGATCTGCTCGCTCGTCATGGCCTTTGTCGTCGCTCTGGTGCTCGCAGGTGTCGGATCGGGCCAGGGAGTCGGACTTTTGGCGCGCGTGTTCGCCAGTGTCCTGGCGGGCATCATCACCTACGCGCTTGCGGCAGGACTCGCCGGGACCTTTGTCAGCTGGCAAACTTCCAGGAGGAGGCACGCGATTACAGGAAAGGGACGTCATGGCCGGGATCCGAGTCGTCACCGATAGCGCGGCGGATATCCCCGCGAGTCTGGTTGCGGAACAGGACATCCGGATCGTCCCACTCGATGTCCGACTCGGTGACTGGGGACCAGACGAGATGAGGTTGATCGAGCCCTCGGAGTTCTGGCGTCGGTGTGCCATGACTGCGGCCCTGCCCGAGACTTCTGCGCCATCACCGGGAGCCTTCGCAGAAAGCTTCACGCAGGCGGCAGATGACGGCTGCACCGGCGTTGTGTGCCTTACGCTCTCAGCGAGCCTCTCTTCGACCTATCAGGCCGCTTGTGCCGGTGCCGACGAAGTGCGGGGGCGCATCGAAGTGCGGGTGGTGGACACTCGCACCGTGACCTTGGGGCAGGCGATGGTCGTGTTGGAAGCGGCGAGAGTCGCGCAAACCACCGATGACCTCGACGCAACCGAGGCGGCTGCCCGAGCTGTTGTCCCGAAGATCAGAGTGTTCGGGGCTCTCGACACCGTGGACAATGTGCGCAAGGGCGGCCGGATCGGAGCGGCGAAGGCACTCTTGGGATCGCTCCTGTCGATCAAGCCGATCATCGAGATCCGAGACGGAGTGGCCGAAGCCGAGTCGCGACAACGGACACGCGCGGGTTCGCTCGATTACCTCGTCAACAAGCTGAAGCAAGCCGGCAAGTTGGACGGCCTGGCGGTGGCACATGCCGCGGCACCCGATCTCGAGGTGTTCTTGGACATGCTCGCCGGGATATATCCCCGCGAGGAGATTCTCATCAACTACATCGGCCCGGTGATCGGGACCCACGCCGGGCCCCGCTGCATGGGCATCTGCTATCGGCTTGCGGAAACCCTAGACGGCTAACCTACTGGGCATGTCTTCTGAGCCGGCTCCCAAAGACGACTGGGCTGCACAACTGACCGAGAAGGTCGGACAGCTCGTCGAACTCGTCCGTGACCACACCGTGCGGCCCGTGGAGAAGCTCGTCCGCACAGCCATCTTCGGTGCGTTGGCCTTCTCGGTTGTCATCTTCGTCCTCATCGCGCTCGTCATTGGTGTCATTCGCCTGCTCAACAACGAAGTCTTCGACCAGCGCGTGTGGGCGAGCTACTTGTTGATGGGTGGAATCTTCGTGGTGATGGGGACGTTGATCTCCAGGATGCGCCACAGCCGGAGCTAGCCGGCGGCCGGCAGGAAGGGAAGCGACACAAATGGAGTCCGGCGCGATACGCGACGTAGTGATCCTCGGCTCAGGCCCTGCCGGCTTGACGGCTGCGATCTACTCCGCGCGTGCCGACCTCCGGCCGCTCGTGCTGGAAGGTGAGCCTTCGTCATCGAGTGACCAGCCAGGCGGCCAGCTCATGCTGACGACCGAAGTCGAGAATTTTCCCGGCTTCGCCCATGGGGTACTGGGTCCCGAGCTCATGGTTTCGATGCGGGCCCAGGCTGAGCGATTCGGCGCTGAGATAGTGACGGAACGGGCATCGAGGGTCGACCTGTCCTCCGCGCCTTTCGGTGTCTGGATCGGCGATCGAGATGCGCCCGAGCCAACACTGAGAACGAGGACGCTGATCATCGCGACCGGGGCGCGCTCGCTGATGCTCGGACTTGAGAACGAGTCCCGGCTGCTGGGTTATGGGGTCTCGACATGTGCGACCTGCGATGGTTTCTTCTTCCGGGACAAGCAGATCGTCGTCGTGGGCGGTGGGGACTCCGCGCTCGAAGAGGCACTGTTCCTCACGAAGTTCGGAGATTCAGTGACCGTTGTGCACCGCCGCAAAGAGCTTCGCGCGTCCAAGATCATGCAAGACAGGGCGTGGCTGAATGACAAGATCACATTCCGCTGGGACGCGGTCGTCGTCGACGTGCTTGGCAACGAGCGCGTAACCGGACTGCGGATAAGGGACGTGAACACCGGCGAGGAGTCTGATATCCCCGCAGACGGTGTCTTCGTCGCCATCGGGCACGCACCGAGCACGGAACTGTTCCTTGGGCAGCTCGAGACTGATGAGGCGGGCTATCTCGTCACCCACGGAGGCACAAAGACCAACGTCCCTGGCGTTCTTGCGTGCGGCGATGTCCAGGATCATGTCTACCGGCAGGCTGTCACGGCAGCCGGTTCCGGTTGCATGGCTGCAATCGAAGCCGAGCGGTACCTCTCATCGCTCGCACAGACCTGACACACAAGGAGATTGGAATGAACGACGTCATCACGGTCAGTGACGACACTTTCGACGAGGCGGTTGGCCTTTCCGACATCCCGGTAGTTGTTGACTTCTGGGCTGAATGGTGCGGCCCCTGCAAGATGGTGGCCCCCATTCTCGACGAAATCGCCAGCGCACACAGCGGCAAGCTCAAGGTGGCGAAGCTGAACGTCGACGACAACCCGCGTACCGCGCAGCGCTTCCAGGTGATGAGCATCCCCACGCTGCTGCTGTTCAAGAACGGCGAGACGCAGGCCCGGATCGTGGGCGCAAGAAGCAAGTCACAGATCATGTCGGAGTTCGAGCCTCTTCTCTGACACGAAGAACTGCCCTGATTCGACAGTTCTTCGTACTACCAGCGCTCGTCCGGCATCTCCTACGATGTCGGAGATGACCGAAGTGCCACAGAGGTCGGGCTTATGAGCCGTCCGCGGACGGCATCTCCCCGCGAAGATCTCCTGCCACTTCATGAGGGCGACTCGGGCAAGGCCGTGGTTGACCTGCAGGAGAGGCTGGGGCGGCTCGGGTTCGAGCATGGAGACGACCAGCTCGGTGCCTACGGCCCCGGGACGGCGGTGGCTGTGCAGGTGTTCCAGTCCCAGCGCGGCCTTCGCGGGGACGGCATTTGCGACCACGAGACTTGGTCGAGCCTTGTCGAGGCTGGTTTTCGTCTCGGTGACCGACTCCTTTATCGTCGTAGCCCGATGCTGCACGGAGACGATGTCGCTGAAGTGCAGCGGAGGCTGAGCGGTCTTGGGTTCGATCCAGGAGGGGTCGACGGGATCTTCGGTGACAACACCCACGCCGCGATCGCCGAATTCCAGCACAACATGGGTCTCGTGACAGACGGCATCTGTGGGCCGGTGACACTGTCGGAGCTCAAGCGGGTAGCGCCGGTCCGGGGAGGTAGTGCTCTCGTGACCCCGTTGCGAGAACAACTCAGGGTCGCCGCGGCACCGGCGACGCTCAGCTGCAAGAAGATAGCCGTCGGGGAGGAGGGGGGGTTCGCGACGGGTGTGGCGGCAATTCATCGCACCCTCTTGCTCGCCGGGGCACAGTCACTCGAATTGCACGATCCGGACCCGTTCGCGCAGGCTCAAGCGGCGAATACTGCACAGGCCGACTGTTACATCGGCCTGCGGCTGGAGCCGAGCCATGAATCGGTCAAGACATACTTCTACCGGGGGTTTCGCTACGAGTCGGCCGCCAGTCGACACCTTGCTGAGCTGCTCTTGCAGGCCGCAGCGAGCTGGCTCGACATGCCGGAGGCCGGAGCGCACGGTATGGCCGACGTAATCCTCAGACGAACCGTCATGCCTGCCGTTGTGCTCGAGCTGGGCGCTCCACACCAGGTGGCGATGCAGACTTCGGACATTGCAAAAGCGGTTCAGGAGTCCCTTGAACGATGGCTGACCACGAGCGGAGAGTGAAGTGTTCCACAACCTCATGCACAGGTTGTGGATCAACTTGGACCGACAGTAGAGGTCAAGAAGGTAACGGGAAAGTAAACTTTCGGTGGTGTTACGACAGTAAAAGGTCCTCTTACCAGGGAAAACGTGTGCGGGTTCCGACTCTCGGCAGTCTTGTGCACGAATTCACAGCCTGGGGATGACGACGCGTTCGCGGACCCTTGGCTGTGGGGTATCTACCTCAGGTTAAGGTCTCTCCGACAATTACGCGGTAGATCCGTTCCAGGTCGTCCAACGTGGCGAACTCGATCACGAGTTTGCCACGCTTTCCACCCATGTCCACTTTGACACGTGTGTTCAGGCGGTCTTCCAGGAGCTCCTCGAGATCGTGCACTCCTGGCGGCCGTAGCGATCGCCCGAGCTTCGGCTCCGGGGTTCCGGGCAACGAACGCTGCTCTCCGGCGGGTGTTCCGCTCGGGTTGCCGGCCTCGTCGAGCTCCCCTTCGAGCCCATTTTCTTCCGCCTGCTCCCGTCGGAGCTCGTTTCGGACGAGATCTTCGAGCGAGCGTACGGAAAGGCCATTGTGGACCGCTTCGGCGGCAAGCCTCTCCTGCAAGATGCGGTCCGGCGTGCCAAGCAGCGCGCGGGCGTGGCCAGCGCTCAATTGGCCATCCCGGACGTATCGCTGGACCGTCGGAGGAAGCTGGAAGAGCCGTAAGGCGTTCGTGACACCCACCCGGGACCGCCCGACCTTGCGGGCGACCTCTTCGTGTGTCAGGTTGAACTCCTCGATCAACTGTTGGTATGCGCCGGCCTCGTCGAGGGGGTTGAGGTCTTCACGGTGCAGATTCTCCACCAGAGCTTCTTCGAGACTCATGGCATCGTCGGCCACGTGGACAAGCGCCGGTATCGACTGCAGTCCGGCACGTCGCGCCGCGCGAAAGCGACGTTCTCCTGCGATCAGCTCGTATTCATCCGGCCCGACCTCGCGCACGAGGATCGGCTGAAGAATGCCCACCGACTTGATCGAATCAACAAGCGCGGACAGGCCCTGTTCGCCAAATTGGTTACGGGGCTGGTACGGGTTCGGACGGATCCGCGCAAGTGGCACTTCACGGAGCATGGAACCGGTGGAAACACCGGGTGTCGGCGGGATGAGCGCCCCCAAACCCTTGCCCAGACCGCTACGCCGGACCACCGCTGACCTCCTTTGCTAGCTCTCGATAAGCAATGGCGCCTCTTGATGCTGGCGAATGGACAGTGATCGGCTCACCGAACGAGGGTGATTCGGAGATCCGTACCGTGCGAGGAATCACATTCCTGCAGACGGCCTCACCAAAATGCGTGCGAACCTCCTCGACCACGTGATCAGCCAACCTCGTCCGTGAGTCGTACATCGTCAACACCATGGCCGAAACCTCAAGCTCGGGGTTCAGGTTGCCTCGCACGAGCTCTACGTTCCTGAGCAGCTGGCCAAGACCCTCCAGGGCGTAGTACTCGCATTGGATCGGGACGAGCACTTCGCTAGCTGCCGCAAGGGCGTTCACTGTTATCAGTCCCAGCGAAGGTGGGCAGTCGATCAGCACGTAGCCGAAGTCCTCCCGGATCGGAGCGAGCACGCGTTTCAGTCGAAGCTCTCGGCTGAACACCGACACCAGCTCGATCTCGGCTCCGGCCAGGTCGATAGTCGCCGGTGCCAGGAACAGGTTCTTGATGTTGGTCGGCTCGACACAATCCTCGAGTGCGACGTCACGAAGAAGAACGTCGTACATCGAGTAGTCGAAGTTTCGACCCTCGATCCCGAGCCCCGTCGTGGCGTTTCCCTGTGGGTCCAGGTCGATGATCAATACTCTGTATCCAAGATCGGCGAGGGCGGCACCGAGGTTGATGGTGGTCGTCGTCTTGCCGACGCCGCCTTTTTGATTGGCTACTGCGATAACTCTCGGCAGCGTCCGCACCACGGCGGGCTGTTTGTCCTCGACCCGTGCCACCCGGGTCTCGGAAGTCTTGAGCCCGGTGCGGGTACCGGACATCAGCTTCTCGAGCTCAGCTTGACTTCTTCGATCTTCGTCGTCCTCTGGGTCGTTCATCACACCTTCGGTTCAAGGGGAACTGTTCCACGTGAAACATTTGTCGGCCAAACGGCTGAGGGCAGTCGTTCTGGGAGAACAGGACGGACTCAATCGGGAGCATAACGCGCGCGCCGGGCCGGACCCAGTGACTGACTGGGATTGCCGATCGGAGCCAGCGCAGATCACGCGTGATGCAGCATGGGCTCGAGTCGGGCAGCAACCGGGCGGTAGCGGGACACGGGAATCAGGTGCACGCCCCGGAAAGCCCCGGACTCCCGAATGGCCAGCAACAGTTCACACGCGATGTCGATCCCGGCCTTCGGGTCCCGGTCTACTCGGTCGACAATCTCGCTCGGAATGACAATGTCGGGAATCGTCTTTGACAAACTGCGAGCCATCGTGGAGCTGGCGAGAACTATGACGCCCGCATAAACGGCCATCTCTGGCCGCACTCTGTCGTTCCAGCGCAGCAATGCCTCGAGAGAGAAGCCGACCTGAACGAACAGAAAATCGGCCTCCCGCTTCCAACTGGGGAGATCGCCGAGGCCGGTCGCCGTGCCCAACCGCAACTTCCTGCCGCCGGAGAAACCTAAGGTGCTCTCGAATGCCCGGGCCTCGGTCAGCATTGTCCGAACCGTGAGCTCGCTTGTCCGCCGGCCCACCCTTGGTTCGTCTCCACGCACCAAGAGGAACTGATCCACTCCGTAAGCTTCAGCCGTCAGAAGATCCCGTTGGAAGCCGAGCAAGTTGCGGTCCCTTGCGTTCAGACAGGCGATCGAACGACCACCCATGGCCTCCACCTCATGAGCGACGGCGACACTGGAGACCGTCGCCCGGCCGATGTGGTTGTCAGGGATGAGAAACGTCCCGGCGATCGAACTCAGGACGCCGATCTGGTGCCTTACATGCTTGAGGTCTGGTCGAGTAGCAGGCTCGATTTCGCAGACCAGCTCGAAGCCTGCTGTTGTCATCGGAGCTAACACTATCGAGGCGTAGGCCGCGCCCGTGGCGCTTCAGAAAAGAGCGGCCGCTTGGTAGGAATCCCGGGTCGGCGAGGATAGCGGTCGGGGCACTGACATACTTGCCGGAGTACGGCGAACCCGAACTCGTATCTCAGGCCGGCCTCAGGTACCAGACCGAGCTTCTCGCAACCCTCGACCGGCCACCGGCGCGCTGTAGGAAGCGAACTGTCACCGGACTTGCACAAGTCCTCGCCGGGCGGCTCGGAAACTATCAGTCGGCCGCCGACCTGGAGAAATGGCGCTGCACATTCGGCCGTCACCGCGGGCGGGCCGAAGCTCCTGGCAACCACTGCTGCAAAACATCCCCGGTATCTCTTCTCGCGCCCGAGCTCCTCGGCTCGAGCATTGACAACCTCCACGCGCGAAGACAACCCGAGCTCCTCGACCGCCCACCTCAAAAAGTCAGCGGAGCGGTGCGTCGAATCGAGCAGGACGAGACGAAGGTCTCGGTCCTCGACCGCAAGCACGAGGCCAGGCAGTCCGCCACCGGCTCCGAGCTCGAGAACGGGACCGTTGACTGCTTCCATCAACAGGGCCCTAAGGAACTCCTCCGAGTGCGCCTTCTGCACCGCGAATGGCAAGTTGCCTGTCAGCGACCGGTGTCGCGCTTCGGCGAGCACTGCCTCCAGACGATCCTGACCATTGGCCAGGCTCATGGTTCAGCCTCTACCTGGCAATAATGAAGCATAGTGAGAGCCTGCCGCTCTCCCATTCAGCTCAGATCTTCCGGCTCCTCGGATCGATCGTCATCCTCTTCCAGCGGAAGAGCCGACGGATCCTGGGCTGCGAGGGCCGATGCCGGACGGATGACAACATAGCGTCGCGGCTCGATCCCCTCAGAGCTCGTCTCCAAACCTTCAAGCTCATTGACCGTGTCGTGAACCACTTTCCGGTCCGAAGGAGACATCGGCTCCAGCGCCTCGAGCACACCGGTACGCAGCACATCCGCAGCGGCCTCGAGCACGAATTGGCGCAAAGCAGCAGCTCGGCGCTCGCGGTAACCGCCCACGTCCACGACAATCCTGCTCGTGTGCTCTTCCGTGTGCCGTTGGACGACTGTCCTCGTCAACTCCTGCAAAGCCTCAACAGTCGCACCCTTCGGGCCTACCAAGAGCCCAAGGTTGTCCCCATCCACGCTTATGTGGATGCCGTCGTCCTCAGTCCGGCGTGCAGTGGTCGTGGCGGAGATCCCGAACCGGGCGACGACCTCCCGCACGAAGTCAGTTGCGAGCTCCTGCTGGGTCTCGATGCTCATCTGCGCCTCCTTAGGTGATCCCGTGCCACGACCGGCTCCACTTGAAGACTCGTCCCCGGTTCCATTCGAGCCGCTCGCGACACGCCCACGGCCACCGCGGCCCCGGGAACGCGACCGTGGGCGAGCACCTGCTGTCGGAGCAACGGGCGCACCAGCATCCCCGTCCGTCGCCTCTGCGGCTTCGTGCGCCACACGCGAGCGAGCTTTCCGCGAACCATTCTGACCCGGCCCTTGATCTTGGCGGGATTGACCACGGGTTGTTCCCGGAGCGGAGTTAGCAGCAGCTTTGCCGCCGACTTCTTCACCCTCGTCTTTTTCGGCGGACTTGCGCGTCGGGCTTTCGGGGTGAGCCGCCTGCCGGCGATGCCCGCGCTCATTCACACCCGACGGGGTTCTCGGCCGGCGCGAGGGCCTTTTTGCCCTGGGCTGAATCGGGCGCACCCGAGCCCTTATCCTGGCGCCACTGCGCCGAAGCCCGAACATGCCCGATTTCGGCTCCTCGACTATGACGATCTCCGCGTCCGTCTCGGCCACACCGAGCTGCTCAAGGGCTGCCTCGACAGCTTCCTCGACCGTTCTTCCCGTCATCTCGACCCATTCCACGGACTATCGGCCCTTTCGCGGTCGCTTGTCCCTCGAGCGAGGTTGTGACTTTGCGCCGCCACCTGAGCCGGCTGACCTGGACGCCTGCGGAGCTGGCCTCTTCGCGGGTGCTGCGTTCTTGGAGCCGTTCTGGCTGACCGGCACCTTCGAGCCGGTGGTAGCGCGCTTGGGTCCGCTTGCTCCCGTGGACCTTTGCGTGGCTCCCGTCGCGGGCCGGGTCGAGCCCGTATTCCCGCTCGCTTCGCGCATTCTCGCGAGAAAGCCTTTGCCGGCTGTGGCATCCCGCGACGCGGCACCCCTGGTGTCGACAGCGTCTGGGCTTGGATTGAGCGCCTCCGCATGCTTGCGCTTGGTCAGCTCCTGAATGGCCTTCACGATCGTTGGGTCATGCTTGTACATCCACTCCTGCTGACCGACCCGGAACAAACTCGAAACGATGAAGTAGACGCCGACACCTGCTGGGAGCGCGATATAGAGCACCAGGAAGATGAGCGGCATGTACTTCTGCATCTGCTGCATCTGCTGGTTTGACGCCGCGGCGGCTGGGTTGCGATTCGTCACCTGCCAGATCGACACGTACTGGAGGCCGACGGCAATCAACACGAGCGCCGCGTAGGGGAGGACATCAACCACATGCGGCTGATGCGTGCGCACTGAATCCGCGAGATTGATGCCCAAGACGTGCATCTGACCATGAGCCGCGACGAGGTCTCGGTACATCCGGCTCGTCTTCGGGATGTTCTGCGGCGTTGCCTTTACTAGCAGCCTGCCGTGTACGTAGATCTTTTGACCCTTGGCATTGAGGACGTCGGCGGTCTTGGCGAGACCCCTGACAACGTCGTAGAGGACGATCAGGATCGGGAATTGGAGGAACATCGGCAGGCAACCGCCTGTCGGATTCACTCCGTTCTCGCGGTAGAGCGCCATCACCTCCTCGTTCATCTTCTGACGGAGCTCTTGCCTCTCCAGGGTCGGCATCCCGGGCTTGGCCTTGTAACGCGCCTGGATCTTCTTCATCTCCGGCGCCAGGAGCTGCATCCGCATCATGGAGCGGGCACTGGCGCGGGTGAGAGGGAAGACAACGATCATCACCGCGATGGTGAGCAGGGCGATCGCTACGGCGTAGTTCGGGATCAGCCCGTAGAAGAAGGCGAGGACATATCCGACGAGGACGAAGATCGGGTGCAGGACCGTGCCTATGACGGAAGTACCGGCTTTTGCGGTGTGGGTGGCGGCGGCGAAAAGCATGTCCGGCCTCAGCTCGGAACCGGGTCGAAGCCCCGGCTACCGAAGGGGCGGCAGCGGGCGACGCGCTTGACAGCCAACCAGCTCCCCCGCAACGAACCGTGCAGCTCTATGGCCTCCACGGCATAGGCCGAACAGGATGGGACCAAGCGGCACGGTGACGGTCGGCCGGCTCGCAATGCCTGGTAAGCACGCAGGAGCAGCAGCAGCACCCTGACGAGCGGCGTTGGTTCCGCCTTGACAGTGCTCATCGAGCACCTGACTGGCTCGCCCGTTGCATCGCTTCGATCACTCTTGCCCTCAACTCCTGGAACGGAAGGTCGCGAACACCCTGGTCAATGGCAACGAGATAAGTTCCCGCAGGGATCGACGCCGTATTCTCGGCCACTACCGCCCGCAACCGACGACGACAGCGATTGCGCTCAACGGCGGTTCCCACCTTACGGGGCACCGCGAAGGCGACGTGCCGGTCCTCTTCGGCCTTCCTTGCCGGTAGGAACTGTACTCTCACCGGCCCAGCGAAGACCCTTCGCCTCGAGCGGCGTAATTCGGCGAAAACGCGGCGGCCGTGCACCGGCCGTGGGCGTGGCGCGTGATGCGCCTCACTGAGAACTGGCAACTCACTGCCCATTGTTGTTCGGAAGTCGCAACGGTGTCGTACTGTGATTCAAGCCGACAGCCGGACGCGTCCGCGGCGCCGGCGCGCTTTCAGAACCGCGCGGCCCGCGCGCGTCGCCATCCGATGGCGAAAACCATGTCTTTTCGACCTCTTGCGGGTGTTGGGTTGGAACGTCCGCTTCATCTCAGCCTCGTTTCGTCGTTCCGGTGCCGCGCGTTCTTGGTGTCTGCCGACGCGGCGACGGTCCGGTGAAGCAGGTGCAATCGACCCGCCTAGACGATCTGTGGATCTGGCGCGCGAAAACACAGGTCCACCAGACAGCAGGGACCGGCCGGGGTAATTTAGCGCACGATCCACCTCCGGACCAAGCGGCAGCCCCCAGGCAAGCGGTGCACAGGGGCTGTACGATTCGCCTCACACCCTGCGAGCTCGCCCCGCCGTCCACACCTGTGGATGCTGGTGTGGAGAACTTCTTGACCGGAGGGCCTCGAGCTGGTGACAGAAGCACAGCAACTGTGGAATGACTGTTCGGACGCTTTGCGCTCGCAGGTGTCTGAGGCGACCTGGCGCGCGTGGTTCTCCGCTATCCGACCGGTGGCGGTCACAAACGGGGTTCTGGTCCTCTCTGTGCCCAGTGGCGTGGTTCGTGACCGTCTGGAAGGGCGGTTTCACGGTCTTGTGCACGACGCTCTCCTCGACAGCTCGGGCAAAGAGGTTCCTTTCCGCTTCGACGTACAGATCGACGACCCCGCTCCGGAAGAGGTCGCGACAAGCAGAGAACTTGCTCAACTGAACGCCGAGGAGCAGGTATCGGCCCACTCTTTTCAGCACAATGGCGGGAGGACTGTTCCGGCGCGCCCCAAAAACGGCTCAAGCGCTGACGACGTTCCCCTGAACCCGAAATACACCTTCGACGCTTTTGTCACCGGGCCTTCCAACCGCTTTGCTCACGCGGCCGCGCTTTCGGTAGCCGAGGCACCCGCTCGCTCGTACAACCCACTCTTCGTCTACGGCGCGGCCGGCCTTGGCAAGACCCATCTGCTCCAGGCGGTCGGCAACTACGTACGCGAGAACTTCACGAGGATGAGGGTTCGTTACGTGTCGACCGAGACCTTCATGAACGAGTTCGTAGAGACCCTTCGTGCAAAAGACGACATGGGGGCGTTCCGCAGGCGGTATCGCGAGTGCGACCTTCTCCTCATCGACGATGTCCAATTCATGGACAAGAAAGAGTCGCTGCAAGAGGAACTCTTCCACACCTTCAACTCCCTCTACGGCTCCTCCAAGCAGATTGTCCTCACCTCCGACCGAGCCCCGCGCGCCATCGCAACCTTGGAGGACCGCCTCCGCAGCAGGCTCTTGTCGGGGCTCACAACGGATATTCAGCCTCCTGAGCTGGAAACCCGCATCGCAATCCTGCGCACCAAGGCTGAGCACGAGCACGCGGTGGTCAGCGACGACGTGCTCGAGCTCATCGCCACAAAGGTCAAGGAGAACATCCGAGAACTCGAGGGCGCGCTCATCCGTGTAACGGCTTACGCCAGCTTGAACCGGCAGATGCTCACACGCGATCTCGCCGACTTCGTTCTCGCCGACTTCGTCGGTTCCAAACAACCCCGGCAGATCACCGCGGGTCAGATCCTCGAGATAAGTGCTCGTCATTTCGGTTTCAGCGTGGACGAACTGATCGGCCCGAGCCGGCGGCGTCCGCTTGTCATAGCCCGACAGATTGCGATGTATCTGTTTCGCGAGCTCACCGACTTCAGCTATCCAGCCATCGGACGAGAATTCAGTGACCGAGATCACACGACTGTTATCCACGCCGTCGAAAAGATCTCTGCCCTCATGAAAGAACGTCGACAGGTGTATGACCAGGTCACAGAGCTGAGCGTCCAAATCAAGAACGGTTTATGATCTGTGGATAACACGCTTGTAACAGTGGATGACCCACCTGTTGATCCCCAGGTGCTGACGCCCACGAACGACAGGCTGTGCGATCGGAGGATAACTCCGCCGACGGTGCAACCCTCCCGAACAGGAAGAAGCCTGGGCTATCCACAATCCCCAGGACCTACTACTCCTGTTTGTCTTTTTCTCTAATTCGAAAGGAGTAGAGCATTCCGTGAAGTTCCGTGCCGATCGTGACACCCTTCTCGAGACTCTCGTCACAGCATCGAGGGCAACAAGTACTCGTTCTGGGCCGAGTTTCGGCGTCGCCGGACTGAAGTTGCACCTGCGTGGGCAACATCTGGAAGTGTGCGGCTCCGATCCCGACCTTGTGATCGAAGCCCGTTGCGAGGTCGCCGGTGACACCGATGGGACAGTGCTCGTACCGTCCCGGCTCGTTGTCGACATAGTGCGCTCGTTCGAGCCCGGGGCAGTAACCGTCGTTGCCGGCGAAGAGGACGTTCGGTTCTCTTCAGGACGAGCTGAGTTTCTCGTCAGGGTCGCCATCGGGGCTGAGATCACACGGCTGGGTGTGCCCGAACAAGAAGGGATCGAAATCCCGGGAGCGGTTTTTGCCGATGGGTTGCGCCAGGTGGTCCGGGCGGCACTCGTCGACGATTCGCGGGCACCACAGCTGACAGGAGTGCTCATGGTCGCCACCGAAGGGGGCTTGAGGCTGATCGCGACAGACTCGTATCGCCTCGCGTTCCGCGATTTCGCTGGCATGACGGTTGTCGAGCCGGGCGGGCAAGTGCTCGTCCCAGCAAAAGCGCTCGCCGAGGTGCAACGACTGGCTGCAGCTGGCAAGACAGACGGGGACCGGACGATCATCTTCCGCCACAGCGAGCTGGACGCGGTTTTCGACCTCGATGACGTCCGAATCACCACGAGACTCCTCCGCGGTCAATTCCCGGAGGTCGAACGATTAATCCCCGCTTCTTACGCGTATCACCTGCATGTCGCGCGCGACGATCTCGAAGCTGCGTTGCGAAGGGTCCGGCTTGTTGTGAGGGACACGAAGGACGCCACGACACCGGTACGGCTTGCTCTTCACGCCGGGGGTGTGGACCTCACGGTGCTCACACCAGAGAGCGGCCGGGCCGAGGAAAGCGTCGAAGGAGATTTCGAGGGCGACGATCTGACAGTGGCTTTCAATCCCACCTACCTGTTGGACGGCGTTGAAGCCGTTCGAGCTGACACACTGATCCTGGAAGTGAACGATCCGGGCAAGCCGGCTTTGGTACGCGGCGAGGGTGAAGACGAGTACCGCTATCTCCTCATGCCAGTGAAGGTGTCCTGAGCACAAACTGGAAGTCCGCATGAACGAGACGGTGATCCTGCGGCTCGAGTTGCGCGATTTCCGCAACTTCAAAGCTGTCGAGCTCCGTCCTTCAGTGGACGGGCTGACAGTCATACAAGGTGAGAACGGGGCAGGGAAGTCCAGCCTTCTCGAAGCGATCGTCTACAGCTCGACGCTCCAGTCCTTCAGAGGCGCGCCCCGTGAGGCCATCGTGCGCCAGGGTGCGGCCGAGGCCGCTGTGCACTGTGACGTCCTGGCCGGTAAGCGCAAGGTCGAGGTCGAGGTCGAGGTCGTGCCGGGTCGGCGTGATCGCGCTTGGCACAATGGGCAGAGAGTACCTGGTACACGTGGCCTTCTCGAAGTGCTCCGGACGACGCTGTTCACTCCGGACGACCTCGCTCTCGTCAAGGGTTCTCCCAGCGGACGCCGTGACTTCGTCGACGACGTGCTCGCCAAGGCCTATCCGCGACTGGGTGCCGATCGCTCGGGGTTGGACCGCGTGCTGCGGCACCGCAACGCTCTCCTGCGCCAGCTCGGCGGTCGGCTCGATTCCGAAGCGGCGACGACTCTCGATATCTGGGACGACCGCCTGGCGCAGATCGGGGAGCGCCTCGCTCATTCCCGCGCCGAGATGGTGGAGGCGCTGTCGCCCTACGCCGCTGAGGCCTTCTCCATCCTCGCTGCTCAAGCCGGTGGTTTCAGCATGCGTTATGTCCGTTCCTGGGACGGGACGTTGGGCGAAGCTCTCGCTGCAGCGCGCCGCGAAGACTTGAGGCGGGCGACGACGACCGTCGGCCCGCAGCGAGACGACGTCGAGATCGAGGCCGGTGGTCTCGACGCGCGCACCAGGCTTTCGCAAGGGCGACAACGCTGCACCGCCCTTTCGCTGCGTCTTTCGAGTCATCGCCTAATGACGACGATCACGGGGGTAACACCAGTGCTTCTCTTGGATGACGCCTTTTCCGAACTTGACGAGGGGACGGCCCGGGCACTCATGGGCGAGCTGCCCGAAGGGCAGGCCTTCTTGACAACGGCGGGGGAGCTACCGCCGGGGGCGGCGCCCAAGCTCGTCGTGCGTTTGGTCGACGGTAGGCTTGACCAGTGAGCCGTCCCTCGGCAGAGCCCGATCGCGTGCGTGGGCAATCGACGGCCACCGATCCTCGCGGTTCAGAGACGGAGGCAGCCTCGGCAGTGCCGATCGGTGCTGCTGTTGATCGGTTGCTGCGGCAACGTGGCATGGAAGATGCCCTCGTCCTCGGTCGTGTCACCAGCTGTTGGGAGGGAGTCGTCGGTCCCGAGGTCGCGCGTCAGGTGCACCCGCAACTGGTTCGCGATGGCGAGCTCGTGGTCTCGGTCGACCATCCCGCCTGGGCGACTGAGCTCGAGCTTGCAGGCTCCGCGGTGCTTGCCCGCCTCTCCGCAGAGCTCGGGGATATGGCCCCAAAACGCCTCAGCGTACGTGTGGTGCCGCGCTCACGCAGGTAGACTGTAGGCGTCGTCGGGAGTCGTACCCGCCTCCGTCAAGGGTCCATCTCCGGCCTGGTTCGCTCGCCATCGTTGGAAGGTCGCGCCTATGGGCTTGGACAGCGGCAAGGGAACTGGTACCGAGAGGCCCGACGGTGTGGATTACGAGAAGGAGTACAAGAACGTGGTTCCAAAGCCGGTGGCGCCCGCTTCCTACGAGGCGGAGGACATCACTGTGCTCGAGGGTCTGGAGCCTGTCCGGTTACGACCGGGCATGTTCATCGGCTCGACAGGGCCCACTGGCCTTCACCATCTGATCTGGGAGGTAGTCGACAACGCCGTCGATGAGGCGATGGCGGGATTCTGCACCCGCATCGACGTGACGCTGCTCGCGAACGGTGGTTGTCGCGTGATCGACAACGGCCGAGGTATTCCCGTGGAGCCGATCCCTGGCTACGACAAGACCGCAGCAGAGGTCGTGCTCACCGTTCTGCACGCCGGGGGCAAGTTCGGGGGCTCGGGCTACAAGGTGTCCGGGGGTCTTCACGGCGTGGGCGTGTCGGTCGTGAACGCCTTGTCGAGAAAGCTCGTGCTCGAGATCGACCGGGGTGGCAATCGGCACAGAATGGAGTTCGCCGACGGCGGCCGGCCGGAGGGCCCGCTTGAGGTGGTCGGGCCGTCACCCAGGGGCCGGGCGGGCACGCTGGTGACCTTCTGGCCGGACCCCACGATCTTCGAAGAAACGGAATTCAGGGCACAGACCGTGCTCGAGCGCCTGCAGGTCATGGCGTTTCTCAATAGGGGTCTCGAGATCCGGTTCAAGGACGAACGGCCGGAGCACCAGGCCGAGGAGACCTACCGCTACACGGGCGGGATCGTCGACTACGTGAAGCACCTCAACACTTCCAAGGAGTCCCTTTTCCGGAAGGTGGCCTCCTTTCTCCAGGCGGAGCCCGACCAGGAGGTCGAAGTCGCCCTGCAGTGGAACACCGGTTACTACGAGAGCATCTACTCCTACGCGAACGGCATTGCGACCGGCGAGGGGGGCATGCACGAAGAAGGTTTCAAGAAGGGTCTGACCAACGTCGTCAACAAGTACGCGCGGCAGCGCAATCTCGTCAAGGAATCCGGGGACAATCTCACCGGCGAGGACATCCGCGAGGGACTCACTGCGATCGTGTCAGTGAGGATGACCAATCCTCAGTTCGAAGGACAGACCAAGGCGAAATTGGGCAACGTCTCGATCCGGTCTCTTGTCGAGAAGGCCACGAACGACAAGCTTGCCGAATGGATGGAGGAGAACCCGAAAGAGGCGAGCCAGATAGTGCAGAAAGCCTTGCTGGCACAGCGCGCCCGGGTCGCCGCGCGCCAAGCCCGCGACCTCACTCGGCGAAAGAACGCCTTGGACGGGGCTGGACTTCCGGGCAAGCTCGTCGACTGTTCATCACGAGACCCGCGCGAGTCGGAGCTGTTCATTGTCGAGGGTCTTTCGGCGCTCGGCACCGCGCAGGATGCCCGGAACCCCCGCACGCAGGCAATCTTGCCCCTTAGAGGCAAGATCCTGAACGTCGAGAAGGCCCGGGTCGACAAGATGCTCAAGAACGCCGAGATCCAGGCGCTGATTCTGGCGATCGGTGCGGGCGTGGCGGAGGACTTCGACCTGACCAAGATCCGCTACCACAAGGTCATCCTGCTCGCGGACGCGGATGTCGACGGTTCCCACATACGAACGTTGCTCTTGACCTTCTTCATGCGCCAGATGAAGGCGCTCATCGAGGCAGGTCACGTGTTCGTTGCCCAGCCACCCCTGTACTCCACCCTGGTGGGCAACGCGAAGGTCTACCTGAAAGACGACATCGAAAAAGCACGGTTCGTCACAGAGCATCCGAATCACACAAAGGAGTTCCAACGCCTGAAGGGTCTGGGCGAGATGGACTTCACCGAGCTGCGGGACACCACGATCGACCCCGGCCTCCGGTCCCTCCTGCAGGTGACGATGGAACAGGCGTCGATTGCGGACGACATCTGCTCGATCCTCATGGGCGACGACGTCGACGTGCGCCGCGCCTACATCCAGACACACGCGAAGGACGTTCGTTTCCTGGACATCTGATTTTCGGCCCCAGCCGGTCCGTCGGGACCGGAGGGCGCCACATTTCCAAGACGAGTAGCGGAGGCAGTGCAGTTCATGGTACGAGGCAACGGGAACAACCCGGGCACATCTGGTGCACACGGACCGGGGGACGACGGCGTCAGCCCGGTGGTCGGCGCGATCGAGCCGATCGAGATCCAAGAGGAGATGGAGCGCTCCTTTCTCGAGTACTCGATGTCGGTCATCGTGTCGAGGGCGCTTCCCGACGTTCGTGACGGCCTCAAGCCGGTTCACCGCCGGATCCTCTACGGGATGTCCGACACGGGGCTCCGGCCGGATCGCCCACATGCCAAATGCGCCAAGGTCGTGGGCGATGTCATGGGTCGCTTTCATCCGCACGGCGACTTGGCGATCTACGACGCTTTGGCCCGGATGGCCCAGGACTTCAGTCTGCGGCATCCGCTCATCGACGGCCATGGCAACTTCGGTGCTCCTGGGCCCGACGCCGGCCCCGCCGCGATGCGGTACACCGAGTGCCGCCTGGCCCCGCTCGCGCTGGCTCTGCTCGACGGTATTGACGAAGGGACCGTCGATTTCATCCCCAACTACGACGGGAACGAGGTTCAGCCCGTCGTCCTGCCGGCCCGCTTTCCGAATCTCCTCGTCAACGGCTCGCAAGGGATCGCGGTCGGAATGGCGACCAACATCCCGCCCCACAACCTCGCCGAGATCATCGACGCGACGCTGCACATCCTCGAGAACCCGGACGCGACGCCGGACGAGCTGATGCGGTTCGTCAAGGGCCCCGACTTTCCCACCGGCGCCCTGATCCTCGGTCGGGCCGGCCTGCTAGATGCCTACCGGACCGGCCGGGGTTCGGTCAAGGTTCGCGCCGTGGCGGAGATCACCGAATCGCGCTCGGGTGCCGACCAGATCATCGTCACCGAGATCCCCTATCAGACCTCTGTCGCAGGCATCGAGATGAAGATCGCGGACGCCATCGAAGCGGGCGATCTGACCGGAATCAGCAGTGTGCAGAACGACTCGGCCGGGAGGGTCTCACGTCTCGTCATCACCTTGAAGCGTGATGCGAACGCCAACGTCGTGCTGAACAACCTGTACAAGCACACGCCTTTGCAGTCGACCTTCGGCGTGCACATGCTGGCCCTCGTCGACGGTGTACCGCGCCTTTTGAATCTCGCCCAAGCTCTCAAGGCCTACGTCGCGCACCAGGTGGAGGTCGTGACGAGGCGCTCGCAGTTCCGACTTCGCAAGGCATTGGCACGCGCGCACATCGTCGAGGGACTGCTCCGTGCCATCGACATGCTCGACGCGGTGATCGCGAGGATCCGAGCCTCCGAAGACCGGGGCGATGCGAGGGCGAACCTGATGGCCGAGCCGTTCTCTTTCAGCGAGGAACAGGCGAATCACATTCTGGACATGACTCTCGGCCGGTTGACGCGCCTCGGGCGCAGCGAGCTCGAGACCGAGATGACACAACTGAGGGCGACGATCGAGGAGCTCGAAGCCATTCTGGCCGACCCTGCCAAGCTTCGTGCCGTGATCTCGGCCGAGCTCGAGTCGATCAAACAGCAGCACGCGCAACCACGTCGCACGCGCGTCATCCACGATCCAGGCGAGCTGTTCGTCGAGGACCTCATCGAGGACGAAGAGCTCGTCGTCACCCTCACCCGGGCTGGTTACATCAAAGCCGTCCAGGCCGATGCCTTCCGTGCGCAGGCACGCGGCGGACGGGGCGTGCAGGGGACGAGGCTGAAAGAGGAGGACCTGATCGACCAGGTCCTTCACACCACGGCCCACTCCCACCTCCTCCTGTTCTCAAATCGTGGGAAGGTGTACCGCCTGAGGGCCCACGAGGTTCCCCTGAAGGAGCGCAACGCCAGGGGAACGCCGATAGTCAACCTCCTGCCGCTGGAGCCGTCCGAGAGCATCCAGGCCATCGTCGAGACACGAACGTTCGATCCTGATCAGTACCTCGTCTTTGCCACCAAGACCGGTCAGGTGAAGAAGACGGCCTTTTCGGAGTACGACAAGTCGCGCAGGGAAGGGTTCATCGCCATCAACTTGAACGAGGGCGACGAGCTCGTGCGCGTCGTTCGGACAGGTGGGGACGACGACTTGCTGATGGTGAGCAAGCACGGCACGGCCATTCGCTTCGCGGAGTCCGAGGTCCGGCCGATGGGTCGCAGTGCCGCTGGGGTCCGGGGCATGCGGCTGCGTGCGGGCGACGAGGTCGTGTCGTGCGACGTGGCTCGTGACGGAGTGGACCTGCTCATCGTCACCGACGCCGGCTACGGCAAGCGCACGAAACTTGATCACTTCAATTCCCAGACCCGAGGGGGTCAGGGCGTTCGCGGCATTCGGCTCACCCAGCGCCGAGGATCCGTTGTCGCAGCGCTCATGGCATCGCTCGAGGACGAGATCATCGTCGTCTCGTCCGCCGGTGTGATGATGCGCACCTCAGTGCGACAGATCGCAGCTCAGGGACGCGACGCGACCGGGGTCCGGGTCATGAACCTCGATGACGGCCAGACGGTCGCGGCCGTGGCCAAGGTCTCGCAGGAGACGGAGACCGTCGGTGCCCAATCGAGGCTGCCGATCGTCTGATCATTGGGGCTGCCCCTGTGTGTCAGGCTGAACTGAGACACCCGCAGCAGTAGTCCAACCCTGCAGGGCGAGATCGGATCTCTTACGAAGTGACCCTCACTACCTTGACGATGACTCGCGCCCATGATGAAGCCATGGGCGACGAACCCTCGATTCCAGATCGACCCAGGCGGCGGAGCTT